>ERZ772860.446-NODE-446-length-36880-cov-8.880869_pt1 | contig 36880 bp, 34 predicted proteins | sample MGYA00511342_ERZ772860 | MGnify/ENA primary metagenome ERZ772860 (study PRJEB29015, sample SAMEA2737665) | human gut metagenome | biome: human gut; feature: human-associated habitat; material: faeces | place: China | collected 2012 ... | reverse complement strand
GCAAACACATAAAACGAAAATCCGCAGGTGGTGAGGGGCTGCTACTCACCGCCTGTGGATTCCAAAAGTGGTCAGGATTTTCTGCCGTCTGTGGTATAATTGTGGTCAAACGAAAAATCACCGCCGAATTGGCGGTGATTTTTCTCGAAATGGTGGACCCGAAGGGATTCGAACCCTCGGCCTCCGCGATGCGAACGCGGCGCTCTCCCAACTGAGCCACGGGCCCATATTCTTTTGTGGCGCTCAAAACTGCTCATCTATAATATCACGATTGCCCGCCGGTGTCAAGCTGCAAAAGGGCAGGGAACACGCATTTTTGCGCACCAGCATAAACTGATACCGGAGAGTCGGCGCTCGCCCGCTTTCCCAATGAGATCTTAGGAGGGAATAATTTTATGGCTGCTTTTTATAATACCGCAACCCTTTCCTACCGTGATACCTCCACCAATTCCAATACCGTGGAGGGCCAGCTGGTCGAAGTCCTCTCAGCCGAAAAAACCGCTGTTCTGCCTGCCTATGGCAATGCCGATACCATCACCTATGCCATCAGCATCCGCAACAGCGGCACCGCCGCCTATACCGGCCTTACCGTTACCGATAACCTTGGGGAGTACGATTTTGGTGATGGCACGCTGGTGCCTCTTGGCTATGTTCCCGGTTCGGTAAAATACTTCAGCAACGGCACCCTGCAAAACGCCCCGGCCGTTACTGCCGGACCGCCGCTGGCGATCAGCGGCATTACTGTCCCGGCCGGCGGCAGCGTTCTGCTGCTTTATGAAGCCAAAACCAACGGCTACGCACCGCCTGCGGCCGGTAGCACCATTACCAATACCGCGGTGATCACCGGTGAAAACCTCGGTACCCCCATCACGACGCAGGCAGTTGCCACGGCAGAGGAAACGCTCCACCTTTCTATCAGTAAGGGCATGTGCCCCACCAATGTGGTGGAAAACGGTACCGTCACCTATACCTTCTACCTGCAGAACAGCGGCAATACCGCCACCGCCGCCGCGGATTATGTTATCGTTACCGATACCTTCGACCCCATCCTCAGCGGCCTCACTGTTACCCTAGATGGTGCCCCGCTCACCCTTGGCGCCGATTACACCTATGATACCGCCACGGGGGCATTTGCCACCACAGCCGGCACCATTACCGTCCCGGCGGCTGCCGCCGCGCAGGATGCCGAAACCGGTCTGTGGCGCATCACCCCCGGCGTGACCAAGCTGGTCATCACCGGCACGGTATAAGCCCCTGCAGGGTGCGGGGCGGCGGAGCCGCGGCGGGCGCAGCCTGCGTCTTTCGCCCTGCGGGCGAAAGGCGGCTCCGCCGCTGCCTGCCCACCGCAGGTGCCCGGAAAGGACAGGCTACAGGCTCTCCAGTATCTCCCGGATGGCCCGTTCCACCTGCTCCACTTCCTCCCGGAACTGCCGGGCCGGTACCCGTATCGCCCCGTGCCCCAGTATGATGATCTGCTCCAGTCCATCAGAGGTCGCCACCCGCACCCGGTGCTCCTTGGCCAGCGTGTGGGTCACCTTCTCAATATACATATCCGCTGTCTCGGCTTCTTTGGTGTATACCACGCTGATGCCATGGTGCCGTTCAATGCTGCCGGGATTGCCCTTTACCTTGTAGGCGTCAAAGACCAGGATCAGCTCACACTGTCGGTAGCCCTGGTAATTGCACAGGATCTGAATGAGCCGGTGCCGGGCGGCGTCCAGGTCGGTTTTCGCCAGCTCGGCCAGCTCCTCCCACGCAAAGATGATATTATAGCCGTCCACCAGCAGGTATTCCGGCCCTTCGGGCAGGGGCGCCGCTTTCCCCGGCTTGGGGCTATTCCCGGTCGGCTTTGGGGTATGCAGCGCTTCGCCGCTCCGCCGCTTGATGGGCCCGTAGGTCATCTCAAAAATGCGCATCAGCTCTTTATCCTGCAAAAGGGAGCCCCGGTAGGCCTCGCTGCGCTGCCGGGTCACGGCCGGTTCCTCCGGCTCCTCGTCTGCCTTCAGCACATTCGTCTGGATATGCGCCATACCCGGTACCTCATCCCACCGCACGGTGTGCCCGGCTCCCCGGCTGCAAAAGACCGAATCCGCCGTATTCGCGGTATCGGCATCGCAGTCGTAGCCGCAGGCGGCTATTACTTCCTCCGGGCGGCGGCAGGGAGCGTAGCCATCCGGCTCCCAGCTCAGCCGTCCCCGTCCGCGGGTGTACCGCAGCACCTCAGCCGGGTAGTCCCGCAGGGCATCCAGCGCCGCCGTGCCCCGCAGGGTGGCGGTCTCCGGCAGCAGCTCCGGCGGCTCGGTCTCGGCCTCCCGCTGCTGCAAATCATTGAGTGCCCGCCCCAGCTGCTCGGCCGGCACCGTCAGGGTAAAGCGGCACCACGGCTCCAGAAGGATACTCTCCGCCATGCGCAGTCCCTGCCGCACCGCCCGGTAGGTCGCCTCCCGGAAGTCCCCGCCCTCGGTGTGCTTTTGGTGGGCGCGCCCGGCGATCAGCGTGATCTTCATATCGGTGATAGGGGAGCCGGTCAGTACTCCCTTGTGGGTCTTTTCGGTCAGATGGGTCAGGATCAGCCGCTGCCAGTTCAGATCCAGCTTATCGGTGGGGCAGCGGCTTTCAAATCGCAGCCCGCTGCCGCGGGGCAGCGGCTCCATCAGCAGGTGCACCTCGGCGTAGTGACGCAGCGGCTCATAGTGACCGATGCCCTCCACCGGGGCGGCAATGGTCTCCTTGTAAAGAATGCTCCCCTCCTCAAAGCCGATGGCCAGTCCAAAGCGCTCCATGGCCACGCTCTGCAAAATCTCCCGCTGGATCTCTCCCATCAGCCGCACCCGGATCTCCCGCTTCTGCTCCTCCCACTCCAGGTGGAGCTGCGGGTCCTCCTGCTCCAGCTGGCGCAGCTGTGCCAGTGCGGTATGGGGGTCGGTGCCCTCCGGCAGCGTCACCCGGCAGCTTATCACCGGCTCCAGCAGGGGAGAGCTCCTCTCCTGCTCGGAGCCAAGACCTTCCCCGGCATAGCTTTGGCTCAGGCCGGTTACCGCGGCGATCGTTCCGGCCGGGACCTCCTCCACCGCCTGGTATTTGGCCCCGTTATACAGCCGTATCTGGGTGATCTTCTCCCCGCCCGGCAGGGCCATGCGGACCTTCAGCGTACCGCCGGTCACCTTCAGGTGGGTCAGCCGGCTGCCCTGCGCGTCGGTCGAAATTTTATACACTTTTGCCGCAAAGTCCGGCAAATAGGCCGGGGCCAGGGTCAGTCGGTCCAGCCCCTCCAGCAGCTCGGCAATGCCCTCCTGCCGCAGCGCCGCCCCCCAAAAGCAGGGGAACCATGCCCGCCGGGCAAGGGCGGCAGCCAAATTTGTTTCGGTCAGTGTTCCGCTTTCCAGGTATTCCGCCATCAGCCGCTCATCGCACAGCGCCAGTGCTTCCTCATCGGTGTCATGGGGCAGGCAGGCGGGGGAGAGCTTCCTTTGCAGCTCCTCCAGAATAAGCGCGCGGTCAGCGCCCGGCTGATCCATCTTGTTCACAAAAATAAAAGTGGGGATGCGGTACCGTTCCAGCAGCCGCCACAGCGTTTCGGTGTGCGCCTGCACCCCGTCCGTCCCGCTGATGATAAGCAACGCATAATCCAGCACCGCCAGCGTCCGCTCCATCTCCGCGCCAAAGTCAGCGTGCCCGGGGGTATCCAGCAGTGTCAGGGCAGTATGGGGCAGGGTCAGCCTTGCCTCCTTGGCAAAGATGGTGATCCCCCGGCTGCGCTCCAGGGCATGGGTGTCCAAGAAAGCATCTCCATGGTCTACCCGCCCGGCCTGCCGCAGTGCCCCGGCCCCCACCAGCATGGCTTCGGTCAGGGTGGTCTTGCCGCTGTCCACATGGGCCACCAGTCCCAGCGTGATATTCTTCTGTACCATGGCGGTGCCCCCCTTTCCGTTATCGTTCCATTCGCTTTCGTAAAATCAGTCGTTCTCCTGCTGCGCGGCGCTCAGCTTCCGCAGATACCGGATCCCCTCGGTAAGGAAGGCCTCCCGGTCAAAGGCCGCGTTGCCGATGGATTCCTGCACGATGATGCCATCGCAGACCAAAAGCAGCAGCCAGGTCAAAAAATCGGCCGGCAGCGCGGTGCGTTCGGCTATTTTCCCACGGATCAATCCCTGAAAGTTCTGATACAGGGTGGTCAGGTTCTGGCGCAGAGTCTCATTACCCAGCTGGGCTTCCGCCAGCAGCTGCAGGCGCAGTCCGGCAGAGGCAATATCCCGCTCCGCTACATACCGCACCAGCCGGTTCAGGCTGGTGTCCTTCTCTTTGTTCTCGGTCCAGCGGATCAGATCCTCCCACTGTTCATCCAAAAAACGCTGGGTGATATCCAGAAAAACCTCATTTTTGGTTTTGTAGTGGTAGTACAGCGTCCCCTTGGAGATCCCGGCCGCCGCCGCGATCTCCGCCAGCGAGATCTCTGCCAGCGCGGTCGTCTTGAGCAGCTCGGTGGTGGCCTGCAATATCTTTTCCTTGATGTTATCCTTTCTCGGTGCGGCCATATGCCAGCTCCTTTCCTGTTTCTACCCCGAATTGTACCATGAAAGCGGACGGCTGTCCATCCTGCCCGGCGGTGTAAAATTTGCGGAAATTTTCTCTCACCCGTCCCTTTGCCGTCTTGACATCTCTCCCAGCAGGCGCTATCATTTGGGTATAGAGTCGGTCGTTTGGCCGACACGAACAGGAGGTGCCGGAAAATGGACATCCGCAGGATAAAACGGCGGCTGAAAAAACGCTTTGGCCCGGCGGTCACGGCCACCCTAACGGATGGCTGCATCGTGCTTTCGGGGCATTTGCCCGCCTGGGCAGAAACGGTGGAGGCCTGTTCTCTGGCAGCCGAAAAATACAGTACCACCCATGTGGTCAATGAGATCCGCTGCGATGAGGCAGGGGAGCAGTCCATCCGCATCCCCACTCTGCGGGATACCGCGCTGGAGGGCCGCCGCCCCGATGTTCTCATCATCGGCGGGGGGATTTCCGGGGCCTCCATTGCCCGGGAGCTTTCCAAATGGCAGCTGGATATCCTGCTGGTGGAAAAGGAAGCCGATCTGGCATTGCAGGCTTCCGGCCGCAATGACGGCGAGGTCCACCCCGGCATCGATCTTTCCCGCGGCTCTCTCAAGCACCACTATGTCCGCCGAGGAAATGCCATGTACGATCAGCTCTGCCGGGAGCTCGATGTTCCCTTTAAGCGGGTGGGGCAGTATGTCTGCTTCGAAAAAGCCTGGCTCAAGCCCCTCATTGCCCTCTATTGCCGCGTCCGTAAAAATCGGGATGGCATCGCCGATACCGAGCTCATCTCCGGGGAGGAGCTGCGCCGCCGGGAGCCCAATCTCCGTTTTGCCTTCGCCATCTCCAATCCGTCCTCCGGCTGTGTCTGTCCCTATGGGCTTACCATCGCCTATGCCGAAAACGCCGTGCAGAACGGTGCCGAGGTCTCGCTGAATACCGCCGTGCTGGGCATGGAGGTACAGGATGGCAAAATACATAGCGTCACCACCAACCGCGGCACCGTTTATCCCGCGTTGGTCATCAATGCCGCCGGTGTCTTCGCGGAGGAGATCGCCGCCATGGCGGGGGACCGCTTCTTCTCCATTCATCCCCGCCGTGGCACCAATTCCATCCTGGATAAAAAGGCCGGGGCCTATATGCACACCATCGCCTCCGTCATGGATATTGCCCGGAACACTCACCACTCCAAAGGCGGCGGCATTCTGCATACCGTCCACGATAACCTGCTGGTTGGCCCCGATGCCATAGAAACTTGGGAAAAAGAGAACACCGAAACCCACCGGGAAAGCATCGACCATGTGTTCCAAAAGCAGCATCGCACCATGCACACCCTTTCCCAGGGGGATATCATTACCTACTTTACCGGGGTGCGCGCCCCCACCTTCGAAGAGGACTTCATCATCGAAATGGGCCGCAAAACCGGCAACATTCTGCACTGTGCCGGTATCCAGTCCCCAGGGCTTACCACTGCCCCGGCCGTCGCGCTGGATATCGAAAAAATGGCGGTCGATTATCTTTCCACGCTTAAACCGGTGGAAAAGAACGAAAACTACGATCCCATCCGTCACGGCCCGCCCATCCTGCGGGAAATGGATGATGAAGGCCGGGCAGCGTTGATTCGACAGAACCCTGATTACGGCATCATCATCTGCCGCTGCGAGGAGGTAAGCAAGGGCGAGATCCTAGATGCCCTGCGTTCACCCATCCCGGTTCCCACGGTGGATGGCATCAAAAAGCGGGTGCGGCCCGGCATGGGCCGCTGCCAGGGCGGGTTCTGCTCGCCGCTGGTCACTCAGATCATCGCCGAATACCTGGACTGCCCATTGGAGGAGGTCAGAAAATCCTCTGAGCAAGCGGTCATCACCTATGGCAAAACCAAATGACGAAGGAGGGAGAAAGCATGCTTACCGTTGATGTTCTGGTCATCGGCGGGGGACCGGCCGGGCTGGCCGCGGCCATTGCTGCCCACCAAAACGACGCCCAGGTTCTTCTCATCGAGCGGGAAGCCCGCCTGGGCGGTATCCTCAAACAGTGCATCCACGATGGCTTTGGCCTGGTACGGTATGGAGAAAAGCTCTCCGGCCCGGAATACGCCGGCCGTTTCATCGATGAATTTCATGCCCTGGGGCTGCAAGCGAGGACCCTCACCTTCGTCACCCGCATCCAAAAGACCGTTGAGGGTTTTGCCGTCACCCTGGTAAACCGGGATGGCGTGGAAACGGTGGCCGCCAAAGCGCTGGTGCTGGCCACCGGCTGCCGGGAGAGGACTGCCAAGCAGGTCTCCATCCATGGCACCCGCCCGGCCGGGGTCTTTACTGCCGGGTGTGCCCAGCATTTTACCAACCTGCTGGGTCAACTGCCCACCCGGAAGTGTGTCATCCTCGGCAGCGGGGATATCGGTCTTATCATGGCCCGCCGCCTTACGCTGGAGGGCGCCCAGGTGCTGGGCGTCTACGAGGCCAAATCCACCCCCTCCGGGCTCACCCGCAATATCCACCAGTGCCTGCATGATTACAATATCCCGCTTTATCTCTCCCATACCGTCACCCGCGTTTTTGGGCAGGATCGACTGACTGCGGTGGAAATTTCCCAGGTGGATGAGTGCATGGTTCCCATCCCCGGCACCGAACAGATCGTGGAATGCGATGCCCTCATCCTTTCGGTCGGGCTCATCCCGGAGAACGAGCTGGCCGAGGGCCTTGGCGCGGCCATCGATCCCAAAACCAAAGGCCCCATCTGCGATGCCGGGCTGATGACCTCGGTTCCCGGGGTATTCTCCTGCGGCAATGCCCTGCATGTCAATGACCTGGTGGACTATGTCTCCGAAAGCGGAGAAGCCGCCGGAAAAAGCGCGGCCCGGTACCGTCCGGGGCAGCAAAGAACCCTCATTCCCATCATGGCGGGGGAGGGGCTGCTGTATGCTGTGCCCCAGCGGCTGGATGTTGCAGCCGACCGTTCCGCCGTGACTGTCTACTTCCGCAGCCGGGAAAACCTGGGCCCCTGCCGCCTTGTCATTACAGCCGATGGCCGGGAAATATACACCCGCCGGTACCCCTTCCTCCGCCCGCCGGAGATGGAACGGCTGGAGCTGGATCTTTCCGCCCAGGCGCTGACCGCGGCTTCGCAGATCAAACTGGAAATTGAGGTGATGGAGCATGACTGAGCTGACCTGCATCGTCTGTCCCCGGGGCTGCACCCTGCGCATCGAAGAGCGGGACGGCCGTTTTACCGTCACCGGCAATGCCTGTAAACGGGGGGAACAGTTCGCCACGGCCGAGATGACCTGCCCCACCCGCACCCTCTGCACCACGGTGCGCACCGTTTTTCCGGAGGTCCCGGTCATCAGTGTACGCACCTCGGCCGAAATACCCAAGGATAAAATTTTCGATGTCATGCGGGAAATTAACCGCGCCCGTGTGACCCGTCCGATGAAGCGGGGAGAAGCGGTGCTGCCCAATGTGCTGGGCTTGGGGGTGGATATCATCATCACCTCCGGCCTGCTGGAAGAGAAAACCGAAAAGGAGAATGACCATGAGCAATAAACCGTACAAAGGCTTCGAGCCCAAGTGGCTGCTGACTCCCGCCCCGGCGGGCAGCTATCGTTCCATCTTCCGCTGGGGCGATCCCGAGTTTTTCAAGTACCCCAAGGAATCCCTCTACAAGATGATGAAGGAAGCCTTCCATATGACCGATGAGGACTTCCGGGACTACACCGATGATATCGGCTTTGATCAGGTCTCTCTCCCGGATCACCCCTCTCGCATCGCCCCGGAGCACCTGGAGGCGCTGAAAAAGATCGTCGGGAAAGAATTTGTTACCACGGGGGATTACGAAAGACTTTCGGTGGCCTATGGCTGCACCGGCTATGACCTTCTGCGGCTGCGCCATAAGCAGATTGACAGCCTGCCGGATGTGGTGGTCTACCCCGATACCGCCGAGCAGGTGGAGAAGATCGTCTGCTATGCGGCACAGCACCATATCCCGCTGTATGTTTACGGCGGCGGCAGCTCGGTCACCCGCGGCGTGGAGCCCATCAAGGGCGGCATCTCGCTGGATATGCGAAAGCGCTTCAATAAGATTCTCAGCTTCAATGAGGTGGACCAGACCATCACGGTGCAGGCGGGGCTTTCCGGCCCCGCGCTAGAGGAAGCCCTGCAGGATGCCCCCAATCGCTTTGGCGCCAAGCGGCAGTATACCTGCGGCCATTTCCCCCAGTCCTTCGAGTACAGCAGCGTGGGCGGCTGGGTGGTCACCCGCGGCGCGGGCCAGAACAGCACCTACTACGGCACCATCGCCGATATCGTCCTTTCGCAGAAGTACGCCACCCCCATCGGCCGCATCGTCACTCCCCATTATCCCAGGGAGGCCACCGGCCCCGATCTCAACCAGATCATGATGGGCTCGGAGGGCACCTTCGGCGTCCTTACCGAAGTGACCCTCAAGGTATTCCGCTGGCAGCCGGAAAACCGAAAGCGCTTCTCCTACATGTTCCGGGATTGGGAGACCGCCATGGCGGCTGCCCGGGAGATGATGCAGTGCGAATGCGGCTATTCCTCGGTGTTTCGCCTTTCCGACCCCGAAGAGACCCACCTGATGCTCAAGCTCTACAATGTGGATGAAACACCGCTGGCGCCGCTCCTGGATAAGCTGGGCTACAAGGATATGGAGCGCTGTATGTTCCTGGGCTTTACCGATGGCGAAAAGGGCTTTTCCAAAAATGTGGCGAAAAATATCCACCGCATTGCCCGCCGCTTTGGTGCCATGCCCATGACCGGCTATGTGACCAGGAGCTGGGAAAAGGGCCGCTTCAATGACCCTTACCTCCGCGATACCCTCATGGATTTCAGCGTCATCACCGATACGCTGGAGTGCAGCGTCAACTGGTCCAATATGGCGCAGGTGCACCGCGATGTGCGCGCGGTCTGCCATGCGCTGCCCAATACCATCGTCACCACCCACATGAGCCACTGCTACCCGCAGGGCGCCAACCTGTACTTCATCTTCATCACCCGGATGAACGATGCCGCCGAATTCAAGCGCTATCACACCACCATCCTCGATGCCATCCAGAAATCCGGCGCGGCCATTTCCCACCACCATGGCATCGGCAAAATGTTTGCCCCCTGGCTGGAGGGCTATATCGGCGAGAAGGAGTACGGGGTGTTCCGGGTGCTCAAGGATTACTTTGACCCCGATTACACCATGAACCCCGGCGGTACCATCGGCCTGGACCTGAAGCCCGAAGAAAAGAAGCGCCTAAACGAGCGGAAAGACTACCGCTGAGTTTGATATTCCCCGTTGGCCCGGAGAACCTCGGTTTTCCGGGCTTTTTGGCGTCCTTTTCCAGGGCGGCGGGAGGGATCGGCCGGAGGCCAGGAACGCCCGCAGGCAGGCTTATGCCCGGCGCAGACGGGCTGATGCCTGTCAAGGGCAGCGACGCCGCATCCGACGATTCCTCTCGCCGCCCCTGTTTTTTGATATTTTATCAAAGAAAAATCAAATTTGCTGTTGACAATAACATATGAGCGTGCTATCATATGAACAAGAAAACATATGAATGGAGGTCGAAATGATGCCAAAGCATGACCATACCGCCATCCTGCAAACGGTGCGGCAGGAGCTGCCCCCGGAGGAGCTGATCTGTGACCTTTCGGATCTCTTCAAGGTGTTCGGCGATACCACCCGCATGCGGATTCTGTATTCGCTGTTTGAATCGGAGCTGTGTGTCTGCGCCATCGCGGAGCTGCTGGGGATGACCCAATCCGCCATCTCGCACCAGCTCAAGGTCCTGCGGGAAAATAAGCTGGTCGCCTCCCGCCGTTCGGGCAAGACCATCTATTACTTTTTGGCAGATGACCATGTCCGTACCATCATCGGGCAGGGTTTCAATCACCTGACCGAGCATGACCACCATTCCCATCCCACCAATCATTCATCCAAGGAGGAAAACTGACATGAAAAAGATGTATATGCTGGAAGACCTGGATTGCGCCAACTGCGCCGCCAAGATGGAGGAAGCCATTTCCAAAATTGATGGCGTGACCTATGCCCGTGTCAGCTACCTGGCCCAGAAGCTCACCCTGGAGGCCGATGACGCCCGCTACGATGACATCCTGGCCGAAGTGGTAAAGACCTGCAAGCGCGTGGAACCCGATTGCCGCATCCTGCTCAAGTAATATTTTCCGCCATCACCGGGGAAAGGGGATTACCGAAATGACAAGAAAACAGAAAAAGCATCTGGCCCGCATTATCGCCGCGGCGGTACTGCTGGCACTGGTGTGGTTCGTTCTCCCGCTGGAGGGCATCTGGCAGCTTTTGGCCTACTGTGTGCCTTATTTTATCGTCGGCTGGGATGTCCTGTGGGGTGCTATCCGCAAGATCCTGCACGGTGACCTGATGGACGAGGAATTCCTCATGTCGGTCGCCACCATCGGCGCCTTTGTACTGGGCGATTACCGGGAAGCCGTCGCCGTTATGCTGTTCTATCAGATCGGTGAATGGTTCCAGGGCGTTGCCGTGGGCAAGACCCGCCGCAACATCACCCAGCTTATGGATCTCCGCCCCGATTACGCCAATGTGGTGCGGAATGGACAGGAAGAAAAGGTGGACCCCGATGAAGTGGAAGTAGGGGAGACCATCATCGTCCGCCCCGGCGAAAAGATCCCGCTGGATGGCGTGATCCTGGAGGGCTCCACCGCTGTGAATACCGCCGCCCTGACCGGCGAAAGCCTGCCGCAGGATAAGGCGGAGGGCGATCCGGTGGTCAGCGGTACGGTAAATCTCACCGGTGTCATTACGGTTCAGACCCAAAGCGCCTACGGCGAATCCACCGCCGCCAAGATTCTGGAGCTGGTGGAAAACGCCGCCGACCAAAAGGCCAGGGTGGAAAGTTTCATCACCCGCTTTGCCCACTGGTACACCCCCTGCGTCGTGGCAGGCGCCGCCCTGCTGGCGGTTATTCCGCCCCTGTTCTTCTCCCAGCCCTGGGGCACCTGGGTGGAGCGTGCCCTGGTATTCCTGGTCGTTTCCTGCCCCTGCGCGCTGGTTGTCAGTGTGCCGCTCACCTTCTTTGGCGGCATCGGCGGGGCTTCCCGCTGCGGCATCCTGGTAAAGGGCGCCGGCTATATGGAAACGCTGGCTAAGGCCAAAACCGTTGTATTCGATAAGACCGGCACCCTGACAAAGGGCAGCTTTACCGTCACCCATATCGTCCCCGCCGCCGGAACCGAGGACGACCTGCTGGCGACCGCCGCCGCTGCCGAGAGCTTCTCTCATCATCCCATTGCCCAGTCGGTGGTGGCCGCCTACGGCAAGCCCATCGAAAAAGAGATTGAGGACGCCAAGGACCACACCGGCCGCGGTATTGAAGCCGTCATTGACGGCCGGCATATCTACGCCGGCAATGAGCGCCTAATGAAGGAGATCGGCGTTCCCTGCCGGGAGGTCGCCGAGGTCGGCACCGTTATCCATATGGCGGCCGATAAGGACTACCTCGGCTATCTAGTCATCGCCGATACCCCCAAGCCCGATTCCGCCGAGGCCATTCGGACCCTCAAGGCCGAGGGCGTGGAAAAGACCGTGATGCTGACCGGCGATAAGACCGCCGTAGCCCAGGCTGTGGCTGGGGAGCTTGGTCTGGATGAATACCGGGCCGAGCTGCTGCCCGCCGATAAGGTGACCGCGGTGGAGGAGCTGCTGCAAACTGGTTCTCCTCTGGTATTCGTCGGCGATGGCATCAATGATGCTCCTGTTTTGGCCCGCGCCGATGTCGGTGTCGCCATGGGCGCCCTGGGCAGCGATGCCGCCATTGAGGCCGCTGATATCGTCCTGATGGACGATGCCCCCAGCAAGCTGGCGCTGGCCGTTCGGCTTTCCCGCCGCACCATGAAGATCGTCTGGCAGAATGTTATCTTCGCCCTGGCGGTCAAGGCGCTGGTACTGGTGCTGGGCGCCATCGGCGATGCCAACATGTGGATCGCCGTCTTTGCCGATGTGGGCGTGCTGGTGCTGGCCATCCTCAATGCCATGCGGGCCCTGTTGGTCCCCAAGCACTGATATTATCCATGTTTTTCTTCCGGCGGTCTGCCCTCCCTTGTGGGTCAGGCCGCCCCTTCTTGCGCTTTTACCCTATTTGCGGTAGAATCCTATCATCCAAGCCCCAAAAGGAGGCCGCCCATGCGAGAGATCACCGAAGCCCTGTTTGCCCTGCGGGATGAAAAATACCGTGCCTTCCATGCCGCCCTCATGCCGGGGGTGGCGTGGGAGCGCGTCATCGGGGTGCGGATGCCCGCCCTGCGCCGCTATGCCGCCGCCCTGGCCAAAACGCCGCAGGCCGCACTCTTCCTGCGGGAGCTGCCCCACACCTACTACGAGGAAAATAATCTCCATGCCCTGCTGCTGATGCGGGAAAAGAGCTTTGAGACCCTGATGCCGTGGCTGGAGCGCTTTCTGCCGCGGATCGATAACTGGGCCACCTGCGACCTGTTGAAGCCCGTCTGCTTTGCCAAAAACCGCGAAAAGCTGCTGCCCTGCGTCACCCGCTGGCTGGGGGATGCCCACCCCTACACCGTCCGTTTCGCCATCGAGATGCTGATGACCCACTACCTGCGGGAGGATTTTTCCCCGGAGTACCCGGCCTGGGTGGCCGCGGTGGAAAGCGATCACTACTACATCCGCATGATGCAGGCGTGGTATTTCGCCACGGCGCTCGCCTTCCGGTATGAGGAGATCCTGCCCTACCTCACCGAAGACCGCCTTTCCCCCTGGGTACGGCAAAAAACCATCCAAAAGGCAGTGGAGAGCTTCCGCATCCCCCCGGAGCACAAGGCTGAGCTCAAGGCTCTGCGCCGCTGAACAGCCCCTCATCTCACCCCGGAACCGCCCGTTCCGGGGCTTTTTTTACAGTTTGTTCATCCCCTGCGTTTGCCTTTTTTGCCGCAGTATGGTAAAATATCCGCACAAAACCATTTTTAGGAGTGACTTATGCTAAAGCGATGGACGGCGCTGCTGCTGGCGGTCATGCTGGTTCTGCTGACTGCCTGCGGCGCGCAAAAAGAATACAAACTCTCCGCGGTATTTGCCGCCGCGGAGGAAGAACGCACCCAGTGGCTGGCCGATCCTGATAACGCCGCCCTGTGGGATCAGCTGGGCCTTTCCGGCTCGGTCGTCTCGGATGGCGACCCCACCACCTTGACCATCGGGGCGCAGCACTGGGTGCTGCAGCCCGCCGCGGTGGAGGGCAAACCCGTGACCCTGTGCTACTGCGTTGATGAGCAGAACCGGCCCCTTCTGGATCTGCGGGCCTCCTTCGGCATCAATGTGCTGCCGGTGGAGGAATGGACCGCCTGTGAGGATCTTTTCATCGTGCGCGTGTGGGCGCAGCAGGGCGGGGACCTGCCGGAAGGCTATCTTTCCGGGGAGGATGAGGGCCTGAACCGCTATGCCGTTCTTCTCACCGATCCCATCACCGGCGAAAGCGCCAGTGCTGTTGCCTCCGATGCCGAATTACAGGCTCTCCTGGCCGATGGCGAGCCCCATGCCCTGTGCCTGCGGCTGCGGGCCATGCAGCAGGGGGAGCCGTCCCTCCGGGTCGTCACGGTGCTGTGCCAGGGCTGGCTGGAAAAGGAATCGGTGCTGCGGGTACAGTCGGAGCAGCTCCTGTGGGCCGCCCGCCACGGGGAAAATGACACCCTGCGTCTGCTGCTCAATGAGGGCAATGTTTCGGTGACCGACCGCAATGGCGATGGCCTGCTGTGGGCCGCGCTGCAAAGCGGCAATGCCGAAACGGTGGAGCTGGTGGTCAAAGCCGGTGCTACCGGGGAAAACCACAATCTCTACTGGGCGGAGCCCGCCGCCTTGACCATAGCGGAGCGCCAGGATTGGCAGCAGCTGCTTTCCACCCTGGAGGAGCAGCACACCGATACCGGCTGCACGGCGCCTTCCATTGCCTACTACTGCACCGCCATGGGGAATGCCGAACGGCTGTCGCTTTACCTGGCCCATTTCCCGCTCTCGGCGGAGGAGGCCGCCCTTCCCGAAGGGGACAGCACCACTGTGGCCCTGCGCTACGGGGTGGAAAGCGCCCAAACCGGCAATTTGCTGGACCTGGCTGTGGCCAATGATGATACCGAAACCGCCGCTGTACTGCTGCAAAATGGGGTCACGGCCTCGCCGCTGCTGCTCAAAAAGCTGCAGGCCTCGCCCACTACCCTTTCCGATGAGATGCTGGCGCTGCTGGGCAGCTACCGGTACTTTGGCGTGCTGGATGAGGTGCTGGCCGATTACCGCGCGTTCAAGGAGAGCTACGAGGCCGTGGCGGGGGAAAGCTGCCGCCGCTTCGAGCGGGATTACGCAGCCTACTGTGAGGCCATGGAAAAGGGCGATAGCTTCGCCGCCGCCGGCATTATGGATAGCGGCCTGCTGGATGAGATCGTGGGTCAGCTGCAGGCAGTGCAGAATGTGGCAAAGCCCGAGACCGAGGCCATCAACGCCCTGTGGGACCTGATGTACGAGTACGCCGATATGATGGATACCGCCGGCTACTACTACAAGCGCATCTCCCTCAGCACCTATGTGGTCACACGCCGCTACTATCGGGCCCTGTTTGAAAACCGCCTGGGCCGGGCCCACGCCCTTTACGAGGAATTCAAGCACCAGACCGCCGTTTACGATGGCCTTTTGCAGAACTGGGCCGAATAAATCTAACCGAAAGAAGGCTTTTCCGCATGATCTATTACCTCACCGGCACCGGCAACAGCCGCTGGGCCGCGCAGCTGCTGGCAGATCATCTGCACGATACCGCCGAGGATGCCGCCCCCGCCCTCAAAAGCGGCCTGGCGCCTTCCCTCCATTCCGAAAAACCGTGGGTCTTTGTCTGTCCCACCTACGGCTGGCAGATCCCCCATGTCTTTGCCGATCTGCTGTGCCGCACCGGCTTTGATGGCAGCAGAAAAGCCTATTTCGTCCTCACCTGCGGGGATGATATCGGTGCGGCCGGGCCCCGCCTGCGCAAGCTCTGCGGGGAGCTGGGCCTGGAATACCGCGGCGTGTGGCCGCTGGTGATGCCGGAAAACTATGTGGCCATGTTCCCGGTGCCAGGAGAGGAAGAGGCGAAGAAGATCATTGATGCCGCGCGGGAGCCCCTTCTGGAAGCCGCCGCCCTCATCGCAGGGGATCAGCCCTTCCCGGGGGGAAGGCTGACCCTGGCCGACCGCCTAAAAAGCGGCATTGTCAACCGTTTCTTCTATCGCTTTTGCATTAAAAGCAGCCCCTTTTACACCACCCCGGCCTGCAATGGCTGTGGCCGCTGCGCCAAAATGTGCTTCACCAACTGCATTGTGATGCGGGAGGGAAAACCCCACTGGGAGGGGCATTGTACCCACTGCATGGCCTGTATCTGCGGCTGCCCGCAGCACGCCATTGAGTACGGCAAAAAGAGCCAGGGCAAGCCCCGCTACCGCTGCGAGGAGTACACCGGGTGAGCTTTGGCGGAAAAATGCCGCTTTTTTGCGATGAAACCGCCCTTTTTGTGCAAAATAGTGCTTGCAAAGCCTTGCAATTTGTGATACAGTATTATTTGGAATATGGTAGTAGAAAGAAAGAGTGGGGTGACCCGCTCTTTCCTTTATGTTAGGAGGCAAAGCGATGGCCAAAAAGAATACCGCCGCCATAGCGGAGGAGCTGGCAGCTCCCATTCTGGAAGAAATGGGCCTGCAGCTGTGGGATGTCGTCTACGAGAAGGAGGGCAGCGGCTGGTACCTGCGGTACTATGTCGATAAAGAGGGCGGCATCGATATCAATAGCTGCGAGGCCTTTTCCCGGGCAATCAGCGATGTGCTGGATGAAGCCGACCCCATCGATGGCAGCTACACGCTGGAGGTTTCCTCCCCCGGCATTGAGCGCGCCCTCACCCGCGATTGGCACTTTGAGGCCCTGATGGGCCAGCAGCTGCTGGTGCGGCTCATCCGCCCGGTGGAGGGCGTGCGGGATTTCATCGGCACCCTTACCGATTACCGCGATGGCACCCTGACCCTGCTGCTGGATGAAAAAACCGAAATGAATGTGGAACGCGGCGAAACCGCGTTTATCCGTCTGTATAATGATTTTAGTGGAGGAGTAAGCAAATGAGCGCTGCAAGAGCCAAGAAGAAACCCCAGGAGGAATTTAACCTCTTTGATGCCCTGAAGATGCTGGAGAAGGAAAAAGGCATCCCGGTGGATTATATGATCGAAAAGATCCAGACCGCCATCGCCCAGGCCATCAAGAAGGACCCCTTTAACAGCGAAAACAGCGTCGTGGAGATCGATCCCGAGACCGGCCGCTTCTATGTGGCGCTGCGCAAGGATGTCGTGGAGGAGGTCGAGGACCCAACCACCCAGATCAGCGTGGAGGATGCTGCCAAGTACCAGAGCGGCATCACCGCCGGAAGTGTGCTGGAAGTCGCCCTTGATCCTAAAAAGTTCGGACGCATCGCGGCCCAGGCGGCCAAATCCTCCATCCATCAGGGTATCCGGGAGGCCGAAAAGGGCCTGCTGCTCAAGGAGTATGAGAGCCGCCAGCACGATATCGTTTCCGCCAAGGTGCTGCGGGTGGATCCCGTCCGCGGCAATGTCACCCTGGAGATCGGCAGCAGCGAAGCCGTGCTGCCCAAGACCGAGCAGATCCCCGATGAGACCTTTACCGAGGGCCAGCGCATCAAGGTATATGTGGTGGATGTGCAGAACACCGAAAAGGGCCCCCGCCTTATGATCTCCCGCACCCACCCCGGCCTGGTCAAGCGTCTCTTCGAGATGAATGTCCCCGAAATCTACGATGGCACCGTCGAGATCCGTTCCATCGCCCGCGAGGCGGGCTCCCGCAGCAAGCTGGCCGTTTCCAGCCGGGATGAGAATGTGGATGCCATCGGCGCCTGCATCGGCCCCAAGGGCGCCCGTGTCAATACCATCGTGGAGGAGCTGGGCGGCGAAAAGATCGATGTCGTCAATTACAGCGATGACCCCGCCGCCTATATTTCCGCGGCGCTTTCTCCCGCCACCGTTTTGGGCGTGGAGATCCTGGATGCCGATACCCACAGCTGCCGCGTCACCGTGCCGGATCACCAGCTTTCGCTCGCCATCGGCAATAAGGGCCAGAACGCCCGCCTGGCGGCCCGCCTGACCGGCTGGAAGATCGATATCCGTCCCGAAAGTGGCTTCTACGGCGAGGAGGAACCCGCCAAGGAAGAGTAATCATAAAGAAAGGAGGCACCCACAGTGCAGCAAAAGAAGATCCCCGTAAGAATGTGCGCCGGCTGCGGCGAGCATTTCCCCAAAAAAGAGCTGGTACGCATTGTCCATACCCCGCAGGGCGAGGTCCATGTAGACCCCACCGGGCGGATGGCCGGTCGAGGAGCTTATCTCTGCCGCAAGGTCGAGTGCCTCCGCAAGGCACAGAAGGCCAAACGGCTGGAGCGTGCCTTCCAATGCCCCGTACCCGATGAGGTGATGGCAAAACTGGAAGAGGAGCTGAACGCCGCCGATGAATGATGTGACCCAAAGAAAGGTGCTGGGATTCATCTCCCTGTGCCGCCGGGCCGGCCGGCTCACCACCGGCATGGATGCCGCCGTGGAAAAAGCGGAAAAGGGGGAAGCCCATCTTCTCCTGCTGGCGCAGGATCTTTCCACCCGCAGCGCCGCGCGGCTCCGGCAAAAGCTGCCGGATATTCCGGTAATTTCTCTTCCCTGTACGATGCAGACCCTCAGCCGCTATACCGGCAAAAATACCGGCATTCTGGCGGTCTGCGATGAAAACTTCGCCGGTGGTATCCGGGCAATGATGAGTGATGATGAGGAGGACTTGGATAGATGATCGAAAAAGTTAAACTGAACGAGGTCGCCAAAGACCTGAATATAAGCGGCAAGGACCTGACCGCGCTGCTGCAGCAGCGCTTCGGCGGCGAGGCCAAAAAGCCGCAGACGGTGCTCTCCGGCGAGGAGCTCAATTTTGTGATGGAGCACTACACCCAGCAGCACGCCGTCAAGGACTTCAGCGAGTACTTTAAGCTGGGTGAAAAGAAGCCCGCCCCCGCCGCGGCCCCCAAACCTGCAGAAAAGCCCGCCGAAAAGCCCGTGGAAAAGGCAGCGCCCGCCCCCGCTCCGGCTCCCCGGCCCCAGCAGCCGGCTGCCAATGGCCAGGGCCAAAACCGTCCCCAGCAGGGGAATAACCGCCCGCAGGGCGACCGCCGGTTTGAGAATAACCGTCCGCAGGGCGACCGCCGGTTTGAGAATAACCGTCCGCAGGGCGACCGTCGGTTTGAAAATAACCGTCCCCAGGGCGAGCGTCGCGTCGATAACAACCGCCCCCAGGGCAACGGCCTGCGGCCCAATCTGAACCAGCAGCCCGCTGCTCCCGCCCCGGCCCCCAAGCCTGCGGCGCCCCAGCAGCCCGCCGCCCCCCGCAAGCCTATCGAGATCCGCCAGCAGGCCCCCAAGCAGAAGGGCCCCAAGGGCGAGAATACCTTTACCGCCAATACCGTGACCCGCACCACCGTGGATATGCGCACCAGCGAGGTCAACCTCGATAAGTACAATGAGCGGTACGAACAGATCGCCCCGGCCGGCAATATGAAGGATAACTTCGCCAAAAAGCAGAAGCTCAATCAGAAATCCGCCCGCCGCGGCAAGCCCGTCCTCAGCCGCAAGGAGCGCGAGGAGGAAAAGATGCGCCGCCTGGAGCTGGAGCGTCAGCGCCGCCAGCGGCTGGAGGTGGCCCTGCCCGAGGAAATGACTGTCGGCGAGCTGGCCCTCACCCTCAAGGTACAGGCCAGCGAGATCGTCAAGAAGCTGATGGGACTGGGCGTTATGGCCTCCATCAGCGATGTCATCGACTTTGATACCGCCTCCCTCGTCGCCATGGAGATCGGCGCCAAGGTCACCAAGCAGGTCGTTGTCACCATTGAGGACCGCCTGTTCGAGGTAGAGGATAAGGAAGAAGCCCAGGAGCCCCGGCCCCCCATCGTGGTGGTCATGGGCCATGTCGATCACGGCAAGACCTCTATCCTGGATGCCATCCGGAAAACCAGTGTCGTTTCCGGCGAAGCTGGAGGCATCACCCAGCACATTGGTGCTTACCAGGTGCAGGTGGATGGCCGTCCCATCACCTTCCTGGATACCCCCGGCCACGCCGCCTTCACCTCCATGAGAGCCCGCGGCGCCCAGGTCACCGATATCGCCGTGCTGGTCGTCGCCGCCGATGACGGCATTATGCCCCAGACGGTAGAGGCCATCAACCACGCCAAGGAGGCCGGTGTTTCCATCATCGTGGCCATCAATAAGATGGATAAGCCCGAAGCCAATCCCGAGCGCATCAAGCAGCAGCTCACCGAATACGAGCTGGTCCCCGAGGAGTGGGGCGGCGATACCATCTGCGTCCCCGTTTCCGCCAAAACCGGCATGGGGCTGGATAACCTCCTGGAGATGATCCTGCTGGTGGCCGATACCATGGAGCTGACCGCCAACCCCAACCGCATGGCCAAGGGCACCGTCATCGAAGCCAAGCTGGATACCGGCCGCGGCCCTGTGGCCACCGTCCTCATCCAGACCGGTACCCTGCATTCCGGCGAGGCCATTATCGCCGGCACCGCCGTGGGCCGTGTGCGTGTCATGACCAACGATAAGGGCCAAAAGGTCGAGGAGGCCGGCCCCTCCTGCCCGGTGGAGATCACCGGTCTGGCCGAGGTTCCTGCCGCGGGCGATATCTTCAATGCCGTTGAGGATGAGAAGCTGGCCCGCGAGCTGGTGGAAAAACGCCGCATGGAGCAGAAAGAGGAGGAATTCAAGCGGTACCAGAAGGTCACCCTGGATAACCTCTTTGAGCACATCAGCGAAGGCGAGGTGCTGGAGCTGCCCGTTATCGTCAAGGGCGATGTTCAGGGCTCGGTGGAAGCCGTCCGCCAGTCCCTTGAAAAGCTCTCCAATGATGAGGTCCGTGTCCGCGTCATTCACGGGGCTGTCGGCGCCGTCAGCGAAAGCGATGTCATGCTGGCCAATGCCTCCCATGCCATCATTGTCGGCTTCAATGTCCGTCCCGACCCCACCGCCAAGGCCAATGCCGAGCGTGACGGTGTCGAGATCCGCCTCTACCGCATCATCTACGATGCCATCGAGGAGATCGAGGCCGCTATGAAGGGTATGCTCAAGCCCAAGACCGAGGAGGTCGATCTGGGCCGTGCCGAGATCCGCAATGTTTACAAGATCACCGGCGTGGGCGCCGTGGCCGGCTGCTATGTGCTGGATGGCAAGATGGTCCGTTCCGCCAATATCCGTGTGGTCCGGGATGGCATCATCATCGCCGATGATAAGATGGCCTCCCTGCGCCGCTTCAAGGACGATGTGAAGGAAGTGGCCCAGGGCTACGAATGCGGCATCACGCTGGAGAAGTTCAGCGACCTGAAGAACGGCGATATCTTTGAAGCCTACGAGATTAGAGAAATCAAACAATAATTTTCTGGTAAAGAAGGCGGCCGGATCATATCCGGCTGCCCCTTGCCGTTTGAAGAGAAAAACCAAAGGAGGGGCACCATGCCGAATTATAAAAACGCCCGCCACGGCGAGGATATCCACCGGGAGCTGACCGCAATTTTCCGGTCGCTCAAGGATCCCCGCATCGACCCCATGCTTTCCATCGTCCGCACCGAGCTTTCCCGCGACGGCTCCAGCTGCAAGGTCTATGTCAGCTCCCTTTCCGGCATCGAGACCGCGAAAGAATCGGTGAAGGGGCTCAAGAGCGCGGCAGGCTATATCCGCCGGGAGGTGGGCAGCCGGCTGGCCATGCGCCACACCCCGGAATTCCAGTTCATCGCCGATGACTCCATCGAATACGGTGTCCACATCAGCCACCTGCTGCGCGAGATCGTCCCGGAGGAGGAAGCGAAAGGGGAGGCCGAAGAATGAGGGAAAACCTTTCCGCGGCCCGCGCGGCCGAGCTGCTGATGCAGAAGGACAATATCACCCTGCTGTGCCACCGCCGCCCCGATGGCGATACCGTGGGCAGCGCCTTTGCCCTATACTATGCCCTAAAGGAGCTAGGCAAGGAGGTACGGGTGCTGTGCGCCGATGCCCTGCCGAAGCAGTATGACTACCTGTATGGGGATTACACCCCCAGCCGGGTGCTGGATTGGCCGGTGGAATATGTGGTGACCGTGGATGTGGCCACCGCCGGGATGCTGGGCGGCCTGGAGGAAAAGTACGGCCATATGGTGGATCTCTGCATTGACCACCACCCCAGCAACAGCGATTATGCCGCCCAGACCTGCCTGTGGCAGGAGGCCGGGGCCTGTGCCGAGCCGGTCGCCGCCGTCATTAAGGCCATCGGGCTGCCCGTTTCCGGCAAAATAGCCGAGTGCGTCTATACCGGCCTTGTCACCGATACCGGCGGGTTCCGCTTTTCCAATACCGCGGCCGGGACGCTGCGGCTGGCTGCGGAGATCATGGAAAGCGGCGTGGATACCGCTGCCATCAATACCCGTGTTTTTGAAAGCGAAAGCAAGGCCAAAATGCTGGCCGAAGCCAAAATGATGTCCTCGCTGGAATTTTACGCCGGGGACCGGATCGCCGTGATGCCGGTGACGCTGGCCATGCGGGCCCAAACCGGCGTGACCGGTGAGGAGCTGGAGGATGTGGCAGGCATCCCCCGGAAGATAGAGGGCGTGCTGCTGGGCATCACCATCAAGGAGCACGAGGGGGAATGCCATATCTCCCTGCGCAGCAAGGAGCCGGTCAATGCCGATGAGATCGCGGAGATCTTCGGCGGCGGCGGGCACCGTTTGGCCGCTGGAATCACCATAAAGGGAACGGTGGAGGAGACCGCCCGCCTGCTGGTGGCCGAGGCCGTAAAACATCTGCCAAAGGAGCAAGCATGAAGAAAACATACCATTCCCGCCAGCTGGAGGGGATCCTTTGCGTGGATAAGCCGCGGGACTGGACCTCCTTTGATGTGGTGGCCAAAATGCGGGGCATTGCCGATTGTCACAAAATAGGCCATGGCGGTACCCTGGACCCGATGGCCACCGGTGTGCTGCCGCTCTTTTTTGGCCGCAGCGCCAAGGCCATGGAGCTGATGCCGGTACAGGATAAGCGCTATACCGCTTCCATCCGCTTTGGGGTGACCACCGATACCCAGGACTGCACCGGCAATATCCTTTCCACCAGCGAAAAGTCGGTGACGAAAAAAGCGCTGGAGGCAGCCCTGGCGCCGCTGCGGGGCACCATTGACCAGCTACCGCCGATGTATTCCGCCGTTTGGGTGGATGGCCAGCGGCTGTATAAGCTGGCCCGGGCCGGAAAAGAGGTGGAACGGCCCACCCGGCAGGTGACCATCCACCGGCTGGACCTGCTGGAATTTGACCCGGAGAACCGGACCTGTGTCATTGATGTGGCCTGTTCCAAGGGGACCTATATCCGGACCCTTTGCCATGATATCGGCGAGGCGCTGGGCTGCGGCGGTATGCTGACCGCCCTGAGAAGGACCGAGACTCTGGGCTTTACCACGGCGGACTGCCATACCCTGGAGGAGTTGAAGCAGGCCAGCGAGGAGGGCCGCTTTGAGGAGCTGCTGATGCCGGTGGATACGGCTTTCCGGCAGTATAAAAGCATCTTCCTTTCCCCCAAGCAGACCAAAATGTTTCTGGACGGCATCCGGCTGGATACCAACCGCATCAAAATTCCCGCCGAGGGAGATACGGTGCGGGTTTACGGCGACGGCCGTTTTTTGGCGCTGGCCCACATCGAACGCAGCATAGCAGAATTGCAGATCATCAAGCTGTTTTACACAAAGGAGAATCCGAATTGCTGATCTTCCATGACCTTTCCCGCAAAAGTGAATATCCCACCGTGGCGGCGCTGGGTTTTTTTGACGGCGTGCACCTGGGGCACCGCGCGGTAATAGCCGAGGCGGTAAAACAGGCGCGCGCGCAAAACGGCAAGGGGGCGGTTTTTACCTTTGAGCCGCCGAACCACACCGACCGGGCCGTGAGCAAAAGCGATGTGAAGCTGCTGCAAAGCCCTGAAAGCCGGGACCGGGTGATGGAGGAGCTGGGGGTGGAGCTGGTGCTTTGCCCGCCGTTTGAGAGCTTCTACAACTTTTCTCCGGAGGAATTTGTGCGGGAGATACTGAAAAACTGCCTGAACTGCAGGGGTGTGGTGTGCGGTGAGGATTACCGTTTTGGCAAAAAGGGCGCCGGAAATGTGGCCCTGCTGCGGGAGCTGGCGGAGCCGATGGGCATTGCTGTGACGGCGCTGGAGCCGGTGACCTGGAAAGGGGAGACGGTGAGCTCCAGCCGGATACGGCGCTGCCTGCTGGAAGGGGACACTGAGCTGGCGGGAGAGCTGCTGGGGACGCCCTATGCCGTCTGTGGAAAAGCGGTGCGGCGGGGAGAGGAGCTCTGCCTGCGGCTGCCGCCGGAAATGGCGCTGCCGGCGGAGGGCACCTATCACGGCGAGGAACTGACTCTCGGGGACAAGCTGCTGCTCACCGTACAGCAGGGCGAGATCCGCTGGGTGAGTGAGAGAACGGCGGACGAGCCGGTGAAGATCGCCTTTGGGGGAAGGAAGTAAAAACCTCCCCTGCCGGACAAAACCCGCCGAAAACAGCGGAAAAACCGCATAAAACCGTTTGACAAGCTGTGGGCGGTATGATACAATATCAAGTGCCGCATGCGACGGGCTTTTATAAGTGTATCCCGAAAGGGGTGCCGCCTTGTTTTTTCGCAGCGAGATTAACGAAAGAGGCTACACAATATGTACGCAATCTTTGAAACCGGTGGCAAACAGTACACCGCAAAGGTCGGCGATGTTCTTTACATCGAGAAGCTGAACGCTGAAGTCGACCAGACCGTGACCTTCGAGAAGGTTCTTGCAGTTGGTGATGACACCGTGACCTTTGGCACCCCCTATGTAGAGGGCATGACCGTAAGCGGCAAGGTGCTGAAGAACGGCAAGGCCAAGAAGATCACCGTTATGACCTATCGTCCCAAGAAGGACAGCAAGCGCAAGATGGGTCATCGTCAGCCCTACACCAAGGTGGAGATCACCGCTGTAGGCACCGCTACTGCCGAGGAGAAGCCTGCGAAGAAGGCTGCCGCTCCCAAGGCGGAAGGCGAGAAGAAGCCCGCTGCCAAGAAGGCTGCTGCTCCCAAGGCGGAGACTGAGAAGAAGCCCGCTGCTAAGAAAGCTGCTGCTCCCAAGGCCGAAGGCGAAAAGAAGACCACTGCCAAGAAGGCTGCTGCTCCCAAGGTGGAGGGTGAAAAGAAGCCCGCCACCCGCAAGACTGCTGCCAAGAAAACTGAGGAGAAAGGTGAGGTGTAATTTATGGCTCATAAAAAAGGTATGGGTTCTACCAAGAACGGCCGTGATTCTGAGTCCAAGCGTCTGGGCGTAAAGCGTGCTGACGGTCAGGCAGTTCTGGCTGGCAACATCCTGGTCCGCCAGAGAGGCACTCACATTCATCCCGGTGAGAATGTAGGGATCGGCAGCGACGATACCCTGTTTGCTCTGGTTGACGGCCGCGTCAAGTTTGAGCGTATGGGTAAAGAGCGCAAGAAGGTTTCCGTTTACCCTGCAGAATAATTTGGCCAAAGACAAAGTCCCGGAGTGTAAACCCCGGGATTTGTTCTTGTAACGGATAACCGGCGGCCGGCGGGGGAAACTGCCGGTAGGACGGTTTTTATGATAAAAGCGAGGAACAAGATGTTTGTAGATAAAGCGAAAATTTCCATCAAGGCGGGGGACGGCGGCAACGGCGCGGTCTCCTTCCACCGGGAAAAGTTTGTGGCGGCGGGCGGCCCCGATGGCGGCGACGGCGGACGCGGGGGAGATGTGATCTTCCAGGCGGATACCAATATGAGCAGTCTGATCGGGTTCCGGTATAAGAAAAAATATGCCGCCGAAAACGGACAGAACGGCAGCGGCGCGCGGTGCAGCGGTAAAACCGGTGAGAGCCTGGTCATCAAGGTGCCGAAGGGTACCGTGGTGCGGGAGGCCGAGACCGGCCGGGTGCTGGCCGATCTTTCCGGAGATGAACCAGTGGTGGTAGCCCGTGGCGGCAAGGGCGGCTGGGGCAATCAGCACTTTGCCACGGCGACCCGGCAGATCCCGCGCTTTGCGCGGCCCGGCTACCCCGGTGAGCGCTACGATGTGGAATTGGAACTGAAGCTGCTGGCCGATGTGGGGCTGTGCGGCTTCCCTAATGTGGGCAAATCCACCCTGATCTCGGTGGTGAGCGCCGCCAAGCCGGAAATAGCGAATTACCACTTTACCACCCTGACCCCCGTGCTGGGTGTGGTGCGGGTGGACGGCGAGACCAGCTTTGTGATGGCGGATATCCCCGGACTCATCGAGGGCGCCAGCGAGGGGCTGGGACTGGGACATGAGTTTCTGCGGCATGTGGACCGCTGCCGGCTGATTGTGCATGTGGTGGATGTGAGCGGGATAGAGGGACGCGATCCCATCGAGGACTTTAAGACCATCAATACCGAGCTGCGGCGCTTTAACCCCGAGCTGGCGGAGCGCCCCATGCTGGTGGCGGGCAATAAATGCGATTTGGCCACCGAGGAGCAGATTAAAGCCTTCCGGGACTATGTGGAGGGGGAGGGCTATCGCTTTTTCCCCATCAGCGCGGCGACAAGGCAGGGCACCGAGGAGCTGGTGCAGGCCATTGCCGCGGAGTTGGCCAAGCTGCCGCCCATCGTGCGGTACGAGCCGCAGCCCATCACCGAGGAGGAGCGCCTGAAGGCCACCCGCCGCAACCAGTTCACCGTGGAAGTGGTGGACGGCGTGTATGTGGTGAAGGCCGACTGGCTGGCCAATGCGCTGACCGGTGTGAATATGGAGGACTACGAATCGCTGCAATACTTCCAGCGGGTGCTGATCCAGAGCGGGATCATCAAGAAGCTGGAGGATATGGGCATCAACGAAGGGGATACCGTGAGTATCCTGGACTTTGAATTTGAGTATGTGAAGTGATGGCAATGAGCGGAAAATTTGACCCCAAAATGCTGAGTGCGCTGGACCTTGCCTTTGTGGGGGACGGGGTGTACGGCCTGCTGGTGCGGGAAATGCTGGCCCGGGATGGCAGCCGCCCGGTGGGCGAGCTGCACCGCATGGCGGTGGCCTATGTGAACGCCACGGCGCAGGCGGCGGCCTATGACCGCATTGCCCCGCTGCTGACCGAGCAGGAGCAGGCGGTATATCGCCGGGGCCGCAACGGTGGGGCCCATCCGCCAAAAAACGCCAACCCCGGCCACTATGCCAAGGCGACCGGGCTGGAGGCGCTTTTTGGTTACCTGTACCTGAATGGGGCGCAGGAGCGGGCACGGGAGCTTTTTGAGGCGATAACGGCCAACATAGAGAATGCGAAACAGAACTGAAAACGGAGGACGGTGCGATGAAAAACCGGGAATGGCTGCGGCGGCTGCCGATGGATCTCCTGATGGATATAGTGGGCGGTTTGATCTACGCGGTGGGTCTGAACTGCTTTGCGAATCCCAATGATATTGCCCCCGGAGGGATGTCCGGTGTGGCGGTCATCCTCAATTACCTGTTTGAGATCCCGATGGGTATCACCATCTTCTGCGTCAATATCCCGTTGCTGCTGCTGGCATGGCGCTTTTTGGGACATGAATTTACGCTGCACAGCCTAAAGACCATTCTGGTATGGTCGGTACTGGTGGATGTGGTGGCCCCTTACCTGCCGGCCTACGCCGGAGATAAGATCCTGGCGGCGCTGTTTGGCGGCGTGTGCATCGGCATTGCGGTGGCGCTGGTATTCCTGCGGGGTTCCACCACCGGCGGAACCGATATCGTGAGCCGGCTGCTGCAGCGGCGCTGGCCCTTTATGCCCATCGGCAAGACGATGATCGCGGTGGACGCGGTGATCGTGGTGGCTTCGATGGTGGTCTTTAAGAACATTGAGACAGGCCTGTACGCACTAATCGCCATTTATGTCAGCGGAAGCGTGATTGATACCATTATGGGCGGACAGAATACCGGACGCATGGTGCTGATCGTGAGTGATGAGCATACCGCTATTGCCAAGGGCATTATGGAGAAGATGGGGCGCGGTGCCACCCTGCTGAACGCCACCGGGGCATACAGCGGCGCGGAGCGCCATGTGGTGCTATGCGCGGTGCGTAACAATGAATACCCCCGCCTGCGGGAGCTGATACGGCAGTATGATCCCAAGGCATTCCTAATAACGACCAATGTGAACGAGGTGCTGGGCGAGGGATTTGCCTCGCTGAATTCCAAGGACCTGAAATGACCGACTGCGGAGAATGACAGATGAGAATTCGATATAACCCCGAAGCACGCCCCGAGCTGGCGGCATGGGAATATTACATTGATGAGCCGGAAACGCTGCGCGGCCACTGGGCGGAGCAATTTGCGCGGCGGCAGCCGATGGCACTGGAGCTGGGCTGCGGCAAGGGAGGCTTTCTGGCGCAGATGGCCCCTGCTCACCCGGAGAAGAACTACATTGCGCTGGATGTGAAAAGCGAAATGCTGGTGCTGGCCAAGCGCAAGGCGGAGGAGGCCTATGCCGCGGCGGGCGTGCCGATGGATAACTTCTTGATGACGGCGGTGGATATTGAGCGGATCTTCCTCATCATGGATGAGACGGACCAATTTGATGAGGTGTATATCAACTTCTGTCCGCCTTGCCCCAAGTGCCGCCAGCACAAGCACCGTCTGACCCATCCGCGGCAGCTGGAGCGCTACCAAAAGCTGATGGCCCCGGGCGCGAGGCTCTACTTTAAGACCGATGACGACGACCTGTTTATGGCCTCATTGGGCTACCTGGAGGAGGCGGGCTGGGTGCTGGACTACCGCACCCACGACCTGCACCGGGAGGGCGCCCCGGCCGAAAGCCCCCGCACCGAGCATGAGGAGATGTTTGCCGGGCAGGGAATTCCCATCAAGTACCTGATAGCGCACCCGCCGGAAGAGAACCAATAAAAAGAACCCCTGAGAGCCGAGAATTTGGCTTCAGGGGGCTTTTTTGATGAGGGATCAGGCCGAGGGGTTCAGAGAACGCTCCAGCCAGATGGAGGCGATATTGAGCGCCTCGTACAGGCCATTTTTTTCGGTCTTTTTGATCATGCGATCCTTGGGGGGCAGGGTCTCATCGGTGGAGAGGATCTGCACCAGCACCCGGTCGGCGGTTTTTTCCGCATCGTCCTTGGTGGAAAGGATCTTGAGCATGGCAACGCAGCTTTCTGCCGGGTTGCCATAGTAGAGGGTATTGCCGCTGCGCACCAGCGGCTTGCCCTTATATTCCAGCATATTTTCCATGGGTGTGGCCTCCTTCTTAGTAGGGTGGGGAAAAAGGGCACTTAACGCTCCAGATAGCTGCGCAGCAGCACCTGCAGCAGCTCATCGCGATCGATGTGGCGGATGAGGGCGCGGGCGTTATTGTGGGTGGTGATATAGGTGGGGTCTTCGCTGAGGATATAGCCAACCAGCTGGTTGATGGGATTGTAGCCCTTTTCCAGCAGCGCCTCATATACGGTGGTCAGGGTTCTCTTCAGTTCCTTTTCCCGGTCTTCCTTGATGGAAAAAGAGATGGTGGGTTCGGTATTGGCCATATTGTCACTCTCCCTTCTGTGCAAAGCTGTGGGCGGCCCGGTGCTGCATAGGGTGCGCCCGCCGGATGGGCAGGCGGCCCTAAATGATGCACTAATACTATTGTAGCGTAAAGCGCCGGGGAATACAAGGAGAAAAAGCGCAAAGAAACGAGTTTTCTCCCTGTTTTATAAATTTTAGGCGCGCAGGGTGATGCCATACTGCGAGAGCGCCTTGAGCGCTTTTTCGATGGCCTTATCGCATTCCTCCACGGTGAGGGTGCGGTCGGCGGCACGCAGCACCAGGGAATAGGCGACGCTCTTTTTACCGGCAGGGACAGGGGCACCGCGGTAGACATCGAACAGCTTGATCTGCTCCAGAATATTGCCAACGGCACCGGTGATGATCTTTTCGATGGCGGCAACGGGCAGGCTCTCATCGCAGATGACGGCCAGATCGCGGGTGGAGGCGGGGAAACGGGGCAGGGCGTGGTAGGTGGCCTCCGGCAGGCGGACGGCAAGGAGCCGGGCGATATCCAGCCGGGCGACCCAGGCGCGGCAGCCGATGCCGAAGTTCTCCAGCACGGTGGGGTGGACCTCACCAACCGAGCCGATCTCGGTATCCCCAACGGTGAGGACGGCGAAGCGGCCGGGATGATAGCTGGGATGGGTGGAAACGGCGGTGTAATCGGCGCGGGGCAGATTCAGCCGGCTGAGGAGGGATTCCACAGTGCCCTTGAGAGTGAAGAAGTCGGCTTCGCCGCCGTAGCAGCCTACCATAAGGACAGCCTTTTCCTCCGGCAGATCCTCGCCCTCGCGGGGAAGGTACTCGCTGGAGATCTCGTAGAGCCAGGCTTCGGGATTGCGGTTATTGTAGTTGCGGGCCAGGGTATCCAGCATACTGGGCAGCCCGGTGGTGCGCATGATGGAGGTATCCTCGCCCAAGGGATTGGTGATGACAACGGAGTTCCGCATGGGGCTTTCTGCCGGCAGGCAGATCTTATCGTACATCTTGGGGCTCATAAAGGAGTAGGTGACGATCTCATCGTAGCCCATGGCGATCATGGCGTTATTGATGCGGCGCTCAAAATCCTGCTCCGGGGTGATGATCGCTTCCGCCGAGCCGCGCAGGGCGGTGGTGGGGATCTTATCGTAGCCGTACATACGGGCTACTTCCTCGGCGATATCGGCCTTCTGCTCCAGATCGGCGCGGTAGCTGGGAACGATGCACTCATTGCCCACCACGGCGATCTCCAGGGGACGCAGCGATTCCACCATTTCCTCACGGGTGAGGGAGATGCCGAGGAAACGGTTCATCCAGTCGGCATCGAAGGGGACGCGGCGCAGGGCATGGTCGGCGTGGTCGATATCGATGACGCCGGAAACCACCTCACCGGCGCCCAGCTGCTCCACCAGCTCCAGGGCGCGCAGCAGGGCGCCTTCGCAGTTCATGGGGTCCAGACCTTTTTCAAAGCGGCCGGAGGATTCGGTGCGCATGCCCAGCTTTTTGGCGGTGAGGCGGACGCTGCTGCCCTTGAAGCAGGCGGACTCGAAAACGATGGTATTGGTATCCTCGTGGATGCCGCTGTATTCGCCGCCCATGACGCCCGCTACGGCGCTGGGCTTTTCGGCATCGGCAATGACCAGCATCTCAGGGGAGAGCTCCCGCACGGTGCCATCCAGGGTGGTGATGGTCTCGCCCGCGGCGGCATTGCGTACCACGATCTGGCCGTCCTTGACATACTTGAGATCGAAGGCGTGCATGGGCTGGCCGTATTCCAGCATGACATAGTTGGTGATATCGACGATGTTATTGATGGGGCGGACACCGCAGGCACGCAGGCGCTCCCGCAGCCAGCGGGGAGAGGACGCTACCTTGATATTGCGGACGACGGCCGCCATATAGCGCTGGCAGAGCTCGGTATTTTCCACCCGGACCTTCAGCAGGTCGTTTACATCGCCGCCGGCGCCCTGTACCACGGGGGTATGCAGATGCAGTGGCAGGCAGTAGGTTGCAGCGGTTTCCCGTGCCAGACCAATGATGGAAAGGCAATCGGGACGGTTGGAGGTGATCTCGAATTCCACGACGGTATCATTGAGGCCGATGGCGGTGCGGATGTCCTCGCCGACGGCGCAGGCTTCCTGCAGGATGAAGATGCCGTCCTCGATAGCGTAGGGGAAATCGTGGGTGGTGAGGCCCAGCTCCTTGAGGGAGCAGAGCATACCATTGGATTCCACGCCGCGCAGCTTGCCCTTGGTGATGGTGACGCCGCCGGGGAGGTGGGATTTGTGCAGGGCAGCGGGGACCAGATCGCCCACATGGACATTCTGGGCGCCGGTGACGATCTGTACTGGCTCCGATTTGCCGACATCCACCTGACAGATCCACATATGATCGCTATTGGGGTGGCGCTCCATTGCCAGCACCTTGCCGACTACAACATTTTCGATCTCGGTGCCCTCTACCTCATAGCCCTCTACCTTGGAGCCGGACATGGTAAGCGCTTCGCAAAAATCATGAATGGGTGTATCTACATGGACGAATTCATCCAGCCATCTCATAGAAAGATTCATAACAGTTACCCCTCCTTTCCCTTAAAACTGCTCCAGAAAACGGGTATCGTTTTCGTAGAACAGACGCATATCATCGACAGCAAAGCGGCGCATAACGATGCGCTCCAGGCCGATGCCGAATGCGAAGCCGCTGTACTTTTCGGGGTCCAGTCCGCAGCCGGCCAGCACCTTGGGGTGTACCATGCCGCAGCCCAGAATTTCGATCCAGCCTTCGCCCTTGCAGATGCGGCAGCCCTTGCCATGGCAGGCAAAGCACTGGACATCGACTTCGGCGGAGGGTTCGGTGAAGGGGAAGTGGTGCGGACGGAAGCGCACGACGGAATCTTCGCCGTACAGGCGCTTGATGACCGTTTCCAGGCAGCCCTTGAGGTCGCTCATGGTGATGCCCTCATCAACGACCAGGCCCTCGATCTGATGGAAGATGGGGGAGTGGGTGGCATCCACGGCATCGCTGCGGTACACACGGCCGGGGGCGATGATGCGGATGGGGGGCTTGCGCTGCTCCATGGTGCGGATCTGCACCGGGGAGGTCTGGGTGCGCAGCAGCACCTTATCGGTGATATAGAAGGTATCCTGCGTATCACGGGCGGGGTGATCGGGCGGCAAATTGAGCGCTTCAAAGTTGTAGTAATCCAGCTCTACTTCGGGGCCGGAGACGACATCGAAGCCCATGCCGAGGAAAATTTCCTTGATCTCATCCAAAACGAGATTGAGGGGATGGCGGTGGCCCTCCCGGACGGGTTTGCCGGGCAGGGTGACATCGATGGTCTCCATTTTGAGCTTCTGCTCGGCCATGGCGGCCTTGAGCGCGGCACCGCGGGCAGCCAGCTTTTCCTCGATGGCGGCACGGACCTCATTGGCCATTTGGCCCATGACAGGGCGCTCCTCCGGGGAGAGCTGGCCCATCGTCTTGAGGATAGCGGTCAGCTCGCCTTTTTTGCCCAGGAGCTGTACCCGCGCTTCCTCCAGCGCGGTCAGATCCTCGGCATTTTGCAGCCGTTCCAGCGCGCGGGCGCGGATGGCTTCCAGTGCGGATTTCATAGTGATCCCTCCATTTTGATAATAATAGCTTTTTGGCGGGCGGATAAAAAAAGACCTCGTCCCGCGACAGGGACGAAGCCGCAAATGCTCCGTGGTACCACCCAGCTTTGCGCCCATGGGGACGCACACTTTACGGCCCGGTAACGAGGGCCATTCCGTCGCTGCCTACTGCTCGAACTGAATCGGGTTCAGCGGCGCTGCTCCCCGGGGAACTTCCCGCATTTTCTCCTGCGCGCCCTCCCAGCCGATGGAGCGCTTCTCTGTGCCAAAAGAAGATGGGTACTTTACCGGTTCACGGCATTTTTACGCATCTATTTTACCACGGCAAAGGGGCTTTTGCAAGGGGGAGTTTTGTGGTATCATAAAGGAAAACGAGCGAGGGAGGGCCTAGAATGAGAATGCAGAACGGTGTGGATATCGTGGCGGTGGAGCGGATAGAGAAAAGCATGAAGCGGCCGGGCTTTATGGCGCGGTGTTTTTCGCCGGAGGAACAGGAGTACATCTGCCGCAAGGCGTGCCCTGCCGAAACCGCGGCGGCGCTGTGGGCGGCCAAGGAGGCCTTTGGCAAGGCGATGGGCGTGGGGCTGAGCGGCTGGGCCATGCCGGAAGCGGCGGTAACCTATGGAGAAACCGGTGCGCCGTATTTTGCCCTGAGCGGCGAGGCGGAAAAACTGGCCGAGGGCTGGCAGCTGGCGCTTTCCCTGAGCCACGATGGCGGGTATGCCATAGCGATGGTGACGGCATATCGCCCGGATTGATGCTTACACCACCAATACACCACCCCCGGAGCATTCTCCGGGGGCTATTTTTGTAATTAAGTGTAAATATTACAATTCGGAAACACCAGCATTTGCCATATTATATAATAGTTGGACAGATGTGGGCAATACTGGGCGTAAAATAGGGTAAAAACATTGTGATTTGTTGTTTGGCTGGTCGGAGAAAGGGACTTATCGAAGGCCAAAAGACCACCCCATTTACACCACTTTTTACACACAAATTTAGGGGTAAGTGGTGTAGGAATGGTGGCTGAAAAGCCCTTGATTAAGCGGGTTTGCGGCCTTTCGCTTAATTATAGGAGGAAATCACAATGAAAAAAGTACTCGCACTGGTACTGGCTGTCATCATGGTTTGCACCATGGCGTTTGCCGTGACCATCACTGGCAACAAGACTATCGTTGCTGGCTCTAGCTCTGATGAGTTTGCTGGTGTTACCGTTACCGCGCTGACTCCCGGTGATTCTATCATCTTCTCCGTTGCTGACCTGTTCGGCACCAACTATTATACTGTTGACTCTAACACCGTTGCCGGTGGCAAGAAGTTTGTTCCCGCTAACAACAAGGTTACCGTTAACTTCTATGCTGGTAAGAGCCTCATCACCGAGGGTTGGCAGATGAAGAATCCCGATGGCGAAGAAGTTGCCGACAACTATCAGTATGTCATCACCGTTAAAGAGGATCTCACCAAGGCGCTGGATAGCAAGGTTGATCTTGTAATCAAGAGCATCTCCGTAAAGGCTACTGGCAAGAATGCTGTTGATGTTGCTAAGGCTGTTTCCGGCAAGAACTATACCACTCTCACTGTTGGTAGCACTGAGACCCCCATGGTATTCGATGTTGGTTATGCCAAGGATGAGCTGACCATCAATAGTAATGGCACTGTTGCACTGGAAGAAGTTGCACTGAACACCATCTATACCATCAAGGCTGGCAAGGACAGCAAGGATAAGGATGTTACCACCGGTAAGTGGACTGATGGCACTCGTACTCTGACTGTCACCGCTAATGGTACCCTCATCAAGAAGGACCTCGCCTATGTTGGCACTTATGTAGAAGGCACTGTACTGAAGGATGTTAAGGCTGAGAAGATTATGTTCAATAGCCGCAACCAGTATTCCGTTCCCATGACCTCTTTTGTTGAGAATGCTAAGGCTTCCTACAATGCCTATGCTATCAAGGGCGATGGCTCTGTTACCAAGCTGGCTGCTACCCTGGATGATGGCGTTCTGACCTTCACCATGCCCGCATTCAGCTATGTAGTAGTAGTTGATGGCACTCTGGCCACCACCGCTACCACTCCCGAGACCGGCACCACCACCAACCCCGGCACCGGCGCTAACGATGTAGTTGGCGTAGCTGCTGCTCTGGCTGTTGTTGCTCTGGTTTCCGGCGCTGCCATCTCCCTGAAGAAATAAGATAGTCTACTGACTGCTTAAATCTCCTAAGAGATAAACCAAATCACCCCCCGGTTTCTCCAGCCGGGGGGCTTTCTTGCGCCTGCATATCCCCGCCCGCGGCGGCATAGCATGGGGCAAGGGGGCGAGCGCATGAGAAAAATCCTGCCAATGATCCTGTGCCTGTTGCTGTTGGGCGGCTGCGCCAAAGGAGGCGAGCCTGGCATCACGCCAGAGGAAATACAGGCCCAACTGACCGCAGATTGCCGCTTCACGGCGGCCTTTACTTACGAAAATATAGAGGGCTGCGCCGCGGTGGAAAAGACCGGCGAGGTGTTCAGCATTACACTGACGGAGCCGGAAGTGCTGCTGGGGCTCAGCTTTGTGCTGGGGCCGGAGGGCTCCCAAATGATCTACGGCGATACCGTCATCGACCTGCAGGATCACACCATCCACGAGGAAGCGCTGGCTGCGGTGATGGAGCGGGTCTTCGCTGGGGCAGACGCGCTGACCGTCACCCGGCAGAACGGGCACATTACGGCCACGGCAGACTGCACATTTTTCCATTATGAGGTGATGCTGGCGGAGGACACTGGCTATCCCACGGGCATTTCCGTGCCGGAGCTGAATATCGAGATCGCCATTACCGATTACACCCCGGCGGCCGGCGTGTAGCGGTGTGATGAGCACAACAGGACACAGCAAAGCCCCCCGGCTGGAGAAACCGGGGGGTGATTTGGTTTATCTCTTAGGAGATATAAGCAGTCAATAGACTATCTTATTTCTTCAGGGAGATGGCAGCGCCGGAAACCAGAGCAACAACAGCCAGGGCAGCAGCTACGCCAACTACATCGTTAGCGCCGGTGCCGGGGTTGGTGGTGGTGCCGGGGGTGGTGATAACATTGGATGCGGTCATGGCCTTGTCGGTCAGAATAACAGCGCCAGTGATCTTAGCAGTAGCAGTCAGAACGCCATTCTCATCGAACTTAGCGCCCAGATTGGTCAGAGTGCCATCGGCATTGACCATGTAGAGGGCAGCACCTTCGCTCTGCTTGTTAACAGTGATCTTTACTGCCTTGTTGGGAACTACAGCACCGCCGAGAATGCCGGTAACGGTAACATCGTTGGTGATGATCTCGCTCTGCAGGGACTTGGTCAGCTTGGTCAGTTCATAAGCAGGAACTGTGCTGAAGATAACCTTTTCGCCGGCCTTCAGGTTATAAACAGCTTTGGCACCGTTGAGTGCATCAGTGGCAGCATAGTTCTTGGAAGCGTCAGCGCCAACCTTTTCCTTTTTAACAGTGTAAAGAGTATCGCTAGCGGTGGCTTCGGTTACACCGATAACAAAGTCAGCAGTGGGGCGGCCATAGTTGAACACCATGTAGAAGATGCAAGACCCGTCAAGATTCTTGTTAATGAGAGCCAGGTCGTATTTGGAAGGATCCTTGAACTGGGCAACGGTGCTCAGAGGATCATTCTGACAGTCAGGAAGGGTATAAGCATAGATGGTATTGCCATCAGCATCTTCATCAATGAGCCAGTAAGTGGTGGTGCCAGCAATGCCATATTTGGTAACAGCAACCTTGGAAATGATGAGATCAGCAGTATCATCCAGGGCAACAGTCTCATTGGTCTTGGTGGTGATGATATACTTATAATCGCCTTCAATGGTCTTTACCCAACCCTGAGAGGCAACGAGGTCAGCGCCCTTAGCAAAAGTAACTTCGACTTTATTCTTTTCGGGAGCAAAGGTGCCATCTTTGTTAGCGGCATAGCCAGTAGCCAGGCCCAGATCATCGAGAGAGAAAATGATGGACTTGCCGGGAGTGATGGGACGATAGTTAGTGTTAACTTTAGAATCGTCAGCGGGTGCAGTAGTGGTAGTGTCGACGGTAACAGCGAAAGCCATGGTGCAAACCATGATGACAGCCAGTACCAGTGCGAGTACTTTTTTCATT
>ERZ772860.445-NODE-445-length-37015-cov-3.507224_pt1 | contig 37015 bp, 28 predicted proteins | sample MGYA00511342_ERZ772860 | MGnify/ENA primary metagenome ERZ772860 (study PRJEB29015, sample SAMEA2737665) | human gut metagenome | biome: human gut; feature: human-associated habitat; material: faeces | place: China | collected 2012 ... | reverse complement strand
ACGGAAAAGTACTTCTTGCCCATCTGGACGCATTCCTTCTTGTAGGTGCCAGCGACCGGATGCTGGAAGCGGGTCGGGTTGGTGGAGTTGCCGGTGATGGAGACGTCGACGCCCTCGTGGATCATGATCGCCACGCCTTCGAGCACGTCGTTGGCGCCGTAGCACTTGACCTTGGCGCGGTCGCCGTCCGAGAACGCGACCTCACGGACGATTTTCAGCTCGCTGGTCGCGAAGTCATAGTCCGTTTCGACATAGGTGAAGCCGTTGATACGCGAAATAATGTAAGCCGCGTCTTTGCCGAGGCCGTTGAGGATGACGCGGAGCGGGGAGGTACGGACCTTGTTGGCGGTCAGAGCGATTTTGATCGCGCCCTCCGCCGCCGCGAAGGATTCGTGACCCGCCAGGAAACAGAAGCACTGGGTTTCCTCGCGCAGGAGCATGGCGCCCAGATTGCCGTGGCCGAGGCCGACCTTGCGCGTCTCGGCGACGGAGCCGGGGATGCAGAACGCCTGCAAGCCGATGCCGATCGCCTCGGCGGCAGCGGCGGCGTTGGCGCAGCCCTTTTTGATGGCGATCGCACAGCCCAGCGTATACGCCCAGACGGCGTTTTCAAACGCGATCGGCTGCGTGCTCTTGATGATGGCGTTGACGTCTATGCCTTTGGACAGGCAGAGGTCTCTTGCGTCCTCGATTTTTTCCAGTCCGTATTCGGCGCAGACCTGATTGATCCTGCCGATGCGTCTTTCATAGCCTTCAAACAACATTGCAAAAGCCCCCTTTCTCAGTTCTTGCGCGGATCGATATAGGAATCCGCGCCTTCGTAACGGCCGTAAGTGCCGATGTTTTTCTCATACGCTTCTTTCGGGTCGACGCCGTTGCGGATGGCCTCCATCATCTTGCCGATGTGAACGAATTTGTAACCGGTGATCTCCTTGTTGGCGTCAAGCGCGACGTTCAGAACGTAGCCCTCGGACATTTCGAGATACCGTGCGCCCTTGGCCTTGGTGCCGAACATCGTGCCGACCTGGGAACGAAGCCCCTTGCCGAGGTCTTCCAGCGATGCGCCGATCGGCAGACCGTTTTCGGAGAACGCGGTCTGGCTTCTGCCGTAAGCGAGCTGCTTGAAGATCTCGCGCATGGCGACGTTGATCGCGTCGCAGACGAGGTCGGTGTTCAGCGCTTCCAGCAAGGTTTTGCCCTGGAGGATTTCCGCCGCCATGGCCGCGGAATGCGTCATGCCGGAGCACCCGAGCGTTTCGACGAGCGCCTCTTCAATGATGCCGTTTTTGACGTTCAGCGTCAGCTTGCAGCAGCCCTGCTGCGGCGCGCACCAGCCGATACCGTGCGACAGGCCGGAGATGTCGGAGATCTGCTTGGCCTTTACCCATTTGCCCTCTTCGGGGATCGGGGCGGGGCCGTGATCGCAGCCCTTGGCAATGACGCACATGCTTTCAACTTCGTGAGAATAGTTCATACGTCTGCTCCTTTTATGCTTCATTTTTCTGAAAACAAATTCCATTACGTCACATTATACCATATCCGGCCCAATAAGTAAATGAGCAGATTCGACAAATACGATCTTTTTGTATAGCTTTCAGCCATTTAGACAGACAGTCGCCGCTGAAACGGGCAACTGAGCCCGTAACGCTTCGGCGAAGGACAAAGCGGCGGCCGGGCGCATAAGATAAAGAGGAAGAAGGCGCGCTGGCCGCGTCTATTTTGTTCAGGAAAGGACTGACAACCATCGAGACATTGAGATACGGTTCGCAGGGGCCGGCCGTTGCGCTTCTGCAAACGGCGCTGAACCGGGCCGGAGAATCCGCCGGAACGCCGGACGGCATTTTCGGAAACCGCACGCAGCTGGCCGTCATGCGCTTTCAGAGCGCTAACGGTCTGACGCCGGACGGAATCGTCGGAGGCAAGACGCACAGCAGGCTGATGCCCTTCTATACGGGCTATACCCAGCACACCGTCGCGCGCGGCGACACGTTCTACCGGCTGGCGCGGCGCTATGGGACGACGGTTTCGGCGATTGCGGCCGCCAACCCGCAGATCAATCCAAACCGCCTGCAAATCGGCCAGATCCTTGTGGTTCCGCTGGGCTTTGACGTCGTGGCGACGGATATCCCCATCAGCAGCGAGACGGCGGCACTGTACATAAAGGGCCTCGCCGCCCGCTATCCGTTTATCCGCACCGGCAGCATCGGCACGAGCGTCATGGGGCGGCCGATTCAGCTTCTGTCCATCGGCACGGGCGCGGCGGAGGTCTTTTATAACGGCGTTCACCATGCAAACGAGTGGATTACCACGCCGCTGCTGCTCCGCTACTGCGAGGAATACGCCGCGGCGGTGGCGTTCGGCCGAAACATTTACAACCAGAGCGCCGCGGCGCTTTTCGCGCGGACAACGCTGTACGTCGTGCCGCTGGTCAATCCCGACGGGGTCGACCTGGTGACGGGGGCGCTGACGGGAGGCCCGTATTATGAACAGGCCGTGCGGATTTCAGACGCATACCCGCAGATCCCGTTTCCAAACGGCTGGAAGGCAAACATCGACGGCATCGACCCAAACCTGTCCTATCCGGCCGAATGGGAGCGGGCGCGGGAGATCAAGTTCGCCCAAGGCTTTACCTCTCCGGCGCCGCGCGACTATGTGGGGACGGCGCCGCTTGATGCGGTGGAAAGCCGCGCCGTATACGATTTTACCAACGCGCACAATTTTCTGCTCACGCTCTCTTATCACACGCAGGGCGAGGTGATCTACTGGCAGTTTCTCGATTACCTGCCTGCGCGCTCCGAGGAAATCGGCCGCGCATTCGCGGCGGCGAGCGGCTATGAGCTGGCGGAGACGCCGTATGAGTCGTCTTTTGCCGGGTACAAGGACTGGTTCATTCAGCGTTTCGACCGCCCGGGCTATACGATTGAGGCGGGGCGGGGCGAAAGCCCGCTGCCGCTCTCGCAGTTTCCGGAAATTTATGCCGACAACGTCGGGATTCTGACGCTCGGCATGAGCCTTGCGCAGTGACGGCGAACCGCCCCCGGCGTATGGCGCGCGCATGGGGTATCCTTCGCTTAAAAAGACATGAAAACGGCAGGGCAGCGCGCTGCGGCTGCCCTGCCGTCATTTGCCGGATGAAACGGCTCTCTGCCTGTCTTTCCATAAAAAGAGGGAATCAAAGGCTGCGGATTTAGCGGTAAACGCCGTAATCGTGGGCGGCCTGATACATGGCGACGACGTTTTCAACCGGCGAATTGTCCTGAATCTGGTGAGTCGGCGCGAGGTGATAGGAACAGGTGGGCATCATGATATCGAGCGTGCGCTTGACATCGGCGCGGACGTCGTCGGGTGTGCCGTAGGCCAGCGCGCCGGCGGTGGAGATACAGCCGTGGAACGACAAACGCCCGCCGAACCGCCGCACCAGGGTTTCGGGATCCATATCGGCCGCTTCCGGTTGCAGCGTATCGACGCCGCTCATGCCCATTTCAATCAGGCGCTCATAAGCCCAGCTCGAGCTGCCGCAGGTGTGAATCATGCAGGGGACGTTATAGGCTTTGGCGAGGTCGATGAAGCGCTGGTGGCGCGGCCGGAACACGCGGTCATAGAGCTCCGTGCTGATCATCGGCGCGTGCTGGGTGCCGAGGTCTTCGCCCATCCAGAGAAAATCGATCCGGCCCTTTCCGCGCTCCAAAATCCGCTCTAAAATCGCAAGCTGACAGTCATGGCGGCGGTCAAGCTGATAAAGCGTCGCCTCATGCTCTGTCGCCAGATTGACAAGGGCGTTTTCCATGCCCATCAGCATCCCCGTGGTGTTGATGATATCCGCCTCTCCGGCGCCGCCGCAGTGGACGCAGTAGTCGCCGGCGCGGCTGAGGCGCCGCTCTACGTTGTCATAGTCGAAATCGTCGGGGTCGGGGACCGGGTAGGCGGCGATTACGTCGTCTTCGGCGTCTTTCAGGGGAAAAACGCAATAGTCCCAATAGCCGCCGGCGCGGTTGGCGATCCAGCGCGTATAGGAGCCGAGCGTCTTGTTGACCTGCGTCCCGGCGATTTCAGGAAACAGCGGCCGCCCCACATAGGGAACGCCTATGCCGTAAAAATCGACGCCGAGCGCCTCCATGACGCGTTCGTAATTAGCGTCCGGAATACCGAGCGCGGCGGAGAGCCGCTGGTGAATGCCGGGATTGGTAGAATAGTCGATGGGAACACGGTCGGCCTTGACATGGTGAAAGGTTCGCATGACCCGCTCCCGCGAGGTCATCGTTTCCCGAGCTTTGGTAATGTGAAGCATGTTTGCCCGCCTCCATCCGCCGTTAGGCGCGTAGTATCTCCATTATACAAAATGGACAGGGAAAATTCAATCGTTTAGGGGGGATTTTTTCGCCTCTTTTCAAGCGTTGAAAAATAGTGTATAATAGAAACGGCAGTCTGGCTCTGCTGAAAAGGAGAGGGAGGAGAGCTATGGAAAAAACGGTGAGCTGCCGCAATGTCGGCCTGTGGAGAAACCTCGTCAACGTGACGGTGGAAAATATGGTCATACAGATGTATCCATGCGGCTTTATCAATATGCTGAAAGGCGTCCCCAATTATCACACGCATCTGTATCATGAGATGTTCTATGTCCGGCAGGGAGATACCGATATTCTCACGACGGAGAAAATTTATAAGTTTCATCCGGACGACTGCTTTATCATCCCTGCCGGACTTCCGCATTTCCGCAAGGAGTATATTACCGATTATCCGCCGCTGTCCTATGACCTGCGCTTTACAATTCGCCGTGCAACAGGGGAACACGAGACTGCAACGGATCTGTACGGCGCTTTCCGCAATCTGTTTGAAAGCGCCGGAGACATCATCCGGATTCCCAACGGCGGCCACCTGCGGGACCTGTGCGAGGCCATTAACAGCGAAAATATGAATATGCAGCCGTTTTATGAGCTGAAAGTCAAAGCGCAGATCACAACGCTGTTTGTTGACTTATACCGGGGGCTGATTGAAGGCTGCGACGCCGCGCCGGAATACAGCGAGCCGCCGGAACCGCAAGAGCCGGAGGAAAAGGCGAAGCTTGACAATATTTACGTCTTCATAGACTTTCTGCTCAACAGGCGCTTTGCCAATCCGGAATTAAAAATCGAAGAAGTGGCGGAACAGCTGCGCCTCAGCGTACGCCAGACGGAGCGGCTGGTGATGCGGCTATACGGAAAGTCGTTTAAGCGCAAGCTGATGGAGACGCGGCTCAAAAACGCGCGGATGATCCTGCGTTATACGGACGCGCCGGTGGCCGAAGTCGCACAATTTTGCGGCTACGCCTCTCACAGCGGGTTAATCAAGGCCTTTGTCACAGAATTCGGCATAACGCCCAGCGACTACCGCATAAGCCTGCGGCGGTAATCAAAAGGGCTGCGGCTATGCCTGACGGCGCCGCAGCCCTTCAATTTGTCGTGAAACGAAAGCCCGCTCAGCTTATGCGGACAGAGAGAGAACATTCAACGCAATCGTCGCGATGACAAAAACAATCCCCACGATAATCGTCGCTTTTTGCAGCTTGGAATCGAAGTTTTTCACCTTGCTTTTGGCGACAAAGGATTCCGCCATACCGCCGATGGCTCCAAGCCCCTGTTTGCTGCCGCTCTGGAACAAAACGGTTAAAACGAGGATGATCGCGCAGAGAAGCTGAACGATTGTAATTGCAATTTCCATTCATGATACTCCTATTCATATGCAAGTATTCAAACAGAAGCCGTAAAGCCCCGCATAATGCTTTTTGTATGATATCATATTTCGCGAAAAAATGCAAGAGTTATTTTCAAAAAGAAACAAAAAATAGGAACGCGGATGCTTGGAAACGGCGGACGGCACAGGGGAGCGGGCGCCGGACGCCGTTTTACGAATGTTCATCAATTAGCCCTTGACGGCAACAGACGTCGGTGGTAAAATATATAAATAATGGAAACGTATCTTTTCTTTACTTTAAGCAGGGAAACGAGTTTCTGCGCGGCTTTGAAGCGGATGAATAAAATGAGCGGGGGATCACGGCGGAGATGTGGGTGAGCGACGGGTGGCGCGATTACGCGCTGATTGACTGCGGCGGCGGCGAGCGGCTGGAGCGCTGGGGCGAATATTTTCTTGTCCGGCCCGATCCGCAGGCGGTCTGGCGCCGCTCGTCGGAGGATCCCCGCTGGGAGCGGCCGGACGCGCGCTATCTGCGCTCGTCGTCAGGCGGCGGCCACTGGGAAAAATTTTCGATTCCCGAGCGCTGGTCGATCCGCTATCGCTCGCTGACGTTTCATATCAAGCCCATGAACTTTAAGCACACCGGGATTTTTCCGGAGCAAGCGGCGAACTGGGACTGGGCGTCCGGCTTGATCCGCCGCGCCGGCCGGCCGGTCAAGGTGCTGAACCTTTTCGGCTATACCGGAGCGGCGACGCTGTCCGCCGCCGCCGCGGGGGCGGCGCTCTGCCATGTGGACGCTGCGCGCGGCATGGTGCAGTGGGGGCGGGAAAACGCGGAGACTTCCGGTCTGGCCGGCCGGCCGATCCGCTGGATCATCGACGACTGTATCAAGTTTGTCGAGCGCGAAAAGCGCCGCGGCAACCGCTACGACGCGGTGATTATGGATCCGCCCTCCTTCGGGCGCGGCCCGAACGGCGAGACGTGGAAGATCGAGGCGGAAATCGACGCGCTGATCCGCAGCGTGTGCGGGCTGCTTTCCGACCGGCCGCTGTTTCTGCTCGTGAATTCGTATTCGTCAGGTCTGTCCTCGGAGGCCGTCGGCTACATGCTGCGCGATACGGTGGAGCGCGCGTGGGGCGGCTCGACGGAATGCGGCGAGCTGGGATTGCCCGTCGAGGCGAGCGGGCTGACGCTGCCGTGCGGCGCGTCCGCGCGCTGGCAGGCCGATGAAGCAGGCCGATGAAAAGGAATGAACCGGAGAGGCATGGGACAAGCTGTGACAGACGCGATGATTCAGACGTTGGATTTGACATATACCTATACCAATGGCGACGAGGCCGTACAGCACACCGCCCTGAACCGCTTGACGGTCGAGATCGAGCGCGGCAAGATTACCGCGATCATCGGTCATAACGGCTCGGGCAAATCGACGCTGGCCAAACACTTCAACGCCATTCTGCTGCCGACCGGCGGAAAATGCTATGTGAAGGGCATGGACACCGCGGACGAGGCGCTGCTTTTTGAAATTCGCAAGACGGCGGGCATGGTCTTTCAGAACCCTGACAACCAGATTATCGCCTCGGTTGTCGACGAGGACGTGGCGTTTGCGCCGGAAAACCTCGGCTTGCCGCACGACGAGATTGTCGACCGCGTCAACAACGCCTTGGAAGCGGTCGGCATGACCGCGTTTGCGCACCATGCGCCGCACCTTCTGTCCGGCGGACAGAAGCAGCGCGTCGCCATCGCCGGCGTGCTCGCGATGCGGCCGGACTGTATCGTCCTCGACGAGCCGACGGCCATGCTCGACCCGCACGGGCGCAAGGAAGTGCTCGATACGGTTCTGGCGCTCCAACGCGAATACAATCTGACGGTCGTGCTGATTACGCACCACATGAACGAGGCGGCGCGGGCGGACCGGGTCATCGTCCTTAACGACGGGGAGGTTTATCTCGACGGTACGCCTTCGGAAACGCTGACGCAGGTCGGCGCGCTGCGCGCCGTCGGCCTTGATGTGCCGCCGGCGGTGGAGCTGCTCTATCTGCTCGGCGGGGAAGACGCGGCGCTGCCGCTGGACGCGTTTGACGAAAAGAGCTGTGCGGACCGGATTGCACAATGGCTGCAAAAGTGAGCCGCACGGAGTTTGATAACGTAGTAGGTTAAGCCGCGCGCCTTGTTGGCGCGCGGGAGAACAGGGAAGGCTGATTGACCAAAATGGCAGAACTGCTGCGCTGCGAAAAGCTGACGCATATATATAGCCCCAAGACGCCCTTTGAATTCCGCGCCCTCGACGGCATTGATCTGACGATTGACGACGGATGCTTTATCGGGCTGATCGGACATACGGGGTCGGGCAAATCGACGCTGATTCAGCATTTCAACGGCCTGCTGGCGCCGACGTCGGGCCGTGTTCTGATCCGAGGCGAGGATATCGCCGACGACAAGAAAAAACTGCGGGGCATTCGTTTTAAAGTCGGGCTGGTGTTCCAATTTCCCGAATACCAGCTCTTTGAGGAGACGGTCGAGAAGGATATCGCCTTCGGCCCCACGAACATGGGGCTGGATAAGGAAGAGGTGGACCGCCGTGTCGAGACGGCGGCGGAGACCATCGGCATTTCCAAAGAAATGCTGAAAAAGTCGCCGTTTGAGCTTTCGGGCGGCCAGAAGCGCCGCGTCGCCATCGCCGGCGTCGTCGCCATGGAGCCGGAGCTTTTGATTCTGGACGAACCGACCGCGGGACTGGACCCGCGCGGCCGCGACGAAATCCTCGGTTATATCCGCTCTTATAAGGAAAGCGGCAACCGCTCCGTCGTCATCGTTTCGCACAGCATGGACGACGTAGCCAGAATCGCCGACCGCATCATCGTCCTGCAAAAGGGCGGGATTATTATGGACGGCGCGCCGGGCGAGGTTTTTTCCCGCGCCGACGAGCTGATTGCCGCCGGGCTGGATGTGCCGTTCGCCGCCAACGTCATGCGGCGCCTGGCGCGGCAGGGCGCCATCCCGGTCGATATGCCGCCTGTCTACACGGTCGAGGCGGCGGCGGCGGCGCTTCGGGAATTGAAAGAGAAGAAAAGGGGAGAACGGGCCGCGCTGTAAGGCGGGAGAAAAGGCGTCGCGTTGGCGGCGCTCGCGGAGTGCGGCAAACGGGATTTATGTTGAAGGATATCACGCTCGGACAGTATTTTCCGGGAACGTCGATTATACACAAATTAGACGCGCGGATCAAGCTGATCCTCACGATTCTCTATATCGTCATGGTCTTCACGGCGAAGACGCCGGCGGGGTATCTCCTCGTGTTCGCTCTTCTCCTCTTTGTTATTTTCTCTTCGAGGATTTCCTTGAAGCTGATCGTCAGAAGCTTAAAATCGCTTGTCATTTTCATCGCGATTACGGCGGTGCTCAACATTTTTTTTACGCCGGGCGAAAACGTGATTTTCCAATGGAAATTTCTGAAAATCACCGAAGAAGGGCTGCGCTTTGCGTTTTTCATGGTGCTGCGGATCGTATTTCTGATCGCGGGGACGTCGATGCTGACGTATACGACTTCGCCGATCATGCTGACCGACGGGATTGAGCGGCTGCTGTCGCCGCTGCGCGTCGTGAAATTTCCGGTTCATGAGCTGGCGATGATGATGACGATCGCGCTCCGCTTTATTCCGACGCTGATCGATGAGACCGACAAAATTATGTCGGCGCAAAAAGCGCGCGGCGCCGATTTCGAGAGCGGCAACATTATCCGGCGCGCCAAAGCGCTGATCCCGCTGCTGATTCCGCTGTTTGTCAGCGCTTTCCGGCGCGCCGACGAGCTGGCGACGGCGATGGAATGCCGCTGCTACCGCGGCGGAAACGGGCGCACGAAATATAAAATCATGCGCGCGCGCTGGTCGGATTTTGTGGCGCTGTTCGTCTGCGCCGCGATTCAGGCGGGGATCATCGTTCTCGGAATCTATGGGATATAACGGAGAAACCGGTATGAGGAACATCGCGCTGCTGCTGCGATACGACGGGGCGCGCTACCACGGCTGGCAGACGCAGCAGAACGCTCTTACGGTACAGGAGCTTTTGGAACAGGCGCTCAGGCGGCTCACAGGCGAAAAAATCCCCAAGGGCGTTGCCGGCTGTTCGAGAACCGACGCCGGCGTTCATGCCAACGCCTATGTCGCCAACTTTTTTTCAGGCTGTACGATTCCGGCCGAGCGATTTCCCGCGGCCATGCGGCCGTTTCTGCCGCCGGACATCGCCGTCGTCCGCGCGGCGGACGTCGCCCCGGAATTCCACGCGCGCTTTTCCTGCGTAAAAAAGGAATATGTTTACAAGATCTACGGGGGCAGGGCGCCGGATCCGTTTTTATACCGGCGCGCGCTCTATCACCCGTATCCGCTCAATGTCAGCCTGATGAACAGGGCGGCGCTCGCGCTCTGCGGCCGGCACGATTTTCGGGCTTTTATGGCGGCCGGCGGCACGGTGAAAGACACCAGACGCACGGTGTTTTCCTGCGGCGTGGAAGAGCGGGGCGGCATGGCTGTCGTCACCGTCTCGGCGGACGGCTTTCTCTACAATATGGTGCGTATCATCGCGGGGACGCTGATCGCCGTCTCAGACGGCAGGATTTCGGCCGGCGGTATGCCGGAGATTCTTCAATCGGGAGACCGCACGTTGGCGGGCGTTACCCTGCCGCCGTACGGACTGTATCTGAACCGGATCTGGTATCCGGACGGCGAGGCGCAGAAAATCATCTGAAAAGCGAAGGAGGCGGGCGGCATGACGGATCAGACGGACAACAGAAAAAATGCGGGAGAGCCGTCCGAACAGCTCAGCGCCGCCGACCGGATTTCGCAGAAGCTGCGCCGGCGCAAACGGCAGAATAAGGTGCGCTCCGTGGTCAAAAAGAGCGTGGCGGTCGCCGCGCTGGCGGCGGTGGTGATTCTGGGAGCCGTCTGTATTTACCGTTACTGGGACGTTTTCAAGCCGGAGAGCTTTCAAAAAGCCGTGACCGTCCGCGACAACAGCAAATCGCTGATGAAGATCGGCGGCGCTATGGATATCGTCACCGGAAATACGGCGCAGTACGTGCCCTTTGCGTCGGGGCTCGCGGTGGTCACGACGACGAGCGTGCGCTATGCGACGGAGGACGGCGCGGAGGGTTTCATGGAAGAGGTGGCGCTGAATAAGCCCGCCGTCGCCGTGGCGGAGAATAGCTTTGCCGTTTACGACCGCGGCGGAAAAACGGTTGTCAGCGCCGGTCCGTCCGGCATACTGGCCGAAGGAGAGACGCTCGGGACGACAATCGGCCTAAGCGTCAACCGGGACGGTGTCATCGCCGCCGTGACGGAATGCGAGGGGTATAAATGCGCCGTGACCGTGTATGATAAATATCTGAACAGAATCTATACGTGGAAAACGCCGGAGTATTTTGCCTCTGCCGGTATCGTGTCGGCGGACGGGCGCCGTCTTGCCGTCGCTGCGGTTTACACAAAGGCGTCCAAGCTCTGCTCGGCCGTGCTGCTTTTTGATTTGCAGAAGGAGGGCGTCGCCGCCGTAGTCGAGCTGGGCGGTTCGCCGGTCGTCGCGCTGAGGGAGAATGCGGGCGGTTTTCTGATCGTAACCGACGCCGATGCGGTAAGCGCCGCGTGGGACGGGACGATTCTTTCTCGCGTCAGCTTTCAGGGCGAAAAGGTCGCGGGGCTTGCCGCCGACGGCGACGGCATGTATATCCTGCTCGATGTGACGAGCGATGTGACGGCGAAATACCGGTTGATTCGAATCGGTGGGGACGGGGCTAAAACGGCCGAGGTTGCGCTGAAATGCGACATTCAGGCGATGACCGCCAATAACGGCATGATCGCGATCCTCACAGGAAACCAGATTCGCCTGTATGATTCGGCGCTGGCGATTAAAAAATATATCTCTCCTGAGCCGGGCGTCACGAATATCGTCATGATGAAGAATAATAAGCTGGTAATGATTACCGCGCAGGAGATTTTTATTGCCTGACGCCCTGCTGAAAAAACGGAGGTCACAATGGCTCTGATCGTTGATTTCATACTGATTCTGATCATATTTTTATCGGCGTGGATGGGATATAAACGGGGGATCGTCAAAACGGCGGTTAAATTCGGTCTGCTGCTGATTTCGGTCGTGCTGGCGAAAACGGTCTCCGGCGCGCTCGCGGCCTCGCTTTCAAACGCGCTGCCGATGCCCGGTATCGGCACAAAGCTGGCTTCTTATCTGAACATCAACATCGAAAAGCTGGAAAACATGTCGCTGGCCGAGCTGTTGACCGATTGGGGCTTTCCCGATAAGGCGGCGCGCAGCATTGAGGAGTTCGTCGGCTCCACGGCGCAGACAGCCAATGAATCGATCACCAGACAGGTCACGCCCGCGATCGACCGGCTGCTGACAGAGGTTTTGCTCTTTGCGTTTCTCCTGATCGTTTTTTGGCTGATTACAATCCTGTTGACAACGTTGGTCAACAACGTGTTTGAGCTGCCCGTACTGAGCACGGTCAACCATGCGACCGGACTGGCGGCCGGAGCCGTCGTAGGGCTGCTGTCCGCGTTTGTGATCGTTTTTATTATGGTTTGGAGCTTTCCGCTGCTGGATGCGAGTCTGGACGTTTCATTGACGGAGCGCATCTGCGACAAATCGTTTATGATCGGCTTGCTGCGCCATGTGAACCCGTTTATGAGTTTATTCGGTTGACAGAGAAAGAAAAACAATCCTGTGGAAAGGACGGCGCTTTTTTGTGAATATCCCCAATATCCTCTCACTATTCAGGTTGATGCTTGTTCCATGCTTCGCGGTGCTCTATATGTCGTCGATGGAATATGCGGATCTTTTTGCGGGTATCGTCTTCGTCGCAGCGGCTCTAACCGACGTGATTGACGGCTATCTCGCGCGACGCTGGCATCAGATTACGAAATTTGGGCGGATCCTCGACCCGCTGGCAGACAAGCTGTTGCAGCTGACCGCTCTGGCGTGCCTGACGTTTAAGGAAATTATCCCAACGGCGCTGTTAGTGGTCTTTCTGGCCAAGGAGCTGCTGATGATTTTGGGCGGGATGTTCATGGTCAATAAGCTTGACGACGTGATTCCCTCGAATTTGTACGGCAAGATCGTCTCATTTTTGGTTTCGGCGACGATTTGCGCGGCGATTTTCTTCCATTCCACAGCCGCTAAGACCGTGCCGAAGCTGTTTCCAACGCTGTTTGCCGTTGTGACGGCGCTGGCGCTCGCCGCGCTGGTGGTGTATTTCATCCGCTATGTCCGCTGCCTGAGAAAGAAAAAAATTGTGCTTGACGACCGCTCGGGGAAACTCAAAGACTGAAAACGCTGCGGCGTTTTCCCGGCGGATTTTTGATAAGATTTGCAGGGGAGTCCCCGCTGGACGGGAGAGCTTCCGGTAAAGAAAGGACAGAATCATGGAAAAAATGCTGTGTGCGAGGTGCAAGAAGAACATTGCATCCGTGTTTATTACGAGAATGGAGAACGGCGTGCCCAAAAACGAAGGCATCTGCCTGAAATGCGCGCATGAGCTCGGGATCAAGCCCGTCGACGACATGATGGAAAAGATGGGCATTTCCGAAGACGATCTGGAAAACATCACGCGGGATATGATGAGCGTGCTCGCGCCGCAGGACAATAACGGAGATGAAGACGGCGATGGGGACGAGGGCGGCGACGCCGCTACCAACGCCGCGACGTTTCCGTTTCTCGACAAGCTGTTCGGCGCGGCGCGCCAACAGCCGTCCGGAGACGAAACCGCGCCGGAAAAACCGAGCCGAACCGGCGTCAAAGAGGCGCAGAAGAGCAAAAAAAAGTATAAATTCCTCGACTCCTACTGCGTCAGTCTCAACGACAAAGCGCGGGCCTCTCAGCTCGACCGCATCGTCGGGCGGGCGGAGGAGATAGAGCGCGTCATCCAGATTCTCAACCGGCGGCAGAAAAACAACCCCTGCCTGATCGGCGAGCCCGGCGTCGGCAAAACGGCGATTGCGGAAGGGCTGGCTATGAAGATCGTCGCCGGAGACGTTCCGTCAAAGCTGGCGAATAAAGAGGTCTGGCTCCTTGACCTCACAGCCTGCATCGCCGGAACCCAGTTCCGCGGCCAGTTTGAAAGCCGCATGAAGGGTCTGATCGACGAGGTCAAGCGGCTCGGCAACATCATCCTTGTGATCGACGAGGTGCACAATCTGGTCGGCGCGGGCGACGCCGAGGGCTCGATGAACGCCGCCAACATTTTGAAGCCGGCGCTCTCGCGCGGCGAGGTGCAGGTTGTCGGCGCGACGACGTTCAATGAATACCGGAAATATATCGAAAAGGACGCAGCCCTTGAACGGCGCTTCCAGCCCGTCACCGTCGCGGAACCGTCGATTGAAGACGCGGTGAAAATTCTCATCGGCATTAAGGGCTATTACGAGGATTTCCATATCGTCAATATCTCCAACGAAATCGCGCGTCAGGCCGTGCTGCTCTCCGAGCGGTACATAACTGACCGCTATCTGCCGGACAAAGCCATCGACCTGATCGACGAGGCCAGCTCGGCGGTGAACCTGCGCAACAAAAACATCGCCCGGACGGACGCGCTCAACAAAGAGCTTGCCGAGATCAACGCCAAGCGCGACGAGATCATTTCGCTCAACACCGAGGAATCCTACCAGGAGCTCGCCTCTCTGCGGAGCCGGGAGCTGACGCTGCAAGGCGAACTCGACAGCATCAGCAGTTCGCGCCTGGACGTGACGGTGGACGACTTGGCGCACGTCATCGAGCTGTGGACAAAGATTCCCGCCTCCAAGGTGACGGAGACGGAATTCAGGCGCCTGAACGAACTGGAAACGCGCCTGAAAGCGCACGTCATCGGACAGGATAAGGCGATTACAGCGGTGGCCGCGGCCATCAAGCGCAACCGTGCCGGAATCTCCGCCAAGCGCAAGCCGGTTTCCTTCATCTTCGCCGGCCCGACGGGCGTCGGCAAGACCGAATTGGTGCGGCGTCTCGCGCTCGACCTGTTCGATACGCCCGAATCGCTGATTCGGCTGGACATGTCCGAATTTATGGAGAAGCACTCTGTTTCCCGGATCATCGGCGCGCCGCCGGGATATGTGGGCTACGACGAGGCCGGGCAGCTGACGGAGAAGATCCGGCGCAAGCCGTACAGCGTCATTTTGTTCGACGAGATCGAAAAGGCGCACCCGGATGTGATGAACATCCTGCTGCAAATTCTCGACGACGGCCGCGTCACCGACGCGCACGGCCGCGTCGTGAGCTTTGAAAACACGATCATCGTTATGACGACAAACGCCGGCAGCCAGAAGTCGAGCGGCGTGGCAGGATTTGGCAAGTCCGCCAACGACCAGAACGACGAGCGCACGATGAAAGCGCTCGAAGAGGTTTTCCGGCCGGAATTCATCAACCGCGTCGACGAGATCATTACCTTCAATTCGCTGTCCGTCGATGATTTCAAGCAGATTACGCGTCTGATGCTCGACGAATTGAAGCAGTCGCTGGCTGATCGCGGCATTGCGCTCGGCTACGACGATTCGGCGGTCGAGTACCTGACGAAAAAATCCTATTCGCTCAAATACGGGGCGCGGAATCTGCGCAGGCTGATTCAGAAAGAGGTCGAGGATGCGGCCGCCGCCGAGATCATCTCGCGCTATGAAAACGCCGTCACGGCGCTTTCGGTTTCCGCTTCGGCCGACAAAATCGATATTATCGCCGTTTAAGCGCCTTTCACGTCTGTTTTCCGCCTATTCTGTGGGAAAAAACCGCACAGGGAAATTTCATCTGCACGGCGGGCGGTTTCGGCCTGGCGGCGGAGAAAGGATTCGTTAAGGACATATGGGGAGCATATTCAGCGACAGCGCCGGTATGCGGATGCTGTCCCCGGCGCGGCGGGTTTCACGCGTCGCTCCGGTCAAGCGACGCCGCGCCTGCGCGCTTGTTTTCGACGAAAGCCCATGCGCCTATGGCGGGGTGACCGAGTCTCTGACAGCGGCGCTTCGGGAGGCAGAGGCGCGGGCGACCTTTGCGCTTTACGGTTCGACGGCTGAAAACTACCCGGACAGGCGCGGCAGACGCCTGCGTGAATCCGGCCGCGGCATTCGATACGCGCATCTGCCGGACTTTGAGGCGGACGCGCAGGGCGGCGCCGCCGCCTGCCCCGAGCTGGTCGCCGAGATTCTCCGCTCAGGCTGCGCGGCCGCCGCAGGGGGATATCGCTTCATCCCGAACGGCAGGGCGTTTTTTTCCAAGCGCAGGGCGTTTATGACGGCCGAGGAGTCGTTTGACGATTTACAGCGTCTGACCGAGCTGCTCACCGCGCAGGGAGCCGGCGCGACCGCGTATCTGCCGCCGTTTGGCGCTACGCTGATCGCCGACGGCCGATCGGTATACGATGTCTGCAACGCGCTCGGCCTTGACTGTCTCGTCCCCGCGCATTCCTTTGGCGCGCAGTTCTATACGGGCGAGGATGAAAAGGCGGAGGCGGAACGGATTCTGCGCGCTTTTCGGGCGAGGCTGAACGCCAACGCCGCGTATTTTGACGGCAAGGTTGTCCGCTTGGACGGCGGCAAAAGCCCGCGGCTCAAAGAGCCGGTCGCTCCGCTCGTCATCCGGCGGCTGCTGGCGCTGCTGAAAGACAACGGATACGAGCTGACGACTGTGGACGGGCTTTTGGCGCGCTCTCCGTTTTCGGATTTGACGGCGGAGGATGAAGCGTTTGCCGCGGCGAAAGCGATGCTGGATCGCGGCTATACCGTTTGCTGCCGTGACAGTGCGTTTCGCCCGAACGCAGCGGTGACGCGCGAAGAGCTGTATGCGATGCTTGTCCCGCCGAATATCATGCGCGACTATATGCTTTCGCGCCTGAAAAAGACGGAGCCGGTTTTTCCGCTCAATCGAAGAAGCGAGAAAGAGTTCCTGATGTCGCCGGGAAGCGCGGTTTCAGCGGGGATGTTTTACGGCTATGAGGTCGGCTGGCCGCTGGGACACCGGCAGGCCGCGATGACGCCGCACAGCTTCGCCGTTTTTCTGGACAAGGCGGCGGCGGGGAAGCGATTGGATTGGAAGCCGCCGGCAGACGGCACTCTCCTGAAAAAAGATCTTATAAGCGCCCTGGATCAGCTGATCCGGGCGGAACAGGCGGTTTGAGATGGGAAAGAACAAGGGAAAAAAACAGTATCAAAACAAACGCACACAGAAAAAACAGTACGAACCTCCGGTCGTACAGAAATCGCAGGAGGAGATCGACCGTGAATTCGCCGAGCGCTACGGTGAGGGCGGCGTCCTCAAAAATACGCTGAAAATCTGGCGCGATTCGTCCCGGGCGACGTTTATCACCTATTTTCCGGTTCTCCTTTTTGAGCTGATCTATTGTGTCGCGTGGTTTATCGTCAGCGTTTTCGCGTTTATTCCGGGAACCCGGAGCTTCGGTCTGGCCGGACGGGATGTGATCGTCTTTATCAACGCGATGATCGCTGCGGTCGGTCTGCCGCTGCTGCTGAGCTATCTGCATGTGCGTTATAACTTTGCAGCCAAACGCTATTACTTTACAAACGCGTTTAAATACGTCCTGCCGGCCTGTGTGATCTATCTGATCCTCGATTTTATCAACTCCTATATTGCGTTTATGTTTGCAGAGAACCGCGGCGAAGCGACGATAGCCAAATTGGAAACGAGCCTGTATATTGCCATCGTCATGGCGGCTGCGATTGCGATTTTCGCCTGTATCGCTCAGGTCGCGCTGATGATCAAGAAAAATAAAGACGAGCCTCTTGCCGTCAAGCTCGCTGTCGGTACAAAGCACAACATAGACGATAAGGACCAATAAAAAATCTGTTTTGCCGTAATATCATCCCCATAGAATAGCGCTTGAAATCTGGGTAGTTGCAAGCGCTATTCTATGGGGATGACGTATTTGCATATACTCTCTTATAATCCAGTCGGCATTTTCGGAGAAAGCCTCTGTTCCGTCGATGCACAGAACCGGGTATTTCCGTTCGGATATCCATGCTTCGCGCTGTGCCATGCTGAAAGGCTCCGGCGAATCCGTACCGTAGCGGCGCGCACACGCCATAGAATCCCTGTATACTTCGCCGGATTCGGGAACTCTGTCTCCCTCCTTGAAAAAACAGACAAATAAAAACGGTAAATACCATGGTTTCCCATCGTATCTACCGCTCTGATTTTATGGAGGCACCACCCAGAATCGAACTGGGGAATAAAGGTTTTGCAGACCTCTGCCTTACCGCTTGGCTATGGTGCCGAAACTGTATCAGTTACTTTATTAGTATATCAGATATCCGAAAAAATGTCAATACCCTTTTGAGCGGGAATGCCGTCGGCGAACAAATAAAAATGTTGATTGACAAAAGATGAATCATCGTGTATAATACAAAAAAGATCGTGATATCAACTGTTAAAAAATGCAGAACTTTAAAATAGAGGGGTTGTATCAGAAGAAAGGGAGAGAATTCATTGTGGAACGAGTGAGCTTTAACAAAAAAATGCTGTTGCTGGCCGTCAAGATTCTCGGCTTGCAGATCGCGTCGATCATCACCTACTTTTTTATTGTGATGCTTGTGACGATGTTTTTTTCGGATAAAGAAGCCAATGTCGAAGCGCCTTACATGCTGATTGCTACTGTGATCACGCAGGCCAGCGTGCTGCTGCTGATCTATAAGCCGCTTTGGGGATTGGGGGAGGAACATGCGACCGACCTGATCATCGGCCGGACAAAGCGCCGTCCGTGCGCCGGATTGGCCGTAGGGCTGTATGCGATCTCGCCGATTATTCTGGCGTGGGCGGTCAATCTTCTGCTCAATTTCTTTACGTTTAATTTTTCATTTTTCAGCACGGTTCTGGGCTATCTGCTCTATTCCTGGGAGCCCTATTTTGATTTGTGCTACATATATCTTCCGGCCGGCGCATGGTATACGCCTTTCATTTACTTGCCGGCGATGCTGCCGATACCGGTTCTCTGCCATATTGCCTACCGGAACGGATTGCATGGGATCACGCTGCGGGGAAAGATCAAGGCGTTCAGAAAGGCAAAAACAGTCAAAGTCGAAAAATAGCGTTGTTTAGAGGATTTTAGAGGGAGCCGCACGGACAGCCGTGCCGTTGCGGCAGAGGCTCTGCCGCCTCTGTGTTTTGCAATCCTCGAAAAAACCAACAGGAGGTTTTTTATGAACGGATCATTCAAGCTCAGGGCGCTTTCATCGCTGGCCAAGGTGTTTGCGGATGAATACCCGCCGTACCGGGAGATTCAGACGCTCAGCGGCTTTCAAAACGAACCGCTCTCTTTTCAGATCGCCTACTGTCATGAAACGGAGGGCGATTATTATCGGGATGTCGGCGTCGAAGTGATCTCGGAGTTGTCCGTTTCGGCATATACGGTTGCGCTCATCCCGTCCAATATGCCGGTCTATCCGGCGCATGACGGCTTTGTCCTGCGTGACAAGGCCGGTCTGTTTCCCGACCTGCTGCGGCCGTATGCCGGGCCGCTTCCGGTGCCGCCCAAACAGTGGCGAAGCGTATGGTTCGAACTGGATGAACAGAAACCGGCCGGCGAATATCCCGTGCGGCTGCGCTTTGCCCGCTCCAACGGGGAGGCGCTCGGCGAGATCTGCGTGACGGTTCGGATTTTACCGGCCGATCTGCCGGAGAGCGGCCTGATCTGCACAAACTGGTTTCACACCGACTGCCTTTCAACATGGTATCAGGCGCCGGTTTTTTCAGAGCGCTACTGGGAGATCGTAGAGCGATACGCGTCAGCCGCGGCGCGGCACGGCGTCAACATGCTGCTGACACCCCTGTTTACGCCGCCGCTCGACACAGAGGTCGGCGGCGAACGCCCGACCGTCCAGCTGGTCGACGTTGTCTGCGAGGACGGCGCATATCGCTTCGGCTTTGAAAAGCTGGAACGCTGGATTGCCATGTGCGATCGGGTAGGGATCGCGTATTTTGAGCTGGCGCATTTCTTTACTCAGTGGGGCGCGGCGCATGCGCCGAAGATTATGGCCGAGGCAGACGGTGAATACAGACAAATCTTCGGCTGGGACACCGATTCGGCCGGAGAGGCGTATACGGATTTTCTGCGGGCGTTTGCGTCGGCCTTCGTGCGCTTTGCCGAGGAAAAGGGCATCCGCCGCCGCTGCATTCTGCACGTCTCGGACGAGCCGAGTATGGCGCATCTGGACGCCTATTCCGCGCGGGCAGAGCTGATCCGCTCGCTTTTTCCGGGCTTTCAGATCATCGATGCGCTCTCGAACGCCGAATTCTATGACAGCGGCGCGGTGACGTGTCCGGTGCCCGCCGACGATCACATCGAACCGTTTCTGGAACGGGGAATTGAAGGTTTATGGACGTACTACTGCTGCGGGCAATACCGCTATCATGTGCCGAACCGGTTTTTCTGTATGCCGTCCATGCGCAACCGCGTGCTCGGTTTCCTGCTCTATAAATACCGTATGAAGGGTTTCTTACAATGGGGGTTTAATTTCTGGTATTCGCAGCTCTCCCGCTATGCGATTGACCCGTTTACGACGACGGACGCAGATTACGCCTTTCCATCCGGGGACGCCTTTGTGGTTTATCCGGGCGAAGACGGAGCGCCGCTCTGCTCGCTGCGGCTGAAAGTGTTTCGGGAAGCCTTGAACGATCTGCGGGCGCTGCTGCTGCTGGAAAGCAGAATCGGCAGGGAGGCGGTATTGGAGCTATTGGAGGCCGAAGGGGAGATCTCATTCCGCAATTACCCGCACTCCGACGAGTGGCTCCTCTGTACGCGCGAGCGCATCAACCAACGATTCCTTGAAGCAATCGCGCCGGAGCATATATAGCGCGGCCGCTGGCGCTTCTGGAAGCCGGACAAAGGAATTTACTGGCGCCGTTGAGACCGCGGACATTTTGAGAGATATCATCGGGCGGGTCTATTTCCGGGCAGGCGATAGATCCGCTTTTTGATATTGAAGGCCGCCCCGCGGCTGGCCAAGAGAGTTGATACGAGCATACGAGAGCGACGCCTATGCGAAACGCGGTTTTAACTATATTAAAAAATATAATTAAAATAGCAGGTGTGTTGAATTTTTTTATTTTAAAAACCGAAGTCATACCGCTGCCGAACTGAATTTGAGCTACAATACCAAAATCTGCCGCATATATATAAATCATGATTGCTTTTTTTTGAGGAAGGATTTATAATAAAGAAAAACCGTTTGATATGCAAGGAGGATCACAAATGGGGTTGTTAGAAAAACCGATTGAGAAGTCCGGAGTTTCAGTCGTACACTTTCCCGTTCCTTTTCTTGCAGTGATATGGAGAAACTGGGGATTGGTGGAACAGGTCTGTATTGCGAAGGCCTTGAATGCTTCTCTGGAAGATATCCGGGGATGTGCCGCCCTTATGGGGCTGAATCCGGAACAGAAGGTCGATCCTGTCTGGGGAAAACGGGGATATCTTTCGATCATCCGGAATAACTGGCATTTGCTGGAATATGACCAAATCATGACCCTGCTGGATATCAGCGAAGAAGAGCTGGCTTTTATTCTCAAGGAAGATGACTTTATGTGGTATAAGATGGGATGTATAAAGCCTTCCGTTATTCGGCCGGCGTATCGTCCCCTCACCGATGCAGAACGGGAAAAAGCCGCGCGAATCCCACGGATTTTGCAGGATATAGCCGGAGATCTTGCCTTCACGCAGGAAAACGGTTTTGATTTTCTTGCAAAATTTTATGCAGATTCAGCCCCGCAAAAAGAACGGACTGATTCCAATCAGGATAACAGCATTCGGTATGTCTATTCTTATTTTGCCGTCTATGGCGATCCTCTGCTCAATCCGGAGATGGATCCTTATCCGGATAAGCTGCTGGAAGAATACGCGCAGTGCGGCATTAATGGCATCTGGCTCCAGGGAATTCTGTACCAGTTGGCACCCTATCCCTTTAAGCCCAGTCTTTCCGTTGGATGGGAAAAACGTGTGGAATCGCTGAACCAGTTGGTGTCCCGCGCAAAGAAATATGGGATCGGCGTCTACCTTTACCTCAATGAACCCCGTTGTCAGGATTCCGCTTTTTTTGAACGCCATCCTGAACTGAAGGGCGCCGATTACGGTGGATTTAGCTGTTTGTGTACCTCACGACCGGAGGTGCAGGACTATCTGCGGGACGCGGCTTATCATCTTTTCCGCAGTGTGCCCGATTTGGCAGGGTTCTTCACCATTACCATGTCGGAAAATCTGACAAACTGTTTTTCAACAGCTCCTTGGTCCTCGGTCTGCCCCGAGTGTTCTGCCAGAACGGCGCAGGTTGTCGTGCCGGAGGTGAGCAATCTTCTCACGGAAGGGGCGCGGCGTGCAAAGCCAGATGTTAAAAGCATCTGCTGGACCTGGGCGTGGCGGGACTGGACACTGGAGGCGGTGGAAAATCTCAATCAGGGGCAGATTGTAATGAGCAACAGCGAGGAAGCAATGCCCACGGCTGTGGCCGGCATCCATGGACAGATTGCAGATTATACCATGTCTATTCCCGGTCCGGGTGAAAAAGCCAAACAAATCTGGGCAACTGCCCGGCACAAAAAAATGGAAACTGCTGCCAAGGTGCAATTCAATAACACATGGGAACTGTCTGCTGTGCCGTATCTTCCTGTATACGATCTGATTGGCGAACATATCAATCGTCTGAAGGCTGAAAAGGTCGGCCATCTCCAGCTCAGCTGGACATTGGGCGGGTATCCCTCCCCGAATCTCAAAATGGCCGCAGAATTTCTGCAAAATGAAAAAAGTGGTTCTGTTTTCGATTTTATTGCTTCTCTCTATGGGCAAGAGCTGGCGCCGATAGTGGACCGGGCGCAGAAACAATTGTGCGAGGCCTTCCGGGAATTCCCCTTCCACATTGACGTAGTCTATAATGGTCCGCAGAATTACGGTCCCAAGTGTCTCTTCTATACCGAGCCCACCGGATTTAAAGCAACCATGATCGGCTTCCCTTATGATGATTTAAAAAGCTGGAGAAGTATCTATCCTCAGGATATTTTTGAGAATCAATTTCGCCTGCTGTGCGAAAAATGGAAGCTGGGCGTCGATATTCTGCTGTCGCATATTTCCGAGAATCCTCTTTACCAGGAGCTGACTGCAATCGCTCAGGCGGCTTACTGTCATTTTGGCAGCGTCTATCATCAGATTCGTTTTGTCGTTACCAGGGATGCGCTCGCCCAAAAGCCGGAAGATCCTGCTTTACTGGAACAAATGAGGCAAATCCTCCAAGAAGAAAAAGCCCTTGTGCTGGATTTAATGGCGCTGCGCGCGCAGGATTCCCGCTTCGGCTTTGAAGCCAGCAATCACTACTACTACACGCAGCAGGACCTGAAAGAAAAGCTCCTGAATTTGCAGTACTGTAAGGAGTATTACGGCCTTTAACCCAAGAAAATCGTTTGCTGCAAAAGCAGGTGGAAGATGGCGGTAAGCGCGCCAGCGCCTTGTCCGCCATGTCTGCCACAAAGCGAAACAGGCGGCGCAGTTAACCGCGGCTGCTGGCGCTTCTGGAAGCCGGAGAAAGGAATTTCCTTGCGCCGTTGAGACGGCGGACATTTTGAGAGAAATCATCGGGCGGATCTATTGCCGGACAGGCGATAGATCCGCTTTTTGCATCTTTATAGACCTCTATACCTCAAACTTTTGGGGCGAAACGCCGCGCCGCGAACGTTTATCCCCGACGTCTTCCTCTTTCTTCCGGCTGGAACGCATGATTTTATAGAAAAAGCAAAATAATAGAGGCAAAACGAGAAAAAGGAGCAGAACAGGATGACAACAAAGGTTGAAATACTGGATATCGGAGCGCGGGAGATCTTTGATTCGCGCGGAAATCCGACGGTCGCGGCCTATGTCACAGTCAGAAACGACAGCGGAGACGTCTGCGTCGGCAGCGCAGCCGTGCCCTCCGGGGCGTCGACGGGGAGACATGAGGCGGTCGAACTGCGCGACGGCGACGATACGCGCATCGAAGGCATGGGCTGTTTGAAAGCCGTCGGCAACGTCAACGCTCTGATTGCGCGGGAGCTGAAAGGCAAAGACGCTGCGGATCAGCGGGAAATCGACCGCGCTATGCGCGAGCTGGACGGCACGGAGAACAAGTCGAAGCTCGGCGCGAACGCGATCCTTTCCGTCTCGCTCGCCTGCGCGGACGCGAGCGCCAAAGCCTACGGCCTGCCGCTCTGGCGCTATCTCGGCGGCATTTACGCCAAACGCACCTTTCCGATGCCGATGCTCAACGTCATCAACGGCGGTGCGCACGCCGGCAACAGCCTCGACATTCAGGAGTATATGATCGTCCCGGTCGGTGCGACGACGTTCTGGCAGGCGATGGATTATGCGACTACGGTTTACAAAAAACTAAAAAAGCTGCTCAAAGAGCGGAATCTTTCCACTTCTGTCGGCGACGAGGGCGGCTTTGCGCCGAATTTCAAGCGCGACGAGGACGCGATCATGGCCATCTGCGACGCGGTGGAGGCGAGCGGATTAAAGCCGGGCGAGGACGTTTCGATCGCGCTCGACATCGCGGCGAGCGAATGGGCGCAGGCGGACGGCAATTATCACCTGCCCAAGGCCAAAAAGGTCTACACGCCGCAGCAGCTGGTGAGGCGCTACCGATACCTTTCCTCCCTGTATCCGATCCTCTCGATTGAGGACGGCGCGGGCGAGGACGACGAAACGCTCTGGAAAACAATGAGCGAACGGCTTGGGCGCGGCACGATGCTGGTCGGCGACGATCTGTTTGTGACCAACGCGAACCGGCTGCTATACGGCATTCAAAACGGCATGGCCAACGCCGTGCTCGTCAAGCCCAATCAGGCCGGAACCCTGACGGAAACGCTGGAAACCATTGCGCTCGCACAGCGCAGCGGCTATCGCGTCGTCATTTCACATCGGTCGGGGGAGACGGCGGACACCTTTATTGCGGATCTCGCCTGCGCCGTCAACGCCGATTTCATCAAAGCCGGCGCGCCCTGCCGCGCCGAGCGCACGGAGAAATACAACCGCCTGAAAAACATCTATGCCGACTGAGCGTTTGAGCGTTATACGATTTTGCAAATTGGTCTGCAAACGACTGAAAAGCGTTGGCCATGAAACGAAATCATAGACATGCAAAAAGGACGTAAGGCCTTGGTTTTCTTCGGTTTTCTGTATTCAATTGTTAAAATAGGCTTGAAAAGACTCGTGAAGCCAATTTTAGCGATTGACATTCATGGAAGAGCGAACCTGATCGCATAAACTTGCGCTGAAATTGTATGAATAACCGGCTGAAAACCGGCGGGGATGTATATCGGTGCGAATATACATCCCCGTTTTCATTTACCGAATGTGGAAAACTATGTGGAATACGTGGAAACCGGCTGAAAAACCGGCCAATTCGCTGTTTTCCACATGACATGGAAATGTGGAAAACCATGTGGAAGGCGTGAATACTCTGCAAAAGGCGACTGTATATCTGAATGGTATATGGAAGGGAGGACAGACGCGCCCGAAGAAACGGTATTTTCAAAATCACAAATTCGGCATTGCGCCGAAACGACGCTTTTCTGAAAAATCATTATTGACTTTACCTGTCCGATGCAATATAATTATAGAAAAGCGCACGGAAAAAGTCGGGTGCGCGGGAAAGGAATGTCTGCTATGGAAAAATTGAGAGTGGCTGTCGTCGGCTGCGGCGGAATCGCCAACGGCAAGCACCTGCCGTCGCTGAGAGCGGTCAAGGACATTGAACTGGTCGCGTTCTGCGATATTATCATTGAACGCGCCGAAAAGGCGGCTAAGGAATACGGGATCGAGGGCGCGCGGGTCTACAAGTGCTATCGGGAACTGCTTGAAAAAGAGAAGCCCGACGTCGTTCACGTCTGTACGCCGAACCGTTCGCACAGCGAAATTTCCATTGCCGCGATGGAAGCGGGCGCGCACGTCCTCTGTGAAAAGCCGATGGCGATTAACGAGGCCGAGGCGAAGGCGATGGTCGAATGCGCCAACCGCACAGGCAAGACGCTGTCGATCGGCTACCAGAGCCGTTACCGCGCCGACTCGCAGTATCTGAAAGCCGAATGCGAAAAGGGCGCGCTCGGCGAAATCTACTTTGCCAAGGCGCATGCGATTCGCCGCCGCGCCGTGCCGACGTGGGGCGTGTTTCTCAACGAAGAGGAGCAGGGCGGCGGTCCGCTCGTCGATATCGGTACGCACGCGCTCGACCTGACGCTGTGGATGATGGACAACTACACGCCCAAATACTGCGTCGGCACCAAGTATCGCAAGCTCGCCGGACAGAAGGGCAACACCGGCAACAGCTGGGGCGACTGGGATCCCGAGAAGTTTACCGTTGAGGACAGCTGCTTCGGCTTTGTCGTCATGGAAAACGGCGCGACGATCATTCTCGAATCCTCGTGGGCGCTGAACACGCTCGACGTCATTGAAGCGTCGACCAGCCTTTCAGGCACAAAGGCCGGCGCCGATATGCGCGACGGTCTCCGCATCAACGGCGTTGAAAACGGCCGGCAGTATGTTCTGAAACCCGACTTCAAGGCCGGCGGCGTGGCTTTCTATGACGGCGATCAGGGCGCGTCGCCTGCGACGATCGAGGCGCTGCAATTCTACAACGCCATCAGAACCGGCACCAAGCCCTGCGTCCTGCCGGAGCAGGCGTATGTCGTTTCCGCGATCCTCGACGGCATCTACAAGTCCGCCAACAGCGGCAAGCCGCATTATTTTAACTGAGTTCGTACAGAAATCGCTTATCTGGATGAAAAATCGCGCCGCCGTGTTCTTTTTTACAAGAGCACTGCGGCGCGGTTTCTTATCGGGAGCAGTCTATCTATCCGTCTAATCGAAAGAAGCGACACAACCACGGCAAGGATGCGGCTGAAACGGACACCGACGTGCTATTCTTCAAGCACGAGCACCTCATACGGCGAAACGTTGATCTCGCCTTCACAGACGCGGCCGGTCAGAACGTCTGTCATTTTTCGGTTGAGACGGTAGCGCCCGCCGCGATTGGCATATTCTGCGAGGATCAGTCCCCGCCGCCCGCCGCCCTCTCGCGTTACAACCATTAAATTGCCGTCCGGAGCAGCATCATGCCTGATTCCGGCTACATCGAGCGCAAGCTCATAAATCCGGCGGATGTCAGCGGTTGAAGGGAACGAGCCGACGACGATGATCTGTCCCTGACCAAAGCGCTTTTTCAGCACGAGGGCTTTGCCTGTGAGTTCGCTGTGACCGGCGGTGATTTTGACAAGCGTGTCTTTATCCTCGGCGAAGGCTTGGTAAAACCAGTTGCCGCCAAACGAGCTCCCATCGTTCCATTCCGCCTGAATCTGCCCCTCACGGTCAGGAATTCCGTAGAGCCATGTTTCTCCGATCAGCTCTTCGAGCATACCAAAGGGCTTGTTGCGGAATTTTGTGCCGTTGCAGTTGCGAATATCGGTCAGCGGACCGACGACCCAGACGCCACCTCGTTTGACCCATGCGAGCAGTCGGGCAGGCAGATCATTTTCGTCCAGCGACATCATCATCGGAGAAACGATGAGCCGGTATCCGTCGAGCGGCTGAGCGCAGTCGGCGATATCGGGACGTACGCCGAGGTCGACCAGCGGGCGATAGAACGAATCATAGAGCGTCGGCGTGTAGTCGAGGCCCTTGACGATGTGCTGCGTTGCCCACAGATTCCAGTTCAGCGATGAGAAGTGAAGCGCTACCTCCGCCTTGACGGTTGTCGCATTGAGAAAACCGGCTGCCTTTTGAAAATCGGCCGCGGTTTTTTGCACCTCGCCCCAGATGTGCTGCGGCCGACCGGAGGAATCAAGCACGGAGCCGTGGGTCAACTCATGGCCGGCCCAGTGCGTGCGCCAGAGCCAGTACAGATTGGCCTCTCCACCCAGCGCGAGCGGCAGCCATGAATTGATATAGCAGTAATTTTCGGGCTTGATCGACTGGCCGATGTCGGTTGAGCCGTTCCAACAGGCCGCGGTTTCGGTGTTCCAGAAAGGCTGTTTCTTGAAAGTACGCAGGAAATCAAACCAGAAGCAGCAGTTTTGCAGGTTTTCAGGCGTGTTGTAGTGATTGAATTGTATTACGTCGAGCGTTTCGGTCATGCTCCGGTAGTCCATCGCACCAAACGGCATAGTATCGGTTCCGACAGGGACGGAAACGTATCTGTGCAGGATATCGGCCTGCATGCGGATAAAATCAATATGTCCCTCGTTCTGGGCGATCCGCCATTCCAGCGTATGGTGCGGATTGACCCACGTGTGCGTGGGCAGGGGAATATCCTCAAAACGGTCGTAGGCCTGACTGAACAGGTTAAGGTTCCATGCGGCGTTGAGGGACTCAATGGTTCCGAATTTGGCGCGCAGGCGGTCGAGGAACCTTGCCTGACAATGCAGACAGTAGCAGCCGTTGCTGCCCTCATAGATCTCGTTGTCGCACTGCCATCCGACGACAAAGGGGTCTTTGGCAAATTCCTGAGCCATTGCCTCGACGATCCGGGCGCAGGCCTCTCGGTATGCAGGATGGTTGGAACAACAGTGACGCCGGCCGCCGTGAGTCTGACGGACGCCAATGTCGTATTCTTTGACGCTGTCCGGGTGGGCGACCGTAAACCAACGCGGCGGCGTGGCTGTCGGAGTGCCGAGTATGACGGCGATGCCGGCCGATCCGAGCTTATCCACAACGCTGTGCAGCCATGTAAAGTCATATTCGCCGGGACGCGGCTCCATCCGCCGCCAGGCAAATTCGCCGACGCGGGCGGCGTTAATGCCCGCCTCCTTCATTTTGGCGATGTCAAAATCAATTTCTGTCTCATCCCAGTCCTCGGGATAGTAGGCGACGCCGAGATAGGGTGGATTGAACTTAATTTCCATGACATTTTCTCTCCCTAAGACAATTTCAGTCTGTTATTATTATAGAAGAAATCGTGTGAAAACGCAAGGAAATATTTTTTTGATGGAAAGCCGAAAAAGAGGCGAAATGATTTTTGTTCCCTCAATAGGAACTTTTTGGTATCGGAAAACGGTATGGAATACGCCGCGCCCCATCTGTACTACATCCGGAGCGCAAAACATAATCAAGCCGGAAATCGCCTAACCAATCATGTCGCCGCCGAGAAGCTCGCCGGTATACAGGTCAATGTAGAACTTTACCTTGTCGGCAAAGAAGCTGTCGGGATTATTATACGTCAGCGTATAGGCATAGCGCGTCACGTCGGCGTATTGGAGCGAGACAAAGGCGTCCGGGTCGGGCGTGGTCATGAGCGCCGTATCTGTGGAGGCGGCTGTGGAGGCGGGCGCGTCTTCCAGCGCAAAATTCCAAAAATAGTTCGGAGAGACGACGCTCAGTTCGATTTTTTCCAACACATACGAGCCATTCGACGCGATTTGGTCGAGGTATTCCGCGCCTATGCGCCGCGCCTCGTCCTCGCTGAGCGGTTCGTCGCCGGCGGCGTGATCGTCGAGCAGCTTTGTCGAAAAGACATGGCAGCTGATAAACGAGCCGTCTTCGGGGTTGATGGTAACCTTGACGGCCTCATAGGCAGAAAGAATGCCGAGCGGCGTGCGGCGCTGAAAATGAAACGTCCAGATGTCGGTGTCAAACCGTTCGTTGGCGCAGAGCTCATAGCCCTGCGGAACCGGCAGAGCCGCGTAGTACTGTGCGGCGCGCGCGGCGGCGGCCGTTTCGTCGTAAAAGAGCTGCTCCTCCGAGCCGAATATATAGCGACAGGCGCTGACGAGCTCGCCGGTATCAGCGTTAAAGGTTGCGTCGATGCTGTTGCCGTAGGAAACCACAGCCTCGTTGCGGTTATATCCCTGATGGACGCGGCGGACGACCGTAACGGTTTCCACGTCTGTGACCGGAACGCCGACGGCCTCGAACAGCTCGCATGCCGAAGCGATGAAAGCCTCGTCGGATTGCGGAAGCACGTCCTCAGGGGGAAGCGAGGAGACAGCGCTCAGCGGGTAAGTCGCTTCGCCCTGCTCGCTGTACAGTGAGCCTGTGTAGGTCTGCGGCTCCGGCAGCGACCACTTTCGGTAGGTTGCGCCTACCGCCACAGAAGCGGCGACGAGCAGCGCGGCGGCGGCGAGCAAGACGCCGATACGGCGGCCGAGATGGCGCCGGCTTGCGACGGCAGCGCCGGTTTGGGCGCGGACCTTCTGCCGCACTGCGTCAAGCGCTGCGCCGTCAAAGGGCAGATCACGGTTTAGGCTATCGAGCTGCGTGTCGGACAGCTCGGACAACAGATCCTGTTTTTTCATGGAAAAACTCCTTTCAGTTCTCAGAATCGCCGGCAAGACGGGCGCGGAGCAGCTCCTTGCCCCGCCGCACGGCCGTATACACCGCCTCAACCGGCACGGAGAGACGGACGGCGATCGCGGCGGGCGGCAGCTCGTAGATCAGCCGCAGCCGCAGCGGCTCGCCGGTTTCCGGCGGCATCGCGTCGATGATTTGGCAGGCGCGCTCAAAGGTGTCGCGGGTGACGAGCCGGTTCAGCGGGTCGTCGTCCGTGGGCGCGCATAGATCTTCGTCGAGCGCCTCGGCGGGGAAGCGCGCGGCGCTCCTCAGCCGGTCCAGCGCGCGGCTGCGCGCCAAAACGCAGAGATACGCTTTCAGCGTGCCGCGCGCCGCGTCAAAGCGGTCGGCGCGCCGCCACAGCTCGATAAAGACGTCGGCGACGCACTCCTCGGCCTCCTCGCGCGGAAGGGATGGACCGAGAACTCCGGCGACGACCGTCCAGACGAGGCGGGAATAACGGGTCACCGCCTCTTCGAGCGCAGCCGCTTCGCCGCGGCGAATCTGCGCGATCAGTCTTTTTTCTTGGTTATTCATAAAATCAATCGGCCACCTTGGTTTGTGGTTACTGGGTGTGAAAACGTTTTCATCCTATTATACGGACGGCGCAGAACCTTTGGGGCGAAAAACGGCCTCGCCGGAAAATTTTCCTGCGGGGCCGCTTTTTTCGTCCCGGCCGCACTGTGCGACAGCACGCGAAAGTCTTTGAAAAAATGCGCACGGAACAAGGCTATGCGCGCAGCGCCAGCTTGGTCAGCCGTGAGCCGTCTGTCAGACGGCAGGAGAAACCCGGCGCGGCGTCCGTCGGAACGGAGCGGGCGATCAGCAACAGCCCGCCACAGCCGGACAATTCTATGGAAAAGCGGTCGGCGACGACGCGCAGCTCCCCCAACGGACACGGCAGCGCGATGTCGGAGCCGGCAAAACGGAATAGCCTGCCGCGGCAGGAAAAAGCGACGCCGAACAACTCCGCCTCAAACGCGCAAGGCTCGGAAAATTCGGTTCTCAGCTCAAACGGCGTGGCGGGCAGCGGAGCGCAGATCCGGTCGCCGCAGACGGAGGAGGCGATCTCGCGCTCGGAGAGAGCGCCGTCCAATGAGACGGGTTCCGCCCGCAGGTACGGGGTACCGCCGACGGAGACGAACGAAAGCGCGGTTGGCAGCGTCATCGAACAGCAATACGGGAATTCCGGACGGGCGGCGTGCTGCCAGCGGTTCCATGCGATGCGCCGGCGTGTTCCGTCGGCGCTGAAAAAGGTCTGGGCGGCATAGCTGTCGTCGGCGTCGCAGCCGAGCCGGCGCGGCTGCGGCGTGTCCGGCGTAAAGACGCCGTCGCGGAGTCCGCCGGTGAGATACCAGCCGCTCGCGCCGGAAAAGACCCATTTGACGCCGCCCTCAAAGGGAAGGGGATAGAGATCGGGGCATTCGTCGTCGCCGGGAAGAGAGAGCCGCTGCGTCATCGTCCAGTGCAGGAGGTCGGGCGAGGAAAACAGCGCGTATTCATCGCCGGAGAGATAGAGCGCGCAGAGAAACGAGCCGTCGCCGGCGGGAAAGACCTTGGGATCGCGGTTTTCCGCCTCAATCCACGGGATGACCGGGTTGCCCGCATACTTCTCAAAGGTCTCGCCGCCGTCGGTACTGAACGCGAGACACTGTGTAAAGCGCTTTCCGGCCGACCGCTCGCTCGTATCGCCCGCGGCCGTATAGAACAGCAGCACGGGCGGACGGCGTCCGTCGCCGAGGCCGCTGACGTTTTCATAATCTACGACCGCGCTGCCGGAAAACATCGTCCCCATTTCGTCGGGGTACAGCGCAATCGGCCGATGCTCCCAAGTCAGCAGGTCGCGCGAAACCGCGTGTCCCCAGTGCATGTTGCCCCAGCCGGAGCCGGCGGGATTGTGCTGATAAAAGAGGTGATAGAGCCCGTCGTGATAATAGCAACCGTTGGGGTCGTTCAGCCAGCCCATGGGCGCGGTAAAATGCAGCGCCGGCCGCAGGCTCTCAGCCTCCGCTGCCGCAGAAAACGGCGCGGAGAGCAGCGCGGGCGCATAGGGTTTGCCGTCGACCGTAAACCGGCAGACGTCGCAGTCAAGCGGATAGGAAAAAAGCGTATCGGGTCTGTCCGCGTCAAAGGCGACGTCCAGATCTCGGAGCAAGCGGTCGTCTCGATCGAGCATACGGAGTTTGACGGGCTGGGCCGTTCGGGAGACCGGGATCGGCAGGTAACGCATATCCATTCCAACCTCTCTGTCAATAAGACTTGGTATTTTTATGATAGCACAGGCTGTGCGGGGTGTCAACGGCGTGTTGCCGCAGATGAAACGGACAAAAGCTCGCCTGACGGGAGTTTTTGTGGTATAATAGTGGCATACCAAAGCGCGGAACGGCGCGCGGCTCTGCAGTGCGCAGACGCGATGGACACAGCGGCTGTCTGCCGGCAGGCGGCTGTGCGCGAAAGAAAGGAAGATGCTTCAATGAAAATTGCCGTGATTACGGGGGCGTCCAGCGGGTTAGGGCGGGAATTCGCCGTTCAGGCCGCGCGGCAGGGTGAATTTGACGAGATATGGGTCGTGGCGAGACGCGCCGACCGTCTGAAAGAGCTGGCGGAAACGCTTTCGGTTCCTGTCCGGCCTCTGCCGCTGGATCTGCAAAAGCCTGAGAGCTTTGAAACGCTGGATCTGCTGTTTCAGAGCGAGCGGGCGGAGGTCGGCCTGCTTGTGTGCGCGGCGGGCTTCGGCAAATTCGGCGCCTGTCTTGACCTCTCGGACGGGGAGATCAGCGATATGATCGACCTGAACTGCAAGGCGGTCGTGCGCTCGTGCCGCGCCGCGGTCCCTTATATGAAGGCAGGGAGCCGGATCATCGTTATGGGCTCGTCGTCGGCGTTTCAGCCGTTGCCGGAGTTTAACCTCTACGCGGCGACAAAGGCGTTTGTCGTCAGCTTCTGCCGCGCGCTTCACGCCGAGCTGAAAGACCGCGGCATCTCGGTGACGGCGGTCTGTCCCGGATTTGTCCGCACCGAATTTTTCGACGTCGCCAAGGATACGGCGAATCCCGACGCCTGCAACAATTTCAAGCCGCTCTATGAAAGCCGCGACGTCGTCCGCAAGGCCTACCGAGACGCGGCAAAATCGCGCGATATGTCTGTCTACGGCCTGCATGTCAAGCTGCACCGCCTGCTGGCAAAGCTCCTGCCGCATCACGCGGTCATGCGCGTCTGGATGAAAATCAAGTAAGTCCGCGCAAAGCGGCGCAGCGGATGGCCGCGCCAATCCCAAAAGAGCGCGCGGACAGCATACGGCGGCGGCTGATTGCCTCTACCTGAAAAAGACGTCGGGAACTGTGAACCCCAAAGAACCGCCCGGCTCTGATAATCGCAGGGGCGTCCGTTAGTGCGGACGCCCCTGTTTTTTTCTTTTATTTCGTCGTTTCTGCGGCGCTGCGGATGTAATCGATAAAATCCATACAGTAATCGTCCTCGCCAAGCAATGCGGCGGCGGCGTAAAGCGCCGTCCGAACATCGGGGGAGAGCGGGTCGCAGATCGCCGTATCGAGGCCGGCGGCGGCAAAAACGGCGACGGCGGCGGCGTTGACGGCGGCGCGCGCCGGAAGCCCAAAGGAGACGTTGGAAAGCCCGCAGAGAGTGTGACAGCTGGGCAGCGCGCCGCGCAGCAGGCGGATGGTCTCGGCTGTGACCGAACCGGCGCCCGGCGTCATCGCGGCCGACTCCACCAGCGCGTCGATATAGATCTTCTCTGCGGCGACGCCGCCCGTTTGCAGCTTTTCAACAGCGGCGACGGCGTTTTCCAGCCGCGCTTCCGCCGCATGCGGAATTTTACCGCCGCGGATCGGCAGCAGCACGACGCCGCAGCCCCTCTCCGCAACCAGCGGCAGCAGCTCGTCCATACGGGCGTCGCAGGTAACGGAGTTGACGATCACATCCATCCCCGCCGTTTCGGGCAGCATAGCCGTGATGACGGCCGGATCGGGCGAATCGAGCATGACGCCGACCTCCTGCTCCCGGCAAATACCGATCAAACGGCGCATAACGTCCAGTCCGGCTTCGCCGCAGAGCGCGGTGTTGATGTCCATATACGCCGCTCCCGCTTCCTTTTGCGCGGCGATCAGCGCGGCGAGCGCGTCAAAATCGCCGGCCTGCATGAGCGCCAGCGTTTTGGGAATCGAGCTGTTCAGCTTTTCAGCGATGATTTGAATCATTGACTTTATTCCTTTCAGTTTTTTGCGATACAAACGGCGTTCGCCGCTCCGTCAGCAGAGCGAGGCGAGGATCCGTTCGGCGAGCAGACGAACGATGTCAAAGCGTTTCAGCGGCGTCATCAGGTAAAACCCGTCGCAGAAGGGTGCCGATTTTTTGGCCATTTCCAAAGCGAATTCCGCTGAAAGCAACGGAATTTCCTCCGGCGCCGCCCGTTCGAGGCGGTGAAGAAAATCATCGGGAATCTCAATCCCGGCGACTTCATTTGTAAGAAACAGCGCGTTTTTATAGCTGGCAACCGGAAAAATACCGGCGAGGATTTTTGTATCCAGCGTTTCGTGCGCCATGCGGAGATGCTCGGCGGCTTCGTCGCTGAATACCGGCTGTGTCAGGAAAAACTGCGCGCCTGCCTCGCGTTTTTTGCGCGCCCGGTCAAGCTCCACGTCGAAGCGCAGGGTATTCAGGTTCAGCGCTCCGCCGATGAAAAACGGGTTGGAGGCAAAAGCGGATTGGTTCAGCTCGTCGACAAAGCGGATCAGCCCATAGGAATTCATCGAGAAAACAGACTTGACGCCGCTTCGGTCGGTATCCGAAAGCGGGTCGCCCGTCACCGCGAGCAGGTTGGAGACGCCTAAGGCGTTGGCGGCGAGCAGGCCGCCCTTGATGGCGATTTGATTGCGGTCGCGGCAGGCGAGGTGCGGCATCACCGGAATGCCGGCGTTCATGCAGACGGCGGCGGCCGTCGCCATGCTGTCGGCGCGCGCGCGGGAGAGCGGGGAATCGGCGAAGGTCAGCACATCCACGCCGGTCTCCTTCATCTGCTTAGCGGCTTCTAAAATCGGAGAAAGATCGTTATCGTGCGGCGGGTCGAGCTCGACGGCGACGACTTTGCGGCTGCCGAGCGAAAGTTTGGCGCGGAACGGATTCGGCCGGGAAACCGGGACGGCGGACTGAACCGCTGTTCCCGCAGCAGCGGAGGGCGTTTGAATGCCGTGCCGCGCGTCGGTAAAGGCGCGGATATGCTGCGGCGTCGTGCCGCAGCAGCCGCCGACAATCGCGCAGCCGAGATGGGCCAGCTCAGAAAGCTTGCCCGCGTAATACTCCGCATTGTCGATATAAACGGTGCGCCCGCCGAAAACCGAAGGGTATCCGGCGTTAGGCATCGCGGAGAACGGTTTTTGCAGCGGCAGCGCCTCGCGCACAAGCCGCACGAGGTGCGCCGGGCCGCAGATACAGTTGAGGCCGACGGCGTCTACGGTGTCGAGCGCCGCGGCCTGCCGCAGCAGCTGCGCGCAGCTCCGGCCGAGCCGCGTCAGCCCGTCCTGCGCGCCGGCAAAGGAGACGATAATCTGCGCCTGCGGCGCGCGCGCCTTGACGGCCGCGAAAACAGGCGGCAGAGGATCGAGGTCGGGCTGAGTCTCAAACAAAAAATACTCGGCGCCGAGGGCGAGAAATTGCTCGGCCACGGCGAGATAGTCGCCGCTTTCGCCGTCCGGAATCGGGCCAATGTCGGCAAAAACGGATACCTCAGAGCCCTCCGCCGCTCTTTGCGCGTTGGCAAAACCGGCCTGTATCAGCCGCGTCAGCTCCGAAGCGTCCGGAAAGGTGACGGCGTTGCAGGAAAAAGTGTTTGTCTTGATCGCCTGCGCGCCGGCGGCGATATACTCTCGGTGAATCTGAACGACCGTTTCCGGGTCGCTCAGGTTCGCCGCTTCGCAGGGGGCGTCCCCGCGCGAGCGGGCGGCGTAATAGGTGCCGAAGGCGCCGTCAAACACAAACGGGCGCGGCAGTTCGTTTAGGTGCATATCATTGGTCCTCTTCTGTGTGTCATATAAGTTTCTGCGCGCGCAATCGAACGCATAAGGGTATAAAGCGGACGGTTTTTTATCGGACGGCATAGCCGTTTTTTAATAACAGCGCCAGCGCCGTCGCCGGACTGTCGGCGCCCTCGGCGTTTTTGACCGGCGCAAACTCCCGTTCGCGTTCCACCTGTAAGATCGCCATGCGGTCGAGCGACGCGAACGCGTCAAAGATAAAGCTCTCAAATTTATAGGCGTTTGGTTCGCGCGGAGCAATTCTGCCTGCTTCCGGAGAAAAATAGGGGATAGCCTTGAAAGCCGTGTGCATGGGCAGGCCCTGCGTGCAGACGGCTTTTAAGGCGTCAAAGCGGAGCATGTGCGTGACGATATTGGCGTCGCCGTACAGAAGCGCGCCCGTCTCGCTTGTCGCCGCGCGCATTTCAGGCGTCAGCTCGGTGTATTCGATGACGCAGGGGCGGCCGTTCCGGGTGCAGAAAACGCCGACGCGCTCATCGGGCGACGCCTTGCGCACCGACTTGCTCGCGCAGGGCGCGCCGTCGTGGTCAAAAAAGCCCACGAACATGGGGTCGGCCGGCCGGACGAGGGCGTTGTCAATCCCGCAGAAAAAGACATAACGGATGGAGCGGCGCTCCATATCGGCCAAGGCTCCGGAAGCGCTCAGCGCCGCAAAGACGCCGCCGTTTCCGTCCGGCCCTTCGGCGATGCGCCCGATATCGGCGAGCAGAATACGGCCCTGCGTATCGAGCAGCGGCAAAAGCCCCTGCTGAAAAAAGAAAACCTGATCGGAGGAAAGGCCGAAATACAGGTGTTTTTCAAAAAAATCGACGGTCTTATCGTGATTGTCCGCGCTGGTCATGATATACCAGGGAAGCGTCCCGCCGCATTCCGTCTGCAAAGCGCGGATGCGCTCCGCCAGCAGGCCGAACAGAGAAACGCCGATCCCGACGTCAAAGCAGCCCTTCGGGCCGTCGTAGCCGAGCCGCGTGC
>ERZ772860.438-NODE-438-length-37399-cov-68.041747_pt1 | contig 37399 bp, 33 predicted proteins | sample MGYA00511342_ERZ772860 | MGnify/ENA primary metagenome ERZ772860 (study PRJEB29015, sample SAMEA2737665) | human gut metagenome | biome: human gut; feature: human-associated habitat; material: faeces | place: China | collected 2012 ... | reverse complement strand
ACCTCAAAGAACATTTCAAACAATTCAAAACAGCTTCTTAGTTCAACTTATTTTTTAACGCTTACTCAGTTGGTCTGAAAACGCAAGTTTTTATGTACTTTTGTCCCACAGCAAAAACGATTATGATTAGAAGAACTTTATTGGCATTTGCAATGCTTACTAACACACTCAATGTTTTCGCACAGACTCCTGAATATCTTCCGGAGTGGAAGGAGGGGTATTTGGACATCCACACGATCGCCACGGGAAGAGGCGATGCGGCATTGATCGTGATGCCGGACGGCACCTCGATGATGATCGACGCCGGTGACAATGCGAAGGCGAAGGACAAGCAACATCCTGACAACACTAAGAAACCGGGTGAGTGGCAGGCCATCTATATGAAGCATTTCATGGCGCAACTTCCTGACAAGGAGAACCTTGACTATGCGCTGGTCACTCATCTTCACAATGACCACATCGGCACAGTGAAAGACGCACTACCCGGCACGCATGGCTATGCGCTTTCGGGAATAACCCTCGTGGGCGAGCATATTCATTTCAACAAGTTGGTTGACAGGGCATATCCAGACTATGATTTTCCATCCAGAGAGAATGTCCTGAACGCGAACAAGGGCTTCATTGAGCATTATATAGGTTTTGTGAACTATTCTGTGGAACAGGGCATGGCAGCGGAGAAGTTCGCTATCGGAAGCAGGAAGCAGTTCGCGATGGTTCACAATCCGAAGAAATACGCCAGGGAGTTTGAGATCAGGAATCTGGCCGCGAACGGTGAGGTCTGGACGGGGCATGGCAAAAAATCCGTGAAGATGTACAGCGGAGACCCGACTCTGTTTGACGAGAACATGAACTCCTGCGCCATTCGTCTGCGCTACGGGAGATTCTCGTACTTCAACGGAGGCGACCTCTCCGGGGGAAACTGGCCGTCCATATTCAAGTGCATGGAGAGGGATTTCGAGACACCGGTCGCCAAAGTGTGTGGCAAAGTGACAGTGATGAAAGCAAACCACCATGGGTATTATGACACCTGCAACGCCTTCTTCATGCAGACATTGTCGCCTCAGGTCATCATAATCGACGCCAGAAGCCAGAACCATCCGGTCCCGTCCACTATGACAAGAATATCCGACCCTCAGGTCTGGAGAGGGGAGCGCGACTACTACATAACCGTTGATCAGGCCCGCAAGAAACTCGGAGAGGAACTTTGGAGCAAATTCAAGCCATGGGGGCACATCGTGGTCCGTGTGTACCCGGGAGGGAACAGTTATCAGGTTTTCGTCCTTGACGCTGACTCAACGGACTACCGCATAAAATACAAATCCGCAGTCGTCAATCTGTAGGCGCATACTATCTGAGATGTGAATGAATATGTCCGTGGCAATCCCGTGCTTTCTTTCACATGTTGATCTGAATTCAATCATTTGACTCATAACCATCCACCACATTTTCGGAAATAACGCCCAAACACAACGACGGCAGGATTGTCGTCGTGGCATCTATTTGGCTAATTATGAATATTATAACATCACCATCCTATGCCGTTATCAGAACAGGGTGATAGTGCTAATATATTGATTTCATGATGGTTAAGTGCCACGGCGAAATCTGCTGTCACAGCCATCAAGCTTGAGCTATATCTCGGAAGAATGGTGTAGCCAGCAGAACTACTTGATGTACGAAGGCTTCTCCTGCTAGATCTTTATCTCAGAAGGGTGGTGTGGCCGGCCTTTTATCGAGCAAGTCCAGAGCTTGTTTGCAGTGACAAGTGGTGTCTTGAAAGTCATCTCCGTGCGTCTGAAGAGGTTTCTCCCACACTAAGTTTCCTGTGTCGATATTCTGTGTTCAAAAAGCAATCTTTCACGCACGGTATAGAGAAGAGGTTATCCTTTGATGTGAAGACTTTGTGCTGACAAACAAAGTCCGCTTGTCAGAAGTGATTCATAAGCCGGATAAGAAACCGCCTCAACCAGTTTCCACTTGACGTGTCATCCCGCACCGGAGGTTCTCCGGTGTCGATGTCAACATATTCAAGATGCTGCCCATTCAGTCTGAATGCTTTGAGGGGAACGCTGTTGTGCTGGTTTTCCGATGAGGCAACCTGCTCACCGGACGTGACATAATAACTGCCGCCGTCTTCTTTCTCTATCTTCTGAATATCAGTGCTTCGGTAACCGGATATGAAATCGGGGAGAATTCTACTCATTTTCCCGGAAGGCATCCTGACATACAAGTCGTTGTGATACTTAGGGTTGTTGTTCCTGCCTTCCCGGTACCAAGTTCGCACCATCACGGCTCCGTCCTCGGAGTAGCACGTCTCCTCGAACTTCCGCCAATCCGGGAATGTCTCCCTGACCATTCCGGCTGAGATCAGACCGGAGAGTTCCTCTGCTACCTTTTTTGCCGCTCCAGTCATCCTGTAGCCGGAATATGGACGGTCTGTGAATATGGCGCAGATGACGGCATATTCGGGTTCATCCTTGGGGAAGAATCCGGCAAAGGTCTCACCAGCGCGGGAAGAGTTGCCATATTCATTGAACCTTGACACCGACGCCATGCCGACGAGGCCGTCCTTATCGTCGCATCCAAGTGCATTGATAATCAGGCTTCTGTCGATTTCGTTGTATCTTGACAGAGGAACATCCCTTCCAGCGCCTAAAATGAGATGCGCGCCGACTATATTCCCAGAGGCTAACGCGCCATAGAATGTCATCACGTGCAGAGGGGAGACTTTCATTGAATATCCCTTTGAAAGGGCCTGAACCGTTTGTTCGGACCATTCCGGACTCTTCGGGTCGGGCATCTCCACTTGCTTCACTCCCTCGACTTCAATCGTGTTCCAACCACCTTCCGGCAGGAAAGACCTGAGCGCCTCTACATAGTGCCCGGGAATATTCTTGTATGCCTCCAGAATGCTTCCGGTGGAGATGGACTCCTTTAACCTGGCCTCTGAATGGAATATTCCGTCATCGAGAGCCACCGTCCATGTGAGCGGTTCCATCACGGGACCAGGCTCGTAGCCAAGGCAGGCGGCGAAGTTGTAATATTCATCAGCATTTGCATTCCGGCTGAGGTTTACCATGACGGGAACATTTCCGCTCCAGACATTCATGACCGCAATGCAGGCTTCCTTGATCCGTTTGTCGCTCCGGATAGCCTTCCGCAGCAGCAAGTCGGCCTTTTGCTGCCAGTAAGAGTCAAGGGTGGATTCCCGGTCCACGTCTTTGTTTTCATATTCATTTGCCGGCTTGTCGGCGGCTTTGTTGCCGCGTCCCGCGACCATCCATCCTATGCCAAGCAATACCGCTATTATTGTCAATATCCTGTTCATCACCTTACTTTTTAATATTCGAACGTTCAGAAAACTCCGTCGCCACTTTTTCCGGGACACATGTCATCCGGTAGGCTTCCGGCAGCCGTGTTGTGAAAACCGCGCAGACGATTGCAAACTGAGGATTCTCTTTCGGGAATATCCCGGCGAAAGTCTCCGCCGCATTGCCGCACCATCTTGATTTTGAACTTCTTCCGACAAGGTTTGCGGAACCATATTCATCAAGCTTCCCGATGATGAGACTCCTCTCTTCGCCTATGATTTTGGGCTCTTCATTACGGATCTTTTTCACGAGGTAGGGGAGTCTTCGCACCCCGGTCGCGAGTGTGCTGTAGAACGCCGCGATGTGTGTTGCGGTCATCTTCATCGTCCATCCTTGCGCAAGTTCGTCAACCATTGATTCTGACCAGTCTTTTGACTCCGGGCCATAGATCACGGCATTGTTCGCTTCATGGATGTCATCCCTGATGTAGCCGTCCTGAAGCAGACAGTCTTTGAACGAACGGGTAAAGTGCTCCGGCATGGCCTTGTAGGTCTTGGCTATCTTTCCCGACGAGATTACCTCTGCCATTGCCTCCTTAGACCTGAACATTCCGTCCTTCAACGCCACTGTCCATGTGAGGGGTTCCATTACTGGCCCCGGCTCATATTCCTGTTCCATCGCCCGGTTCCCGAGTCCGTAACCATCGTCCGATTTGTGACTTAGGTTCACGATGACCGGCAACTCTCCGTTCCTGACATCCATCACCACAAGACACGCCTGCTCGAATCCTTGAATATCTTTGGCTTCGTTCCACAGCAGCGAATCCGCCAGTCTCTGCCAGCCAAGGTCAATCGTCGTCATGATGTCTTTCCCTGAATATAATTCCTCCTCGTGTGCGCCGATCAGTCCGCTGCTGTTGTTGAACGGAATGTCCGGACAATAGTACCCCAGCACACTTTGCGCCAGAGCTCCGCCCCTGTAAGTCACCGTGTTCGGGCACATCTCGACCGCTACTTTCCGTCCCATCCTTTTACCACGCTCGAAGCCAGCCAACACCTTCCAGTTCCGGTCCAGCACGTGTGCTTTGTAAATCTGGTTATCCACCCTTCTGAAAGCCAGCCATCTTGCTCCAAGTGTGATCGCGGCCAGAGCTAATACGCCTGCCAGAATCCGTGCGATTGTTCCATTCGTTGTCATGAATCAAATGTTTTATAAATTATGGAGTGTTTTTTCTTCTTGAATCTATCACTTGACTTTTGTCCGGCATAACCGCATATCCCCGGAGAAACGCCGTTCTGAACCATTTTGTCCAGCCAAACGTCAATCCTCCGGATATATTCATTCCTGGCGGCATTGTCAGTGGTGGGCAAACTTACTTCGCTTTTCTCAGCGCATATTCAGCTTTCCGCATATATTCCTGGGCACGGTTTCTTGCGTTCCGGGCCTTTCTTGCATAGTCCTCCGCCTTGTCCGTGGCATTCTTGGCTCGTTGCTGATAGAATTTCACATTGTCGTAGTCCTTGCGCCTTGAATAGTACCCGGCTTCACGAAGATAACCCTGTGCCTGACGGTTGTAGTACTCAACCTCGCGTTCATACCGCAAAGCCAGCCTTGTATAGTATTCGGCTTCCCTTTGGTATGCCCGTGCCTGTCTCATATAATAGTCATTCTGCGCGTAAAGAGGCAGGGTGACACCAAGGAGAAACAATAATATTGGTAGAACGGTATTCTTCATTTTCGCTGCCGTTATCTTACATGTCTGCCGTCAGTGTTGATGAGCTCGCCACGCAGCGTGTACTTGAGGATGGCGTGGTCCGGCATGACGGTTGTGAGCATATCCCTGTCAACAAAATGACTGGCTTTTGTGAAAGGGAAAATCGTCTCCAGATCTGAAGTCATCACACTTTGTTCACCTCCTTTGGTGACAATCCATAAGGAGTCGGCGAGTTCGATGTTGTCATTCACCTCCTCCAAAAGAGAATGAATATTCTTGCCCAAGATGCTGCGCACAAGGATTGTTATGCAAATCGCTATCAATATAATCATTTACTTTTGTGGCTTATGCAGGGTCATTGTGAAGCCGCACAAGACTTTGGAAAACAAATCTACCATTTTGGCGGTAAATAAGGGCCAAGGTCTTTCTTCGCATATTTTTTCGCCGCGCCAGGATAGATGATGCGTAGGTCAATGGTCGGAGGTACTATCCCGTCATTTACTATGTCAAGAATACCATCCTCTTTGCCATCACTGGAGCCTGGACTGTAGCCCCAAGGGTTTCTCATGGAAAACAGCGCGGTCGTGCTGCCGCTGTACATGAATGAATAGGCGTGAGCCGTTACTGTCCTATACTGTCCCACAGACAACCCTCCGGTGTTGAATCCTCCGATTACAATCATCCTTTCCTTTAAGCATAGGTCTACGATGGTCTTCAGGTTGCCAGCTGACACTGTGTTAGGTGAATATGCGAAACTGTTTCCGTTGCCTGTGAACAACGGAGCGACGTGTTCGCTGCCTATGCCATAGATGTCTGGATTCACTTTATAGATGTAATTCCACTTCATTATCGCCTTTTCCAACACGGAGGCCCAGGTCGGTTCGTTTTTCTTGCCTGTCGCTGCACACATGCCACCATCATTGCCAAGGAAAGTGGATTTGACAGTAACGATTACTTCTTTGCCCTGAGGGTCAAACATATTCACAGAGTATGTCCTGTCGCCATTGTCTTTGATGATTGATTTGATGAAGTCCGGGAATTGATAAGCCATCTCCGCTAAAACAGCCAAGGCGGAACAGTCTCCGACACCGTGCTGGTTTACATCGGCAGGCATTGGTTCGCCAAAAGGATAGAGATTGACTGTGTATTCTCTCCAAGAGTATGAAGGAGCGGATGGCAACGTGTTTGGTTCGTTGCTGGCTGTGCTCAGCCATTTTCTATCCGCCTCTGTGGTAACGTGTTTGTTTGCGTAGTGATTGCCCATTGGAGTTGATGTCGTGTTGGTGAATGACGAACCATTTGCCACGACATCGTCAAATGTGGAATAATCATTGGATCTTCCAATCAGGTGGAACTCGGCGATGGTGATGGTTTCCGCATTGCCGGAGTTGTTGACCCTCAGTTTGATGAATTTGAATTGCGCACTTGTAGGAAAATCACGTTCCAAAAGTGATAGTTTGCTTCCTTTTATTCCAATGATGTTATTCCATGTGACTCCGTCAGTTGATCCTAGCAATTCAATTCTGTCCGGTCTTGTGTTGCTGTCATACCCGAAATGCAGGTAATATTTCTTGAATGATTTGACCTCATTCCCTTCCCAAGTAATCTCGAAAGATGACTTGCCGCTGATTTTGAATGAAGTGTTAGGATTACCATCGACCATCTTGTCCAGACCATTGGAAGGATCATCTGGAGAGTATTGTGATGTGAGCGTACCACCGCACGGCATATAGCCATTTCCATCCGGAAGTGTCAGAGAGCATATCCCTTTCTGGGTAATGGTATACACTATCTTTCGTGAACTGCTTCGGCTTTGGATGGTGATAGTTCCGGTTCTTTCCTCACCAAGGTTCTCTGAAACCGAGAATTTTAGTGAATGCTTTGCAAGGGAACGGGTATCAAGCTGACTGATCCATGCCTTCGCGCCGCTGGAGATGATCACATCATATTCTAGGTTTGTCAGAAATTCGAGGGAAATAGTACCACCTTTGTAGTCAATTGTTCTGGAAGAATTGTCATTTATCTCAAGCCCTCCTTTATCGAAATGGATGCTTTTCATTATGATCTTGCTCCCGTTGCTGACGAGAACCACCACTTTAGGCTGGCTGCCTACTGTCTCACCCGTGTGGACTTTTATGATACCTGTTTTGTTTGAAGAGTCATCCGCATCGATTTCCGTAGTTAGGTCTGATGAACTAATAGCTTCAATATCAATCCTATTAGACGGGCTCGTGACTTCATACCTGATTTTTGATATTGAGCCTGGAGATAGAACCCCTGCATCCAACCTTGTGAATGAGATGGACAGTTCTTCTCCGACAGGAAGGGCGAAGGTTGTACCATCCGCAAGGACGAAAGTGACGTAGGAGTCTGACACGGTCACTTTTTTGAATATGCAAGTTCCTGAACCAGAGTCTGGAGAAGTCGCCGGACCGATTTTCTCCCATGTCTTTCCATCATCGTAGGAGGCAAACCAAAAGCCATTCTCGACCTTTAGCACAGGAGTTTTCCCGTCAGCTCCTTTGTGCTCGGCGGCTCCTAATTTCTCCCAAGTCTTTCCATTGTCGTAGGATACAAACCAGAACCCATCATCAATCTTGAACTTTGGAGTGATGCCGTCAGCACCATCCTTGCCGTCAGCACCATCCTTGCCGTCAATACCATCTTTGCCATCCTTGCCGTCGGATGCCGTTGCGCCAAGCTTTTCCCACGTTTTTCCGTTATCATAAGAAACAAGCCAATAATCGTTTTCAATTTTCAATTTAGGCGTGGTTCCGTCAGATGCCGAAGCCTTGATTTTTTCACCGGTATCATCCAGCATCCATTCTCCATCCAGCGTCCAATAGTAAATACCGTCCGGTCCGGTTTTCACTCCGATGACAGGGATGTGAATGGATGGCTCTTTAGAATTGAATGTTATGGTCTTTGAACCGCCTTTGTTAAAATGAACATTGTATCCTACAGTGTAGCCTTCGTCATCTTTGATTTCTGAGACATCGGTAACGTAGTCTCTGCCATTCAAAGCCTCGACAATGGTCTGAAGCGATGCGATGTTCCGGTTCACCTCGCCCTGCCATTTTTCAAGAGCAGAAACTCTTTCATCTAACTTCTGGATGTCATTCCTGATAGAACTGTCATCGTATTTATCGCAAGACGCAAACATCATCAGGACAACGAATAATAGAGTGTAAGTCTTTCTCATTGTGGTGTTTATTTTAAATTATATGAAATTCTTCTGTTATGTTTTTTTGAATATGCCCACGGTGTTACCGGTCAATCCCAGAAGTAGAACTTGTCAAACGATGTGTCCTGCACGAAGACCTTCGGACCAAAAGTCATCTCTTTGGGCTTTTCGATGTCGGTTGCCTTGCAACAGGCGAACGCGCATTCCTCGACTTCGACAGCCGACCTGAACTTGAGGTGGCTCAATTCCTCGTTATAGTAGAACGCTTCCGCGCCGATTTTCTTCAGTGACCTCGGAAAATCTGCGTTCCTGATGCTGGATGGATAGAAAGCCCGCGTGCCTATTCCCTCCAATCCTTCCGGGAAGTTGATCTCTTCAAGGTTGTCGCAGAAACGGAACGCATAGTCATGAATATTCCTGACTCTCTCATGCAATGTGACTTTCCTAAGATTCCTGCAGAACATGAATCCGTCTATGGTCTCGACCGTCCCGGGAATGTCTATCTCCCTCAAAGAATAGCAGCATTCAAAGCTGTCAAGATGGGTCAATCCGGCTGGAAGACTGACACTCTCCAATGCTTCGCAATGCCTGAACGCATGACTTCTAATGCTGGTGATTCCATTGTGCAACTGGATGCTTTTCATAGATTTGCATCCGTCGAAAGTGTCATTGAATATTTCCGTAACAGACTGCGGCACAGTGAATATCTCCAAAGACTCGCATCCCATGAACGCCGCCGCTCCGATAATATTGATTCCGCCGTGCAACGTTATATTCCTGAGCCTTTTCTGAAGGCAGAAAGCGAAAGGGTCGATGCAAGTGACGGAGTCCGGAACGGTAAAATATTCCTTGTCCTCCAGACAAAAGATCAGTCTCGTCATGTCCTTTGAATATAGCACCCCGTCCTGAATTGTCAGAAATTCAGACTGATTGTCAACTTGGGAGATCTTTACCTTGAAATATTTTGTCGGAGCCGCCCAGACAAAAGGTCTCTGCTGGTAAGAGGCGAAAGGGCTTTCCCATTTCCCGGAAGGAATACGCAACGATTCCGGCAGATGCAAGGTCCATATCCTGTTGTACTTCTTCCAAAGCGGCTCATCGCCGTTGAATATGACATCTTTGTCGTAGTTTCCTTCTTCCACATGGTAGATCCAGTCGTAAAGCTTATCCACCATGTCCTTGCTATTTAGTACCTTTTCCACCTTATTGATGTCTTTGTCTTCAAGCAATACGGCTTTCCTGACGACATCAATCAGATTCTCGATTATCTCAACCTCCACAACATGTATGTCGCCAGTCCGCTTGTAAACACTCAGTTTACATTCTCTCTTGTTGGAGTCAAAGACATACTCGAATTTCGCCTTGATGGCTACATAGCAATGACGGGCCTCGGAGTACGGTTTAAACTGCTTCTGGCTTTCCTCCGTCATTCTCTGAAGATAGCCCCTCAGTACATTCCTATCCACGGCGATGTCGCGAATCTCCGTTCCTGGCGTCTTCATCGTTCTCATTATTAATTAACTTCTTGATTCTGTCCATTGTGCTCATGAGTCAGGGTTTTTATGATGTCTTCCATTTTTGTATATTGAGAGACATTCCATCCGGAATCTATCACCTATCCACCGATTTCATCACAAGATTAACCAGCTTCTGGTTCCCCTGCGAGGAGTACCAGCACCCCTTGGGCGGGTGAATCCCCATCACAGAACTCTCTCGCAGTCAAGCCCGAACCATGCTGTCAGGACATCCTCGACCTTTCGGTGGATTTCGGGCGTGATGTTGTCCTTCACTTTCTTGTAAACGTAGGCGACAGCCGCACCCTCGTCCAGAACGCCCAGCAGCTTGTACACCGAACTCGGAATCAGGCTGACAGGGGAGACCGTGTAGATCAATGCCGCATAGATCAGCACCTTGTCAAGCGCCGCAGTCCTCTCGTCACCCATCACAAACCAGAACTGAAGCAGCGGCCTCGCCGCCGTCCTCCCGACCCTCAGCGCATAAGGCTTCAACGACTCCATCACATCACTCATCTTCCCCTTCCAGTCAACCCCTTTCACCTCCTCCAGAAGTGAATGAATATCCTTGCCCATGATGCTGTACACAAGGATAACATATTCTGCAATCTTTAGATTTGCGGATGTAAGTCATATTTAGGTATTTATATAGCAGATGATTACAATGTCAAATGATGGAAAGTATGATGTCATCGATGGGCAGCAAAGGCTGGTGAATGATTAGCCGACTCCTATATGTTTTTTTAACATGATTATTGTTACCACGTACTTTCAAGTTCATCGTAATCTATGTTTTGTTGACGACTGCTGATTTCTATTATACCTTTCCCTTCGCAGATATGACAATCTTCCCAGATTGGTTCATCATAGCACCAAAATGTGGAAAGTATTTTTCCCTTTCCTCTGCATCTGTAGCAATGTCGATATGCCGATTGTTTGATTTGGATGGATGCTAGTTCTAAGTAATCAATACTACCTTCTCGATAATACTTTGTATCATTGCCTTTTATGTGAATACTTAAAATGCTATCTGTTTTATTGTATGAAAAGTTAATCCAGTCATCACCTTTAACGATAAATCTATCATTGTCAATGTTTCCATTACACGTAATCTTGCATGTGGCAATAGTATCATTAGGATGAACAGTAACTATTTCTGGAGAGATGGACAAGAGAGTGATTTCTCCATTATCTTGAGTAATGGTTGTGTAATAGGTATAATGCTTAAGTTTAATACCAAATAAACTGCTGTATGCCCAAATCCTTAAATCCACACTTCGTTTTCTGTCGTAGTTAGTACTATATGATAGATGAATAATTCTTCTCCTATCATGGTCATATGGAAAATATTCAAGCTCCAACCAATGATTGTACGATATTGAACATGATATATCAGATGGTGTTGCCATTGTATTAATTGTTAGAGTTGTTTCCCCTTCTACATTCTGTAGGATTGTGTCCCCAACTATCTTGAGACCCCATGCAGGTCGGTATCCTAGAATGATAAATGTCAATGAGCAAAAGACTATAGCAATCCATAATTTTTTTATATGTTTTATATGTTTTTTTGCCTCCAAAATATGTTTACCATTAGGAAACATGCTTAAATAGTGTTTGCAGCCGATTTTGGATCTGCTATATTTCTTAAAATATAAATCATCAATTATTTCAGAAATTCTAGCCCTATGTATACCCTCAGGAAATAGTCGGATGTAATCCTTGCATGCAGAAATGGTAGAACAACGGTTAAAAGCTTCATTGTCTAATTCTTCAATCCGTTTTAATACTTGAGAATAAAACTTTGGTTCAACATTATTCTTTAATAATTCACGACAGTCTTCAACTGTCATATTCTCGATTTGTTTATAACCTCTCATGTTTGTCATTCAAGGGTATTATTGTTAATCCTTACCCATTATTAGTTTGGCAAACATATAAGCACCTATTATGCTTGCCAAAGAATATTTAAGTGATCCCCCATCAAGGTAGCAAAAAATACCTAGTATTATCCCGATAACAATAATACTCCATCCAATTATTGCTCTTATATGATTGTATGTTTTGTATCTCTGGGCAATTATTAGTTGCCCTTTCTCTATTTTTTTAGTTTGAGATTCTATATCTGTGATATGAATTCCATTGGGAAATAAAGCCTTGTATCTATTGATGCCTTCAATTGAATTCTTGTTAGAATTCCAAAAATCCTCATCTTTTTTCAGTTTTTCATTAATTGATGTCAACCGTTGTTTGACTTCATTGACAAAACTACCATTGGGATAATTTTTTAGATACTCTTCGCATTGGGATTTTGAGTATTCTTTAACATTGTCTGTGAAATATCCTCTCATAATATTATCTTGTATGCTTGTACTAACTTGCTTTTGTATAGATTATACAATTGATGCAATACTTTTTGTCAGGTAATTTTCTTTGTAAGAACACTCAACTATATGATTACCATTTTGATAATTACTCTTGTAATCCCGTAAGCGTAGAATGCTATCTTTATGATTGCGCCAATAAGCATCGTCTTCATTCACATAACGAGATTATTCTTGATTGGTTCAATAAAGCAAGTCTTTTACGTATGTAGTCCGCATGACGGCTATAGGGGGAGACCCTCAAATATTCGTCACATTGTTCTTCCGTATAATCAAAAACTTTTACCATAAAATATCCTTGCATCTCCTATATAGTGTAATTGTCTTTAAAATTAAGTATTTTTATTTTGCGTTTGCCATGTTAAATGAATTTTGCTACTGTCTTGCGGAATATCATCATAATGCCTTGGTCTATGCCAATACTTGCTTAAAATTGTACATAATAATATTATTATCAATGTGATGATACGAATTAATTGTTTATGCGACTGGGCTCTAGTATGACATTCTTCGCATTGACCATTCGGGTAAACATATTCAACTAGATTTCCACATTTACGGCATTTTTTTGATTCTGAAGCATGATAACAACTTTGGCACAGTCCGTTTGTTAGATTGACTGTTTTCATACCACATCCCCTACAATAGAGTTTTGAGCTGTTGGATTTCTTCTCATTCTCTTCTTTATAGCATTCCTCACATATTCCATCAATAAAAGAATACGAATCCTTCTTACATCGTGGACATATGCGTTCTACAGGAAAATCTTTTATTATCGTTCCTTCACTTATTTGAATCGCATTAAATAAAGGGTCATATTCAGCAGTTGTTACTTCAGAGCGATAAAAGACACCAGATGCGATAGATACGGATTTTTTAGCGGACAAGGCTTCTGAGAAAAGCGAGTCCTCAATCTTTGGGGTGTGAGGAAAAATCCGGCATATTGAATCCTTGTAGTTAAGGTTCTCTCCGCTTTTGCGTTGAATATAATTATCTGCGGCCATGCTCTTGATGTCAAGTTGGTAAACTGACGGACGAGTATTACGAGATAGCCACTCTTTTTCCATTACTTTATTAAACAAGACTTGAAAAGTATTCAAATCATAAGGTAAATTCAAATTCTCGTCTGGGTCAATTATAATTGTTCCGATAAAACATTGTATTGGCCGATGCTTACCATCGTTCGAGTACATTTCTGAGAACTCCTTGTTCTGACAGGCCATACCCCATAGAATGAAAACAGAATTATGGTCATATTCTTTGTCGAATAACCATTTGGGTATATGTATTGGCCTTTCATTACTGAGGAGTCCCTTAATCCTTTTTTGAAACTTAAGTAGAACATTTGTTGGAACTTGTAAGGATTCCGGTTGAGTAATAAATCGGTAATCCATAACTATTGTAGCGCTGTAAAATATAGAGTAAGCAACCATATGTCTATTATTGTCACCATTCAGAATGCTGGACTCCCATTATGATAAATTTCAACATGTCCGTTAAACATCTTGCGCAACGTGCAAAGGACATCATCAATAAATCTTTGCTTATTATCAGATGAATCCTTATATACAGAATCTAGATATGCATATAAGGCATAAATAATAGGAATGTGGATATTACTACGTCTAGTGTCAAGGAGTATTTGTCCATATAAGCAATTTTGGTCATCTCCAGACAGATTTTCACCAAGAGAAACAAGTGTGATGGCGGCGTCGATTCCGGTACCCCTTGCAAATATTGAAGGCAAATGCTTTTTTATTAACTCTTTTCCCTTATTGACTTCGTCAATGGTTAAAAATAAGTCGGCTTTAGTTATCGCTATCATGACTGGAGGAATGATCTTGTTGCGCATCTTATATTCCATAAAAAGATTTTCAATGAAAGAAATCTGATTTCTTGCTGAAAATATCTGTTTGATTTCAAGTGGCACACGGTGCTCAGGGACTACGTCTATTGGATCCAAGGCATGTAGCAAGGTTTCTCCATCCACGAGAAAAATGATGGCGCATGAGTCTGAAAAGGAGTTGATTAATTCCTCAAATTCGTTATCATTGTCATCCTCACTTTGTAGTAATCCACCTCTGTAATCGCGTATAAGCAAAGATGGAATTATTTCATGATACTCTCCGTCATGTTGTAAGCGTACCCTGAAATCGTATACAGTTGTCTTCAAACTACCCATAGGCCATGTCCGTCCCATCAATTCTAAAAAACCATTATTCAAACGGTTTTGCTGCATAGAGTTGTTTGCTATCAAAGATATTGTTGTGTCATTATATGTGACGCCTTTTTGCATCACTTGAGCCATGGCATAAATGTAACATGTTTTTCCTGCGCCCCTGACACCAAACACACTGACTTTTCTTGGCATGTCTTAAAAACTTAATGGGTATGAATAATTCGAGAAAAAAGAACCAAAGCAGGTGTCGTATTTGTAATCGACAGTGTTGGAATAATGTAAAATCTTCAATGACTGACTTCCATTTCCGACAAAGTGTTTGGTGATGAGATTTGCAACTAAAGGGATATTTGAGCAGCCACCACATAAAACCACTTGGTGGATGTCCGAATATTCCTTTCCCGACTGTAGGATTGCCTCCTTACACGCTTGCATAGCAGATGAAAATATAGGTGCAATCATGTTTGAGAACTTCAATCGACTTATAGAATAATCTGACGATATGATGGATTGTGTAACTTCTTCTTTGAAAGAGAGCTCCTCTTTAATATGGGCAGCGCATTCAGCTATACCGTTAGACAAAAATAATTCGGACATAAAACTTTCTGATGTCCTAGTTGGTATGTTTGTCTCAATATCCTTAATAATCAGAGCATCAAAAAGGCGACCTCCAATCTCGTTATCTCTTACTGAACTCAATAGTTGCAAAGCATTGTTTATTCGATGTAGCACGGATACGGACAGACCGGTATAACCCAAATCAAATACAAGTAGAGACTCCTTTTCCGCAATTGATGCCCTCTTCGCACACAAGGCAATAGCGTCAAATTGGAAATCAACGATAGATATACCAGCTTCCTTTGCTGCATTTGCTATCCTATTTTTTCGTGGATCTGATGATGCATAATTTGTGGGTACTATGATAGTGCAGGAGTAAGGAAGAGTCCAACCTTCTCTTTTGATTTTTTCGATAACGAATTTAAAAAGAGATGTGTATAGACTGTCTAATATCGGACTGCTTGATTCAATGTCAGGTAAATGGTAAAAATTACAAGGTTCATTGAAAACCCAATATTTAGCATATTCTCCAAAATAGAATTTGTCAGGAGCTACTCTGACTGCTACAGATGGACAAGAATGAGGAGAGTCAGAATACCCTAATGGAATAATGGACGTTTTACCGTTTTCAAAGATGGCAGCCCTAATAGAGTGACCACCTAACTCAATAGAGATTTTACTTGCCATAAAAAAACGAATTTGCCATGCTTAATACTTTTTGAGCTTCCTTGGCTTTTTTTTCTACTTCTTCTATATCTTTTTCGAGCATGTCGTAAGAATTAAATAGCATTTTATATAACTCTTTGGTATCACCAGATTTATTATAATACAAATGATACTTAGCATTCCATTCCTTTTTTTTATTTCTTACTATAGATAGCATTTCCTCTATAGTTGGTTGTGTTTCTCCTTTCATTCCAAGTTTTGACATAGCAGATGAGCCGTATTCACCACAAATTCTTTTATATTCTTCTACTGCAGAGATATCGCTTATGTTCATTTTATTTTCATATAATTTGGTTAACGTTGCTAGTTGTTTATACTCAAAAATATTCATAAGGCACGACAATACCGACTCTTGTATCTTGTCTACTGCCAAATTTTCCGAATAAGTCTTGCTTTTAACCCTTTGGCGCTTACAAGCCGAGGAAATAATCTGACTCGTACTTTGCGTCTTTATCAAAATGCTCCGTTGCCCGAAATGATTGTAAAGACAATTTTCGAGAATGTCAATTCCACTGACTTCACGATATAGTCTCTTAAGAGAAACTTCATCTAAATTGTTGGATTTAGCGAGACTAATAGCCTCATAGATACCATAGATTCCAAACTTTTGGTACAGATGCTTTCTTTCATCAATTGAAATTTCAGTCACAAAGTATTCGTCCAAAAAGTCATTCACACTATGAAGCATCCCTTTCAAATCATCCCAATTTGTCAAAGAAAGGCTTTTAATAAGCATGATATCATGCGAATTTACGGTATGAGATGCTAGTCCCAAAATGGAACAGATAGGATAAATTGAGTAAAGAGATTTTTTAACTTCAGGGAACAATGTATAGATGTTGCCGTCTATTACATCACGCTGCGCCTTTTGGTTTGGCTTAGATTCGGCTTGGTTAACATGCCAAAGGTAATCAGTCTTTGATAGAAGGCCTATGGCATTAAGTGGAGACATAGAAAAAGAATTATATGATTTGCCTTGAAATTCTTTTACAACATCTAGCGTCGATTGTGCTAATCCTTTTGTGAAAACCATCAGAACAGCATCCGGCCTTACATTTGACAGAAATTCAATAGTATTCTTGGAGTCTATCCATTTAGCAGAATCTAAACCTGGAGTATCAATTATATTTATCTGTTTAAGGATTTCATGATCATATGTAACCTCAAGGTAGCTTACCTTTTCTTTTAACATATTCTGCTCCTGCCCCGACCATTTCTTCCATTCTCTTCGTGGGACATAATACGAACTTCCATCCTTAAAAACTACGCGAATGTCATTATCTGGAGATCCATATTTCAACCAACTTACATTGAAGGTTTCCTCCATCTGACCAGTGCCTACAATATCCGCTTTACCTAATATTGCATTAACGAGGGTAGACTTAGAGCTGCTGACTTTGCCTATTATGGCCAACAGCATAGGACTTTCGAGGTTGTTCTTTACATCCAGAATTGCAGTTGTAATGTCCTCAAGATTCTCACGTCTTGAAACTTCAAGACATGAGTCTAAACATTCTCCTAATTGCAATGTCAGCAGATTCTCAGTAATCATACCTAGGCGAAGGGGTTCGTATTTAACACTTTTACATGTGTTTTCAAGTTTGTTACCATGTCCAGATGAGACTGGAGTTCCTTTAAAGTAGCCGCTTTCTTTTGTGCATTTTTTTCGCAATCTTGCAGAACCTTCAACTTCTCCTGCATCTGATCTGTCATATTCTTGGCGATAGATTTCAACGTTTTAACGACTTCCTTGTTAAAGATTGAGTAACGCTTCTGAATATATGAACGCATCTCATTCATTGCTATGCTGATGCGTGGAGAAATTTGCTGTCGAATATGAGTTAGTTTCTCTTGCTTTTTTGCGCCTTTGATTGACTGAACAACATAAAAAATACCTGCGGCTACCCCAATTCCCGCAGCAATAAATGGAAGTGCCGCAGCGGAAGTAATACCAAGAATTCCTGCGCCAAGTCCTAGTCCTGTAGCTGAAACTATGGTTCCGATTGTCGCAACCCCAACGAATGGTAGGGTCTGCCTGGTAATGTTAACAAAGTTCTCGGAAAAGGTATGCGTAATAGGAAGGATTGCTCTATCATCCACATGTGTACCATTCGATTTCATTGAAACTGGTATGCTGTTGATATAATCCTTTAACTCATTTACCACATCCGTAATAGCCAGATCAATCCGTTTATCTATGTTATTTCCCATGGATTGTATGGCGTAATTCATGGCATTAATAACATACTTGTCACCATCGTCATTTGCTGCACGCGAATCTTTTAGGACTTCCTCAAGTTTGTCAGTGGATAGAAGAACACTATCCTTGGAGAACTCTTCCAAAACTTGCTCCTGTGAAGCTTCGATAATTGAATTGATCTTGGCTCTAAATTCAGAATCTTCATTGGTAATCATATCTCTTAAGGTCTTTAAATCTTCAAGTTGTAAACGATAGGATTCCTTGTCGATTTCATCTGTATCGGAAGAGATATCATGAATAGATTTCTCAATTTCATTCTGAATCGATGAGATATATTCAAGAAATTGAGCACGGAAGAGTCTTTCTATTGATTCCTCCCGTTTAGTTCTGAGAGATTCAATAGCAGACAACACTTCTTCGCAATTGGAATTCATCTTTCGCCTTTCGCTGCCATCTTTATTAAATTCTTCCCATTCAGTCGAGGAAACCGTAATGCAATCAATATCCTTATTGCAAGATTTAGAAACTTTTGACTCTATGTCACTCTTATACGTTGACAACTCTTCCTTGCTGACCAGATCCGATTTGCTTAATATTATACTAATTGGCTTATTTGTATTGCACAGGTAGTCTTTTATAAAGTCCAATTCCGTAGTAAGCATCGGTTCTGCAGTGTCTGTAACAAAGAAGAACGCATCGGCCTTAGGTAGAGCTTGCTGAGTAAGGAACAAATGACGTGGGTCAAGCGAACCTATGCCAGGAGTGTCTATAAGAATCAATCCGTTATAAAGAGTCTGATTGGGGATTTCAATCTCAAGATATATAGTATTGTCAATGTCTATAGCTGTACCATTAGCAAATTGGGCGATGGAATCAACTTTGACGGTCTCACTCTTTATGATCATTGAGCAATTATGGCCAGAATCGTTCAATGAACTGAAATAGCGCGTGACCTTTGGCGTTTCACCATATTTTATAATAGAGACTGCGGAAGTAGCTATTCCATCAGCAACAGGACAAACGCATTCTTTCAACAGAGCATTAACCAGAGAAGACTTTCCCCTCTTAAACTCACCGCATACTAGCAGTACAAGATTCTTGTCCTGACCGCTAGTTAGTAACTTAGTCAAGGTATCATATTCCTCACTCTTCCCATAGCGCTTGGCAATGGATTGGCTCGACCTTAAAAAAGTTGAGAATTGACTTAATACAGAACTCATAGGGCTAAATCATAAATGTGTCACAAATGTTAAAACCAAAATGATCGCAAAAATCCAACATCATATGTTGTTGTTCACAATATGTAACCGACTGCAAATCTCCAATTGCATTGAAGTCCATAATAGACTGATCCAAGAAATTCGCATAGTCCATATTCGTTAACATGGAGAGATCGTTAAATGCCACAAAGTGATTCCAGTCATTTCCGGGAGTAAAGTTTATAAAATCAAGACCGTTGTTAAAAGTCTCTCCCATCTGTGGCATTATGTTGTCGACGATTGTCTGGTGCGTTAAGAAGTCATTGAAGATGTAGTCTGGATTGTTGAACAGTTGATTGAACATAATATCCTGATGAGCAAAATCAAGATATCCATCCACTAGAGAAGACATTGGTGAGAATAGCTGTCCATCATCAAATACGTGATAGGTGGGGATTCCAAAACTCATATCATTGAATATCTGGAAATCAGAATAATCAAGGCCAGCCACATTATCAATATGGCCGATTTCGGGATTAAAATTAGTCATGACCGGAGATGTTTGAGGTACAGCACAATCGGTTGAAACCATGTAACAGCTAGCATCAGACCAGGCATCCATAAATTGCTCAAATGGATAAGCTTTATATCTATCGCCATTCCCAGGGTCTGTCACAATAACTTGAATATTGTTAGGGTCTGTTGTGTCTATGCCAGCGACAATAAGAGCATGATTAGGGGTGTCACCATGGAAAAAATCATTAAACCAGTTCTGGAACTTTCCAATCAGAGTTTTATTATTCCAAAGTTCATCAGCATCTACACCAACGATAATCTTATGTCCCTGTGATAGTTCACTTACAAGATTAAAAACGTTTGCATTAGCTTGACGTGTGCATGGAATGCCAGCTTCTTCTAATAAGTTTCCTACATCTGGTAAAAGAGTACCACTGTTATCTCCTTTGTACCATCCATGCTCGTAAGAGAACCGAACAAGTTCGTCTTCTGTACACGGAATGCCGAATTCATTTAAGATCAATTGCTGCGACTTGATTGCGCAAGTGTCGGAATATGTCTGTTGCACTTCATTAATTTGGCCATAAATCCCGTTAGCATCATAGATGTCTGCCATATTATTTTTATACTTAAGATTTTATGAGTTTTTTTGTATCTGAAATCGTCATTCTCAAAATATCGTGTTGCATGATGAGAATAATATTCGTTATCATATTAACACTCTGTTATTAGCGTGAGGGCGCTGTCTGGACTTAATTATGTCTTCACATTGTTCATAGATTTGGAGAGTATACTGTAATAATACTTAAGATTATAGTTGTTATGATGAATAATGGTGTGTTTGTTTTCAAATCATGAGTGTCTGATGCAGCATAGATGAAAAATAGAAAACACATAGCCATGACTATGTATATTAGGGTTGCTAAAAACAAAGCGGAATAATTAATGTACTTTGTTATTTGACTATTAACAGCCTTCTTCACATAGCCATCATTATGCTCATTCTTAGTGTCTGAGTTTTTTTGTTCTGAGACAAACGTTGTGTTCAGTTCAAATTGTTTATCAAACCATTTAGCCATGATATATAGTTGTTTTATGTCATAAACAAAGAAAGTGTGGAGTCCCGAGGAGCTTGTTCAACTGAGGGCTCTGACAAAGCCTGAATAAAGACAAGCGGTACGGTACTCCACACCTATATGAAATGACTCGGGGGCGTTGCAAAAGGTACGCCGTCCCGCGTGTCAGTTCTACGCGTGATGAGAGTGTAGCTTTGTCCCTTTATTCCTTTTAAACTGTCAGATTCTCAGGTTGAGGACGGTGCGTCAACACTTTCGTATGTCAATGGGCCTGTGCGGCCGTTGCGGTTAAATCCACTGGGGCGAATTTAGAAATTTATATTCATTTATCAAACTTCTACTGGCATTTTTTAGCGAACTATACTTGTTATTTATGTCCGGTGGGAGCCTTGCTGGCCGGACGAAATGTAGAAATCTTGCATTTTGTCCGGTCAGATCAGAGTCCACCGGACGGACTGCGCTGAGGAAAACGATGGTGAGAATTTTACAAAAGGCTTTCAGCCACAGGACGAGTTTGTGCCGGTGGACGCTGGATTGGGCTGAAAAACTCCAAGGCGATGGTGCATGATTTTCATGAGAATGTGCCTTTCAGGTGCTTCAGTCCGGCATTGACATGAAGGCGTTTTGTAAATCCGTAACGACAATGATGACCGCAAGGGAGATTAAATCATATACAGACAATTTATTACCAAGAAGCGTTTGCTATAACCGTCAGCCTATCAACATTATAAACGAAAGATGGTCAACTCGTATATCATGGCCTTTTTTATTACGTGAGGCCGCGAATAGAAAGAGCCTCGGGAGGAACGGTCCCTTTATTCAAAAGAGTTTGTCAGATTCTCGGTTGAGGAGATGATTTCTCCCGATGCTCTAATGTTTACCGCGGCGAAGAAACCTGCGGTAGCAATTGCGAAGATATGCACTATTCGGCGAAAATCCAAATTCTTTTGGCAATGAATATGTTAGGAATATGTCGATTAACATAGTGATAGATTCGGCGTGATTCTTTGCTCTATACTGATCAAAAGGGAAAGAATCTCTATGGATATGAAAATATTCACTACCTTTGTGGCGTTCAGGTGCCGGGATGAGGTGAAATAACATGTGAGTACGGAAGAAGGTCTGAGATGTATGATAATGTAATAACCAATTTATAATCATGGGAATATTAAATTTGTTCAAAGGAAAGAAACAGAAAAATGATGAGACGAATGTCGCTTCACAAAAAGATGTGCGAAAGGAGATGTCTCTGGCGGAGTGCGTGGAACTGATGTTCAGGAATGCGGGGATTCGGCCGCACGTTGACGGGAACAAGTACTTGACGGAGGTGCAGGCAAGGCATTGTGTGTTCACGCCGGTACTTGTGGTGGAGGGGAACAGGCTGATCATCATGGTGCGGTTCCCGGCGCCTGTGCCGGAGCAGTTCGCATATTCAGTGAACTATGAGGTGGAAAGGATCAATGGGATGTACAGGGATGCGGAAGTGACTTTGAGTCATAATGATGACGGTGATTTTACGATATATTCAATGATCATCAAGGAATACGATAGCGTCTCCGCCGAGACGGCTGACGAGATCCGTCGTCTGATGGTTCATGCTGTGGATGTCCTTGATGAGGATAATTTCAGGTCGCTGCTGTGCTCGTTGATCGGCCATAGGGATTATTCTGAATTGGAGGCGCGGATGATTGAAGGGAATACCGCCGGCGGGGGAGAGGTACGGGCTCAGATTCCTGGAGGCTATGCCCCTCTGTTGAAGGAGTCCGGGGACATCAGCTGCCCTCGGTTTCTGGGACGTCTGCTTGTCTATGCGACGGACATCATCGAGAAGAAAATCTCCAAGGAGGTCGCCAGCGATCTGCTGACGAGGCAGACTCCGTTCGATGAGATTGTCCAGCGGGCGTACAACGTGGCTGATGAGAACGAGCGTGATCTGCTCAGAAAACTCCGCTATCTCGGGAAGGCCAAGGCCACGGATCATGATGATGATGACAATGACTTCATGATCGGGCGGCTTGAGGCTTTGGACATGGTTCAGGGCAATCCTTGGACGTTGCTTTCAGGGGATGGTCACAACGATTGCTAAAGTCACTGTGAGCTTGCCGAAGTGACTGGATACATGGGAAACGGTCGCTTCGACAGGCTCGCTTCGGCAGGTTCGGCGACCGAGGATGCGGATCAGCGGCGGATGTCGATCACGAACTTGCCGGCGAAATATGGGTCGGAGAGCCAGGTGGTGACGGGCCAGGTGGAGACGGAGCCTTTGCGGAGGCGCTCACGGGACATCAGGGCGCAGATCTCCTCGTTGATGTCGCCGCCTTTGAGGTAGAGGATGGACTGGGAATATTTCCCTTTCACCCAAGGATAGAAGTCGGTCAGGGAGGCCACGGCACGGGAGACCACGAAGTCGAAACGGCCAGGAAGACTTTCCGCGCGGGCGTTGACGATCTCCACGTTGTCAAGGCCGAGCATATTCGCAATCTCTCTGGCGACGATTGTTTTCTTGCCGACCGAGTCGCAGAGGGTGAACCTCACGTTCGGGAACATCACAGCGAGAGGAATGCCGGGAAAGCCGCCACCGGTGCCGAGGTCCAGAACCCTTAATCCGGCCCTGGAGGCATTGACATTTGTGGAAGACGAAACCGGTGCGACGGAGCCTTCCTGAAGTGGCGCGGTGAACATTGAATGTACCTCCGGACGCTGTGTGCGGAGATATTCAGCAATCGCGAGGGAGTGGAGGACGTGGTGGTCATAGAGACTGTCGATGTCCTTGCGGGAGATGACGTTGATCTTGGCGTTCCAGTCGCGGTAGCCTGCGTCCATAAGACGGAAACGCTCCACCATCCCGTCAGTCATGTCCGGGAACGACGCCTTCAGAAATGCCTCGAAGTCGGCGAACCCTATCATGCGCCTTCCTCCTGCTTCCTCAGATCATCGATCATCTTCTTGGCGCGGCGGATGCGAGTCTTGACTGTGTTGAGCTCCATGTCAAGCGCCTCGGCGATCTCGTTGTATTTCATTCCCTCGATGAGCCTCTTGCGGGCTATCTCACGGTATAATTCCGGAAGACGCTCGACATATTTCGCGTGCTCCTCCTCGTTCTCAGTCTTGATCAAGGTGTTGAGCGCATCCTCCGTCTGGTCCGGGATGACCTCCACTCCGGACGGCTTGCTCTCGTCGTCAAGATAGACGATTTGGTTCTTTGGATGAACTCTCTGCTCTTGCTCCAGAGTGTCCAAGGCGGTGTTCTTGGCGATAGTGCAGAGCCATGTCAAAAAACGGCTCTTGTACTGGTCGTAGGACATGATCTGCCTGAAGGCTTTCTCGAAACTGCGGCTGCAGATGTCATCCGCCGCGTAGTCGTCTATATTCTTGAAACGGGCCTTGATGTAAGACCTAAGCTGTTCTATGTGACGGTCCCAGAGAGCTGTGAAAGCCAGACCGTTTCCTCTTTGTGCCAAGATGATCAGTTCATCAGTGGGCTTCGAGCCAGTTTTTCCCATAATTGCATTCTACTGTTAGTGGTACTGAAAGTTTTACAACATTTTCCATCCTGTCAATCACAATCCGCTTCAGATCCTCAATCTCCTCAGGGATCGCGTCGAACACAAGCTCGTCGTGGATCTGGAGAACCATCCGGCTCTTCATGCCGGCTTCGGCCATCGCCTTGTCAACCTCGATCATCGCCATCTTGATGATGTCCGCGGATGTGCCTTGGATCGGAGCGTTGACGGCGTTCCTCTCGGCGAGTGTCCTCAACGTTCCGTTCTTGGAATTGATGTCAGGAATATACCTTCTTCTTCCGAAGATGGTCTCGACATAGCCGGCCTCGCGGGCCGAGGCCTTCGTGTCCTCAATGAACGAGAGGATGGACGGGAAACCGGCAAAGTAATCGTCTATGATTTTCTGGGCCTCCTTGCGGCCGATCCGCAGCCTTTGCGCCAGGCCGAACGCCGAGATTCCGTACATGATGCCGAAGTTGGCGGTCTTGGCGATGCGTCTCTGGTCGGCCGTGACCTGCTCGTGAGGGATGCCGAAAATCTTCTCCGCCGTGGCCGCATGGATGTCCACACCTTGCTTGAAGGCTGTGATCAGATGCTGGTCGCAGCTCAGGTGCGCCATGATCCTCAGCTCGATCTGTGAATAGTCCGCCGAAAGGATCAGACCGTCCGGGGCGCTCGGCACGAATGCCTTGCGGATTTCCTTGCCCTGCTCTGACCTTATAGGAATATTCTGGAGATTCGGATTTGAGGAACTCAGCCGTCCTGTCGCCGTCAAGGCCTGGTTGAAAGTCGTGTGGATCTTGCCATCGGAAGGGTCGATGTACCCTGGGAACGGCTCTATGTAGGTCGAGAGCAGTTTGCGGGCAGCGCGATACTCAAGAATCTCATCGATGACAGGATGCTTCTCCGCCAGATCAAGCAAGGTGGATTCCTCCGTTGAATATGTCCCGTTGGCGTTCTTCTTGGGCTTGTCGGAAAGGTGCAGCCGTTCGAACAATAGCTCGCCGATCTGTTTTGGAGAAGACACGTTGAGGTTCGGTTCCCCGGCCATCTCACGGACTTTGGACTCCCTGGACGCGACCTCCTCACGAAGATGCGCCGTGAAATCCTTCAAGGAATCAAGATCGACCTTGACCCCGTTGCGCTCCATCTTGGAGAGAACCTTCAGCAGAGGCTCTTCCATAGTGTCATACAGGTCCGCGGCCGACGCCTTTACCAGATCCTCGCGTATTCTTTCCTGAAGCGACAGCAGAACGGCTGCTTCTTTGCTCCTGTCCGCTAAGACCTCGTCCGAAGGAATGTCATCGAACAGTGAGCCGGTGGCCGGAGCTGAATCTTTCCCGGAGACACCCTCAAGAGAAACTCCCAGAATGCCTTGCGCCAGCACTTCGATCTTGTGACTCTTCTCAGGGTCAAGCAGATAGTGCATCAAGGCGATGTCGTGAAGCCTGCCTTGAAGCGTCACTCCGCCCGCCGCCAGAATATTCATCTGCCTTTTAAGGTCATCGCCGCATTTCGCCACCGCGTCATTCTCAAGCAGCGCCTTGAACTCCTGAACCCCACCTTCCGCCGCGACAATCCTCTTCCCGGAGCGAGCCCCGACAATGATCCTTCTTGTTTTTGTGAATATGCCCCCGTCGGCTCCTTCCGTGATTACCGAGCACATTCCGGCCTTCACGGCGGCCTTGACCGCCTCCGTCGGACGCACCTTGGCGATTTCAGGCAGCTCGGCGTCAGGCTTTTTCTCCGCCGCGCCGACGTGGCCTATGAATCTGTTAAGGGAATTGAACTCGTATTTCTCAAAGAGATCCGCCAATTCAGGGCCGTATTCCTGATTGACCTTCATTCTCTCGGTCGGGATGTCAACCTCGATGTCTGTCTTGATGGTGACAAGCTCGTGGCTGAGCCCGATGTGGTCCCGGGCATCCTCAAACTGGGCCTTCTGCCGAGGTGTCAGTTCGTCCAGATGCTCGTATATCTCCTTGACGGAACCGTACTTGGCGACCAGCTTGCCGGCACCGACCTCGCCGACACCCTTCACTCCGGGCACATTGTCGGCCGTGTCCCCGCAGATTGTCAGCATATCGATGACCTGTTCCGGAGAATTGATTCCGTACTTCTCACAGATTTCCTTGACTCCGATGATTTCGTTGTCGTTGCCGGCCTTCCCCGGCTTGTACTGCCAGATGTGCGGTTCGATAAGCTGCCCGTAATCCTTGTCCGGGGTCACCATAAAGACATCCAACCCCTCTCCGGCGCAGCGTTTGGCCATAGATCCGATCACATCGTCGGCCTCGAACCCCTTCAGCATCAAGGTCGGGATATTCATCGCCTTGCATAGTTCCATCAACGGCTCAAGGGCATCGATGACCAGCTGCGGTGTCTCTTTGCGGTTCGCCTTGTACTCGGGGTACATCTTATTCCTGAACGTGCCGCCCGGCGGGTCGAAAGCCACGGCCAGATAGTCCGGTTTTTCACGCCCTAAAAGTTCAAGAATATATTTGGTGAATCCGTAAAGGATAGACATGTCAGCCCCTTTGGAGTTGATCATCGGCCTACGGAGAAACGCGTAATACATTTTGAATATCAACGCGTGTCCGTCTATGAAGAAAATCTTTCCCGTCATTATCCTTCCCAGTTTTATCTAAGCGTGGCCGCAATCCCAATGGTCACGTGTTTGTACAAAGATACGTAATTGTTTCGTGGTTTCAAAACTTCTCCCTGAGGCAAAATGTTAATTTATTGATAATCGGAATGTGGAATGCCACATTCTGATAGTCAATCAATTCTGAAACGCTGCCCTCTGATTTTGACTGGCAGGATTTGACAACTTGCTGAAATATAATTTGTTAATTAGTTCGACATAGGATTGCGCACAAGCTGATTGGCCCTTGGAAAATTATCCCTTGTAGAGAAAATCTCCGAGCGAGAGTGTCGCGTCGGAGAACCGCGCGCCATCGTAAATGTCGTGCGTGGAGAAGATCACCGTGGCTCCAGTGCCGTGCGCCAGTTCTTGAAGAGTGCGCAGGACCATGATCCGGTTGTCCACATCCAGAAAGGCCGTGGGCTCGTCAAGAAGGATAACGTTGGCCTTGCGGGTCAACGCCGTGGCGATGCAGGCTTTCTGGAACTCCCCGTCGGAGATGAGGCTGATGTCCTTGTCGGCCAATGAGCCGAGTCCGAGCGTCCGGATCGCATCCTCCATCGCCGTTTCCGCCCCGGAGTCCAGTTTCCTGAATATTCCCGATGCCGAGAACAGGCTCGTGCGGATGAACTCTCTGACAGAGAATCCTTTGACTTTAGGAATATGTGTGGGCACCATCACGACCGGGCCTCCGGCCGAGAATCCGCCCGAAAGGGGATGAAGAAGTCCCGCTATCGTCTTCATAAGCGTGCTCTTCCCGCTGCCGTTCGGTCCTTGAAGCATCACGGACTGTCCGTCTGGGTATTCAAAAGTCAGTGGTCCGCTGACTGCTTGGCCTCTGTGGCCGATTGTCAATTCAATTGCTTTCAGCATTTTTCACCTCCTTTTCATCAGGATTGTCAGAATGATCGGGATGCCGATCAGCGCCATCGTGCTTCCGACCGGCAGGGGAGTGGGGAAGGCGTTTGAAAGGATGTCGGCGACGAGGGTCAGTCCCGCCCCTGTGAGCATCACCGCCGGGATGACCTTCATGTGCACGGACGTGCCGAGAAAGCCTCTGGCGATGTGTGGAGCCACGATTCCGACAAAACCAAGCGGCCCGCAGAACGCCGTCACCGCCCCGGCCATCAGGCAGCTCCCGATCATCGCGATGCCGCGGATCCGGGAGATGTCCGCACCGGCCAAGCTGGCATATTCATCTCCGAAAAGAGCGATGTCCAGCCCTTTATTGTTAACATAGGTAAGCGTCACTCCGATGAGGAGTGCACTTGCGATGACCGCCACTTCGCCCGGCCGGCTCCCGGAGAAACTTCCCGCCGACCAGCTGTAGAATACTTTCAGGCTCTCGGCGTTGGCGGAATATTCAAGGATAGATGTCAATGCGCTGAATATGAACCCCAGCATCACGCCGAAGATGAGCAATGTGGTGGTACTCTGGAATTTTGAGGCCACGGTGACAACCAGCATGGAGGTCAGCAGCGCGCCCAGAAAAGCCGCGGTGGCCACTGTCAATCCCGATAAAGCCGCCGGGAGCGATGTTCCGATGAGTAGGGTGGCCATCGCCGCTCCGGTTCCGGCTCCCGCGCTCACGCCCATTATGTGCGGGTCGGCAAGCGGATTGCGGAACACGCTCTGCATCTGAAGCCCAGCCAGGGAAAGACACGCTCCGGCAAGAACAGCGGTCAGCATCCTCGGCAGCCTGAGTTTCAGGAATATGCCCGCATCCAGTCCGGTCAGGCCAGTGCCTCCGGTCAACAGATCGGCGCAGGCGAGCAGCAGTGTGGCGGTTGCCAACATGAATATTTTCGGACTGGCTTTCATCGTCAAATCGGCTTTGTGATTGCAAATTACTTATAATTCTTCGGCTTTTCCCGAAAAATTTCGTTAAATTTACCCCAAATCTTTGAATATTTATGAATAAAAGAACATTTATCCTTGCGTCTGCACTTCTGGTTCTCTGCGGAACCGGCGCTTTCGCCCAGAAACAGTCCAAGAACGGGGGCATCTCAGCCGAGATGCTGACCGAAATCCGTAAAGGTTATGAAGGCACGGCCTCGGACAAGGCTGTCCGCAACGCCCTCAACGCCGCCGCCATCAATGTCCTCGCCGCCAATTCCGAGAACATCGCGATGATCGACACCCATTTCTCCGACGAGGTGAAGACCAAGGGGCGCACCAACCAGAAATCCTCCGGCCGTTGCTGGCTGTTCACCGGTCTCAATGTGCTCAGATCCAAGATGATCGACAAATATGACCTTGGAGCGTTCACATTCTCGCAGAACTATGTGTTCTTCTACGACCAGCTTGAGAAGGCCAACCTTTTCCTTCAGGGAGTGATCGACACGAAGGAACTGAGCTTTGACGACCGCAAGGTTGACTGGCTGTTCCGCAACCCGATCGGGGACGGTGGTCAGTTCACCGGAGTGTCCAACCTCATTATGAAATACGGTGTCGTTCCGTCCGATGTGATGCCTGAGACCTACTGCGCCAACAGCACTTCCCAGATGCGCACCCAGATCGCCACCAAACTTCGTGAGGACGGCCTCAAACTGCGTGACGCGGCCGCCAAGGACTGTCCGGCGATGAAGACCGAGATGCTCAAGGAGATCTACAGGATGCTTGTCCTCTGCCTCGGTGAGCCACCGGTTGAGTTCGGGTGGACACGCTACGACTCAAAGGGCAACTTCGTCAGCACCAAGACCTATACCCCAAAGTCCTTCTACAATGAATATGTCGGAGCGGATCTTGAGAACAACTACATTATGGTGATGAACGATCCTACCCGTGAATATGGCAAGGTCTATGAGATCGACTATGACCGTCACGTCTATGACGGACAGAACTGGCTCTACATCAACCTTCCTATCGAGAGGATCAAGGAGATGGCCATCGCTTCCATCAAGGACAACACGGCGATGTACTTCTCCTGCGATGTGGCCAAGTTCATGGATCGCCAGAAAGGTACCCTGGATCTGAACAACTTCGATTACGGTTCTCTTTTCGGGACGACATTCCCGATGGACAAGCGCCAGAGGGTGCAGACTCACGCCAGCGGGTCGTCCCACGCGATGACCCTCATCGCTGTGGATCTCAAGGATGGCAAGCCTGTGAAGTGGATGGTTGAGAACAGCTGGGGGGCTGATTCCGGCTACAAGGGCAACCTCATTATGACCGACGAGTGGTTCGACAACTATATGTTCCGTCTCGTGGTCGAGAAGAAGTACGTTCCTTCGGACGTTATGAATATGCTCAACCAGAAGCCGACCCTCCTCCCGGCCTGGGACCCGATGTTCCTTCCGGAGGAGTAGTCCGAAGCAGACTGAATAAGCGGAGTGTGGCCGAAGGTCTTTCAGCCACACTCTTTTTTTGATATATTTCTTTAAAAATGGTTGCGGAATCGCTTGTCGGGCAGTATTACGGATGAATATTACTGAAAAACTTTAAGCGATGAGACAATTCAAGATCACTAAATCGATAACCGACAGAAGAACTGTCGTCAGGCCACAACGGAGGAATTGGCTGAGATGACAGGTCTGTCATCGGACAAGATCATCGAGTCGATGGTAGTGTCGGAGAACACGGTGTCAGCCGATGCCCGCTTCTCTGAAGACGAGGACGGGGCTCTTCTTGACATCATTCCGGACAAGGATGCGCTCCCTGCCGACAGCCGGGTCGAGGCCGAGTCTATCAAAATAGAAATAGGACGACTTTTGGAAGTACTTCCGGAACGTGCCAGGAATATTCTCAAAGCCATCTATGGAATAGGTTGCCGCGAGATGACGATTGACGAGATAGGGGAGAGATACGGTCTGACGCGTGAAAGGGTGCGCCAGATCCGTGAGAAATCTCTCCGCCGCCTGAGGGCTCCCGAGATCGTGCGGAATCTCCGCCCGTATCTCGGGTAATGGAGCTGTTATTTCGTGTTGTCGAACGTGAACGAATCCCAAGGCAGCTCGGCGTCCTTGCCGTGATCGAGCACGTCATTGACATGAGTCATGAGCGGGAAGTCAGTCAGATCGACCATTCCGAGTTCGGCCTTGCGGTAGATGGCCTTGGCCACACGGCGTGCCACAACCAGAGATTCGAGAGTGACCCCGGCGAGGATATCCAGTGCCTCCTCGTAGGTTTTGCCCTCACCCAGAAGAATGCCGATCTTTCTGGTCCTTCCACCGTACACCGTGACGTAGAGGTCTCCGATTCCGAGGACCGTGCTGTCCTCGTCGGCTCCTTGGAGTCTCAGAAGCTTGGTCATCTCCTTTGTGGCCTGATAGAATGCCCCGGCCTGTGAGTTGTAGTGGAGACCGGCCTCGGCTCCGTGCTGTCTGTTCACAAGACCGATCGTGAGGGCTATCCCGAGGGCGTAGGCGTTCTTCAGCGCCACAGCGCTCTCAAGGCCGATCACGTCGTTGGTCGTGGAGATGTGATAGTAGGAGGTCTGCATGGCCTCTTTCATCATCTTGATGACGGCGGTGTCCTTGCCGCAGAAAGCCACTTCTGTCTGGTCGTGGAATACGAGCTCGTAGGATGTGCACGGGCCGCCGATGGCGTTGACCTCCCTGCGTATGCCTTTCTTGAGAAGCTCGGTCTTCCAATAAGCAGGATAGGAGATCAATGTCCCGTCCTCAAGATTGATCAGACCTTTGGTCACGGAGAGAACCGGCATGGCTGGATCCAGATACGCCAGTACCTCGTTCAGGAACCAGTCCACACCGAACGATGACACTCCGCCGATGACGAAGTCCGCTCCTTTCACGGCCTCCTGCCAGTCCTCGAACTGGAAATATTCAACACCTTTCGGGAAAGGCCTGTCGAATTTCGGATGCTTGCCGGAACGTTTACATTCTTCTATGATTTCCTTGTCAAGCGGAGTGCCGACAAGCCTGACTTCATTGCCGTTTTCAAATGCCGGGAACGCGAGGGCTGAACCCATCATGCCCGAACCTATGATTGTGATTGTTCTTTTCATTGCCTAAATCCTTAAATGAATGACAAAATTAGTAATATTCCTAAGGAATGTCGTAAATTAGCGATCAAAATTACACAGAATGAGACGATTTTTTTGTTTTGCCCTGATGTTTCTGGCACTGTTCACCATGGGTGCCCGGGAACGCATGGAGAATTATCCTCTTCCGTCCAGACCGGACACATTAAGGATCCTTGCTGTAGGCAACAGCTTTTCCGATGACGGTACTGAATACCTGCCAGGGCTTCTGGAGGCGGCCGGAATCCATAATGTGATTGTGGCAAGGCTCTATATCGGAGGCTGCTCGTTGGAGAGACACTGCAAGGAGTATGCGGAGGGCCTGGCCAATTACATCTACTACAAGTCAACGCGGAACAAATGGGAGACCGTCAGCAAGAACGCCACATTGCTTGACGGACTGAAGGATGAGCCGTGGGACATAATCACCATTCAGGAGACATCCGGGCGCACGGGAATATACGACACGTATCAGGAGTGGATTCCCGGATTGGTTGACATCATAAGGAAAGAGGCTCTGAATCCTCACGCGTCCATTGTCTGGCACGAGACCTGGGCCTATGCCGCCAACTCGTCGCATGGAATGTTCAAACTGTACGACAACGATCAGGAACGTATGTATTCCGGCATAGTGGCTTGTGTGAGGCGTGCGTCACAGGAATTTGACCTTCCTGTCGTGATTCCGTGCGGAGACGCCATACAGATCGCCAGAGGGACCCGCCTGAATAATCAGGATGATGTCCCGCAGACATGCAAGGTCTATCAGCTTACCCGTGACGGTTATCATCTGACTCGTCAGTACGGGCGTTACGTGGCCGCGTGCACATGGTTCGAGGCTCTGATCAGGCCGACGCTCGGCAAATCTGTCCTTGGCAACGGCTACCTTATGCGTGACACGGAGTACAGCATAAATTCTAAGGATGCCCGTCTTTGCCAGAAATGCGCCGTTCAGGCGGTGAGGGCTTGGTAAGGGACATCGGGATATTCAAAGAAATAGGAACGAGAATTATGAAATCACTTAAAGAACTTTACAGAATCGGCAAGGGACCGTCCAGCAGCCATACCATGGGACCGAACAAGGCCGCTAAGGATTTTGCCGAGCGGCATTTGGACGCGGCTTCGTTCGAGGTGACGCTTTATGGAAGCCTCGCCGCCACCGGCAAGGGACACATGACGGATGTGGCGATCATCGAAGTGCTGGAACGCATCGCCCCGGTGAGCATTGTGTGGAAGCCGGAGGTGTTCCTTCCTTATCATCCCAACGGGATGTGCTTCAAGTCGTTTGACACCGAAGGCCACCAGACTGATGAGTGGACGGTGTACAGTGTCGGCGGCGGAGCGTTGTCCGAGGGCAGGCCGGACGACAGGTTCTCGACTCCGGATGTCTATGAGATGAACCGCCTTGAGGAGATCCAGAAATGGTGCGAGGACAAAGGACGCAGCTATTGGGAATATGTTGACCTTTGCGAAGGGCCGGACATCTGGGATTATCTGCAGGAGGTCTGGGAGGCCATGAAAGCGTCCGTGGAAAGGGGCATAAACCATGAGGGTGTCCTTCCGGGACCGCTCAACCTTCCGAGGAAGGCTCCGACGTATTACGTCAAGGCTACCGGCTACAAGCAGACTCTTCAGACCCGTGGACTGGTCTATGCCTATGCCCTTGCCGTCAGTGAGGAGAACGCTTCCGGCGGAGTCATCGTGACGGCGCCTACCTGCGGATCGAGCGGAGTCATGCCGGGAGTCCTCTACCATTTGGCGAAGGGACATGATTTCAAGGATATTCGTGTGCTTCACGCTTTGGCTACAGCCGGGATCATCGGGAATGTAGTCAAACGGAACGCCTCCATCTCGGGTGCCGAGGTCGGCTGTCAAGGTGAGGTGGGGGTGGCGTGCGCGATGGCTTCCGCCGCCGCGTGCCAACTTTTCGGTGGCAGTCCTTCGCAGATTGAATATGCCGCCGAGATGGGGTTGGAACACCATTTGGGAATGACCTGCGATCCGATCTGCGGCTTGGTACAGATCCCATGTATCGAGAGAAACGCTTTCGCCGCCACCCGTGCCCTTGACTCGAATCTCTACGCCGCTTTCTCCGATGGAAAGCACCGCGTGTCCTTTGATCATGTGGTCGAGGTGATGAAGCAGACCGGAAAGGACCTTCCGTCCCTTTACAAGGAGACCAGTACAGGCGGACTTGCGAAAAACTTCAAGGATTTCAAGAAGCCTTTCTAGTCCTTGAATATGTCGTAAATTCGACATAATGACAGCCGGAGGCGACACTTTGTCATGGAATAGTGACATAGTGTCGCCCTTTTGATACCTTTTCGGCATCGGCATGCAGATTGATTAAATCTCAGATGTCCCGCTCGAAAGAACGGGGAAAAGAAAAGATAAAGAATATATAAAAATAGGAGATTTGATTATGTTACCAGTATCAAAAAAGTACAACAACCAGAATTGGTTACCAAACTTTTTCAATGATTTCTTTGACAACGATTGGATGGCCAGGACAAACGCCACGGCACCAGCGATCAATGTATTAGAAAACGAGAAGAGCTACGACATCGAGCTCGCCGCTCCAGGAATGACCAAGGACGATTTCAAGGTCAGCCTCGATGACAATGGTGATCTTGTCATCAACATGGAGAAGAAAGAGGAGAACAATGAAGAAAAGAAGCACGGACACTATCTGAGACGTGAGTTCTCATATTCTAAGTTCCAGCAGACGATGGTTCTTCCGGATGATGTTGAAAGAGAGAAGATTAATGCCTCTGTGGTCAATGGTGTCCTCAAGGTCAACATCCCTAAGCTTCAGAAGCAGGAAGTGCCTCAGGCGAAAAAAATCATAGAAATCAAGTAAAAAAGTTTGCAGGTTAAGAAAAAATGCCTATCTTTGCATCCGCATTCAGGAAAACAACCAGAAACGATGGATGCAAAGTCGCAGGGTGCGGTAGTTCAGCTGGTTAGAATGCCGGCCTGTCACGCCGGAGGTCGAGGGTTCGAGTCCCTTCCGCACCGCAGAAAGTCTCACAAGAATGTTGGAGTTCAACAGCTTGTGAGGCTTTTTCTTTTGTTCTGCCAATAGTGGCTTCAATGACAAGTTTAACAAGGAAGTTGGTTTAACGCTATATGAAGAGTGTACTTTTCATCTGTCACGGGAACATCTGCAGGAGCCCGATGGCGGAGTTTATCTTTAAGGATATGGTCCGGAAGGCTGGGCTTGAGGAGGTGCGGATTGATTCGGCGGCTGTGTCCTACGAAGAGGAGGGGAACGACATCTATCCTCCGGCGAAACGGACGCTGCATGGGCACGGAATCCCTTTCGGGAGGCATAGTGCCCACAGGGTGACGGATGCCGAAGCCTCTGAATATGATGTCATCATCGTGATGGATGCCTCGAACAGGCGGCTTCTGTCCCGGATCATCAGCCCGATGAATATGTCCAAGGTGCATCTGATGATGAAATATGCCGGGAAGGATTCAGATGTCTCCGATCCTTGGTACACCGGAGATTTCGAGAAGACCTACAGGGACATCACCGAAGGCTGCGCCGGGCTTCTGGAGTCGCTCTCACAAGCGGAACCAATCTCGACAGTCGGCTGAGCGAAGAGGCTGATCCAAGAATGAAAATGTCAAGATCATTCAGGAATATGCTGAATCCAGGGCTTGTTCAATATGTCGAGAGTGAAATAATTCCTCGTTATGCGTCTTTTGACAAGGCGCACAGGGAGGATCACGTCTGCAAGGTGATAGAGGAGGCTATGAATATGTCAGTTCACTATGACGTTGACAAGGACGTTCTCTATGCCGCCGCCGCTTTCCACGACACCGGTCTGGTTGACGGCAGGGAAGTGCACCATATGTCTTCCGGCAGGATAATCCGGGAGGATCCGCACCTGAAAGAATGGTTTACCCCTGACAAGATAGAGACGATCGCTCAGGCAGCGGAGGATCACCGTGCCTCGTCAGGCTGCGAGCCCAGAAGCATCTACGGTAAGATCGTCGCCGAGGCTGACCGTGATATAGAACCGATGAGGATTCTGCGCCGTACCGTCCAGTTCGGAATGGAACACTATCCGGAGTTGGACAAGGAAGGCCATTGGAAACGAATGCTGGAGCATCTCGCCGAGAAGTATGACTACGGAGGTTATCTCAAACTGTATATTCCCGAATCCAGCAATGCCGTCGGTCTTCAGGCATTAAGGGACATAATTCACGATCCAGAGCGCCTTAGGAGTATATTCGAGAGATTTTATGAAGAGGAAAGACTGGATATTCATTGAATAAGAGTTTAATGAAGAGGAGGCTTGCCGGCCTCAGTCTTGTCCTCGGTCTGGTCTTCCTCTACCTCGGCACCCTTGCCTCGCGTGTTTTCTGATTTTAATGAAATATCATCACGGCACTTCGGCAGGCTCAGTGACCGCAATGGATGTTGTACTGTCAGATTAAGTCCGTTTGGTGAGCCTGTCGAACCATTAGAACATAATCTATAGGTGCTTACGTTAATCTCTAAAAACAAAGGAATATCCCCCTTCCCGCAATTTTTGTAACGTGAAAAATTCGGGAAGGGGGATATTCCTTTGTTTCCTATAACAGGTATCTAACCTTCCAGTGACTTGCAAAAAAAGCTGGCCAGGAACCCTGACCAGCCATATTCATGTAAGACAAATTGTCGATTAGAGCTGAGGACCAGCCTTTACAAGAGCCTTGCCGGCCCTGTTGGACTCGTACTTCTTGAAGTTCTTGATGAACCTTGCGGCGAGATCCTTTGCCTTCTCCTCCCACTGTGAGGCGTCAGCGTAGGTGTCGCGAGGGTCGAGGATGTGGGTGTCAACACCTTCGAGCTTTGTAGGAACCACGAAGTTGAAGTAAGGGATGGTCTTGGTAGGAGCCGAGTCGATGCTATGGTTGAGGATAGCGTCGATGATTCCGCGGGTGTCGCGGATGGAGATTCTCTTGCCTGTTCCGTTCCAGCCAGTGTTCACGAGGTAAGCCTTGGCGCCGCTCTTCTTCATCTTCTTGACGAGTTCCTCGGCGTACTTTGTAGGGTGAAGCTCAAGGAATGCCTGTCCGAAGCATGCGGAGAAGGTTGGGGTAGGCTCGGTGATACCACGCTCTGTTCCGGCCAGTTTGGCGGTGAAGCCTGAGAGGAAGTAGTACTTGGTCTGCTCAGGATCAAGGATGGAAACCGGAGGAAGGACACCGAAGGCGTCGGCTGAGAGGAAGATGACCTGCTTTGCGGCAGGACCCTGTGACTCAGGACGTACGATGTTGTTGATGTGGTAGATAGGGTAGGACACACGGGTGTTCTCGGTCACGCTCTTGTCGTTGAAGTCGATCTTGCCCTGTGCATCTACGGTCACGTTCTCAAGAAGGGCGTCGCGGCGGATGGCGTTGTAGATGTCCGGTTCAGACTCCTTGTCGAGTTTGATGACCTTGGCGTAGCAGCCGCCCTCGAAGTTGAACACACCCTTGTTGTCCCAGCCGTGCTCGTCGTCGCCGATGAGCTTACGCTTAGGATCGGTGGAGAGGGTTGTCTTGCCGGTTCCGGAGAGACCGAAGAAGATGGCGGTGTTCTCGCCGTTCATGTCGGTGTTGGCCGAGCAGTGCATGGCTGCGATGCCCTTAAGAGGGAGGTAGTAGTTCATCATGGAGAACATACCCTTCTTCATCTCGCCGCCGTACCAGGTGTTGAGGATAACCTGCTCCTTGCTGC
>ERZ772860.436-NODE-436-length-37512-cov-16.389994_pt1 | contig 37512 bp, 27 predicted proteins | sample MGYA00511342_ERZ772860 | MGnify/ENA primary metagenome ERZ772860 (study PRJEB29015, sample SAMEA2737665) | human gut metagenome | biome: human gut; feature: human-associated habitat; material: faeces | place: China | collected 2012 ... | reverse complement strand
GGCGGTACTCTAGGTGGCTCAACGGGCGGTTTCCACACACTTTGCGCTTGACCCCTTTTTCGGAGGACGCGCGCAACCCTTATACCCGCTCGATCTTGCACGCAACTGAGTCCTGAAGAAGCAAAGAACCCACACTCGGCTGAGTGTGGGTTCTCGGAGTTGCGGGAGCAGGATTTGAACCTGCGGCCTTCAGGTTATGAGCCTGACGAGCTACCGGGCTGCTCCATCCCGCGATTTGTTTATCTCTCGCACCCTAGCGGGTACGGCCGGATTATAGCAGCGACTTTCGATGGAGTCAAGCTTTTTCTGCAAAAAAATGAACTTTTTGTCAAAAAACGGCACCGACAGCTGGGTTCTGAGCTGTAAAATCGTCGCAGATAGCTGATTATTGGAGGCTTGCGGCGCTTGAATATTCTCTCCGAAAAAGAGTCTGCGGATGCAACCGCGCCGAGCTGCGGGGCTCAGAGCTCGAGATCCCCTCGGTTGAGGCGGCGAATGATGCGCTTGGCCGGGCTGTATCCCTGTTCCGCCGCCAATTCGAGCCACCCGGTGGCGAGCTCGGCATTGCGCGGCAGGCCGATGCCCTGTAGATTGTAGAGAAAAAGGGCATAGCTCGCCTCGGGCATGCCGTCCATGGCGGCGTAGCGCAGGTAGTCGATGCGCTCCGCCGGGCTGAGACCGAGATCTTCACCCCTGAGGATGTTCGCGGCGATGTAGGTTTCGCTCGGGAGGTCGCCCAGTTCGGCCGCGCGCCGAATCCACTGCACCATATCGCCCTCTTTGCCCTTGATCTGCGAGAAATAGGCGAGTGTGAGGCAGGCGGGGGCATTGCCCAGTCGCGCGCCCGTTTTGAGGTAGCTCAGCCCGAGCTTCTCATCCTTGTCTGTGCCCTTGCCGATGAGGTGGCAGATGCCCAGCACGGTGTTGGCCTCGGGATGCAGATCGGCCGCAGCCAGCCGCAGCCAGAGCACGGCCGCCTGCGGGTTGGCTTTGAGCTTGGTGCCCGTCAGCGCCCAGATCCCGTAGCGGTATTGCGCTGCGGTGTTGCCCTCATTGGCCTCGCGCAGCACGTCCGCTGGGCTTGGGCGCGAGCTGCATCCGGTGTTGAGGGCGGCGAGTCCGGCCGCGAGCAGGAGGGCAGGGGTTCGGTGAATACGAAGCAGACTCATGGCGGATTACAGAAAGTAACGTTGCTGGCGCTCGCTGATGGGCATGCCGAGCTTGACCATGACGGCCAACATGTCCTCCCACACGGCGCGGCGCGCGGAGCGAGACTCGTTGCGCAGCAGGTAGCTCGGGTGGTAGGTGACGCGCACGGGGACACCCTGACACTCCTGCCAGTGGCCGCGCAGCGAGGAGACACTGCCGGCGCTTCCGAGCAAGCCCTTGGCGGCCGTTCCGCCGAGGCAGACGATGCAGGCGGGGCGAATGGCGCGAATCTCGGCGAGGATGATGGGCAGGCAGGCCGCGATTTCGCGTTCATCCGGCGGTCGGTTGCCCGTGCCCTGTCGGGGCCCGGTCGAGGGGCGGTATTTGCAGATGTTCGAGATGTAGACGTCCGCGCGCTGCAAACCCATGGCGCGGAGGATGTCGTTGAGCTTTCGCCCGGCGGGGCCCACAAAGGGCTCGCGTTGCTCTTCCTCGTCATGGCCGGGGGCTTCGCCGACGAGCATGAGGCGCGCGTGCGGGTTGCCGGTGGCGAAGACCATGATGTCCCGCAGGCTGCCGAGGCGCTTCACCGCTGCCCAGTGAGCCGCGCGCTCGCGCAGGTACGCGAGCTTCTCCTCAACGGTTTGGGGAACGGGGACATCGCGGTGTGGCGGGCTCTGCCGCTCGGTGTCGGGCGCGGGGAATTTCGGCGTCTCGGCTTGGGCTTCGCTACACTCCAGACAGGGCTCCTCGGGGCGAATGCGTGGCGGAGAGGAGGGCGCGCCATGTTGGCGGGAGTCGCTCGGCGCCGGAGCGTCGTTTATGGCAGTAGACCCTCTTGAGGGCTCTGTCAAGGGCTGTGCCATGGTCTCGACCATGGGGTGGGGCCCGCCGGCTGCGGAAGGCCGACCGGCGGGAGCCGCGGCAGCTGGCGCTGCTGCAAAGGGAGCAGTGGCGCTCGGAGCCGTCATCGGGGCCAGAACGGTCACAGGCTCGGCAGAATCCGAGGTCGGTGCTGCCCCGCGGCGCCGCGCTTCGTGCGCGCGGAGCATCCAATCACGCAAAATGACCCGGGCCTCGTCGTCGACAGCGAGGCTCTGTGTCCCCGTCTCGCGCAGGCGATTCAGGGAGGTAACCAGGAGTTGGCGCAGGGTGGGCACGCTTCCATTGTAGCAGATGGGCAGGCGGAATCAAGCCTGCAATCCTCCCGCAGTAGATCCTCGTTGCGTCATCGCAGGTCGAGGAGACTCAACCAACCGCGACGTAGCGGCCGCCAGGCTGCGGCATGAGCCTGCGCGCAATGACTAGCTGCATCAGCAGGGGTGTCAAGGCTGAGGCAGGCTGCCCCAGCGCAGCGCAGAGCTGGTCGAGCGTTTCATGCCCGGCTCGCACAGCCTCAAGAATCTCGCGGCCTTCGTCGCCGGGAGCGATCAGGCAGGGTTGCACCGGGCCCGTTTCCGTTGTTTGGCCCGCGAGACGCCGAGCGTGGGGGTGAAGCCCGCTGGAGGCGCCCTCTCGCGAGGCGACGGCACGAAAGGCGGAGGAGCGTGGTGATGCGGCCCGTAAGGCCGAGCCGAGCCCCGAGGCCGGGCGGGCGACCCAGTTCATATCGGCCGCCAGCTCCGATGCGCGGCAGCAGAGAATGGCCCCGTCGCGGATGAGGTCGTGACAGCCGGCCGAGGTAACGCTGTCGGCAGGGCCGGGCACGGCAAAGACGCTGCGCCCGTATTCGCCGGCGAGCCTCGCGGTGTGCAGGGCGCCGCTGCGCTGCGGAGCTTCAACGACGAGGGTGGCTCGGCTCCAGGCCGCGACAATGCGGTTGCGCTGGGGGAAGCTGGTGCGGCTCGGGGCCATGTTCATCGGGAATTCGCTGACGAGGGCTCCGTGGCCGCTGATGATGCGATTGGCCAGCTCGGCATTCTCCGGCGGAAAGATGCGGCTGAGGCCGTTGCCCAGCACGGCAATGGTGCGCCCGCCGGCATCCAGAGCTCCCCAGTGGGCGGCGGTGTCGATGCCGCGGGCCAGGCCCGAGATGATGCAGCTTCCGGCATCCGCCAGCTCGCGGCCGAAGCGGCGAGCCTGCGTCATGCCGTAGGGGGTGGCCTGTCGCGAGCCGACGATGGAGACGGCCCGCTCATCGTCATCGGAGCGCCACTCTCCGCGCACGTAGAGCACGACGGGAGGGTCGGCCATTCGCCGCAGAACGGGCGGATAGTCCTCGTCGAGCAGCGTGACGATGCGCACGCCGCAGTCGGCGGCGCAGGCGCATTCGCGCTGCCAGTCGGTGCACTGCTGCCACGAGGCCACGGCCGCGGCGAGCTTCGGGCCCATGCGTGGCACCCTCTCCAGAAGCTGCTGCGGGGCCGCCAGCACCATCTCCGCCGAGCCGAAGCACTCCAGCAGCGCGCGAATGCGCACCGAGCCCAGCCCGGGAATCAGGTTGAGCACCAGCAGAGACTCGCTTGGGGAGAGCTCCTTCATCAGGTTTCGAAAGTCCCGCGTCAGCGGGTCACCGTGAAGTCGAGACCGAGGTCGAGCGAGGGCACGGAATGCGTCAGGCAGCCGAAGCTCATGAAATCCACTCCCGTCTCAGCCGCAGCCGGAGCCGTCTCCAGCGTCAGACCGCCGGAGGCCTCGAAATAGGGCTTGCGACCCGGCCCGCGCATCTCGACGGCGCGGCGCATATCTTCGCAGCTCATGTTGTCGAGCAAGATGTAATCGACACCTTCGAGCTTCAGGAAGCTCGCCACCTGATCGAGGTTGTCCGCCTCGAGCTCAACCTCAACGTTCGGCTTGTCGGCTTTGAGCTTGCGGATGCAGGCCTGAAGGTGCTGCGTGTCGCCGTCCGTCATCAGGTGATTGTCCTTCACCATGGCGCGATCATAGAGGCCCATACGGTGGTTGTTGCCGCCGCCGTGCACCACGGCCGCCTTCTCGAGCAGTCGGTAGCCCGGGGTCGTCTTGCGCGTGTCGAGCAGCTTGCAGCCGGTGTGGGCGATGGCCTTGACGTACTTGTGCGTCATCGTGGCCACGCCGGAGAGGCGCTGGATGAAGTTGAGCGCCGTGCGCTCGGCACCCAGAATGGAGCGGGCCTTGCCCTCAATCACCATCACGACGGCACCGGGAGCCACCTCTTCCCCGTCATGCAGGCAGATCTCAATATGCAGCGTGGGATCCACGGCGCGGAAGACGGCCTCCGCCACCTTGACGCCGGAGAGCACCCCTTTGGTGCGCGGGCGCATCAGCGCGCGGGCGCAGAGATCCGCCGGCACAAAATACTCAGACGTCACATCTCCGTCGCCGAAATCTTCCCGGAGAGCCAGCTCGATGAGCTCCTGCATATTGTCAGAAACCTTGCAATGATCCATACCCCCACTATAAGGGAGCGCGCCCTGCTTGTAAAGGCGGAAATGATCCCCGGGCCGTCCCGAGAGACGCGGTCCTCTGATAGACGAGCTCGGACGCCCGACGCTCGCCCCGGCGAGCACCGTTCAGAAAGCTTCGCCCCCGGACCGGAGAGGCCCAGAAAATACTTGATTGTTGTCCGCGTAACCGCTATCATGAGTTGCACGTGCGGCAGCCTTGTCTCATCGAGGACGTCTCTTCATCCGAGTGCGGACATTCGAGTGCGGCTCCGGCGAACTCCTTTCCCTTTCTCCTTTCTTTCTCTCTCCTTCTCCATCATGAAATACCGACCCGTGTTTGACGGTCTTCCCGCTCCGGGGGAAGCCGGTGACGCCTTTTGCTCGACGGGCTATCGCATTCAGATCGCCGCGATGATTCTCGCTTCGTCTGATCCCGATATCGTTCGCGAGCTCTCGAAGAACCTCAACATTTCTCCGAAAACGCTGCGCGGCTGGGCCGCGACGGCAACGAGAGCCCTTGAGCGGGCCTTCGCGGACGCCGAACCGCCGGATCCGCCGGAGCGCAGGCGCGGGAGGCCGAAGGGGAGTGTCAAGCCGGGCTCCAAGCGCAGTGCCCAACGCGCAGCCAGAGAAGCGGCGAAGCAGGGCAGAGAGGCTTCGTCATCTGCCGCTCACCCGTGGAATGGGAGCCTCGACCCGAACCAGTGGTACGAGGAGCAGAAGCGCTTTGTGGAGAAGCTATTGGCGCGAGCGGATCAAGCGCTGGGCTCTGCCGATGGCGAGCTGCCGGCAGATGTCTCGCCGAGTGAGAGAGGACTCGTACCTCGCGAGAAAGCGAAGGAGCTCGCTGCTCGCATTCGTTCGAAGAGATGAATCCGGGAGTCTTGCAGAAGGGGAGCACTACCGCTCCCCCCACCCCCCCCTCCTCTCTGTACAGCGCCTCCCACGCCCCCTCTCTGATTCCGCCCCCTTGTCCCCGTTTTCGGCACTCTCCGATCGCCTCTCTGCGCTTTCGCCCTGTGCGATTCCCCCACGTCCCCCTGTCTCTCCATGTCTGCATCCCAGCCTTCGCCGACGCTTGCCTCCAAGCCCCACTACGAACTTCTGGACGGCTTGCGCGGGGTGGCGGCACTTCTGGTGGTGATCTACCACGTCTTCGAGGGGATCGACGCCGTGGCCAACAACGGTGCCGTGATTACCGTGCTCAATCACGGCTACCTCGCTGTGGACTTCTTCTTCATGCTCTCAGGCTTCGTGATGAGCTACGCCTACGACGATCGCCTGGGGCGCGGCATGAGCACCGGGGCCTTTTTTCTGCGGCGCCTCGTGCGACTGCATCCCATGATGATCATCGCCGCCTGCTTTGGTCTGCTGAGTTTCGGCATTCAAAACGCCATGGCAGCGGAGGGCGCGGCGGCACCGTGGTCGATGGTGGCCATGGCCTTTTTCTGCGCCTGCCTCTTTATCCCGGCCTGGCCGGGCGCGGGCTTTGACGTGCGGGGCAACGGCGAGATCTTCCCGCTCAACGGCCCTGCTTGGTCGCTCTTTTTCGAGTATCTGGCCAATGCCGTTTACGGGATGCTGCTGTTCCGCCTGCCGACGCGGGTGCTGGCGCTCTTGGTCGCTCTGCTGGGTGCCGGACTCTGCCGGTACGCCCTCAGCGATGCCTCGGGCTACGGCATGATCAGCGTGGGCTGGACCTTCGCCGGCACAAACGTGCCGGGAGCTCTGCTGCGGCTCTTCTTTCCCTTCACCGCGGGCATGCTCATGGCGCGTCTCTACCGTCCGGCACCCGGGGGCCTGCGGCGCCGCGGCGGTTTTGAATGGGGCTGCCTGCTCCTGCCGCTGCTCTTCGCCGTGCCGGCTCTTCCGGCCTGGAGGGGTCTGCACATCAATGGGCTGTACGAGTTCGCCTGCATCGCTCTGGCCTTTCCCTGCGTGTTGCTGGCAGGGGCGTCATCCCGCCCCTCCTTCGCTTGGTCCGCAGCCCTGTGCCGGGTGCTCGGGCGGCTTTCATACCCCCTCTATGCCGTTCATTACCCGGTCATGTATCTCTTTTACGCCTGGCTGCTGGGCACCGGCGTGCGCGAATGGGCTGATGCCTGGCCGGCCGTGCTGCTGGTGGTGACCGCCTCGCTGCTGCTGGCTTGGCTGAGCTCCGCCCTCTGGGATGAGCCGATTCGGCGATTCCTGCGCCGCAAGCTGGGTATTCGCTAAGGGCCGGAGCGCTAAGTCAAGCGCTGTCTCCCGAACCTAGGGGGATGGGATGCTGCCGTTGGTAGCCGCCGCCACCGCCATATGCGATCGAAAGGCGGCGGAGAAAGCGGACGGAAGGAGGAATGCGCGAGGCGGGCGTGATGGCGGGTTGCGAGAGAAAGGCGGCTTCAGTGGTGCAGGCGCCGAATCACGTAGGTGACAACGCCAAAAAACTCGGCGCCGAGTTCGGGCGTGATGTCAATCGGGGCATAATCCGGGTTGGCCGGGAGCAGACGGGCGTGCCCGCCGCGCAGATCCAGAGTTTTGACGGTGAATTCGCCTTGGAGAGAGGCGATCACGATGGAGCCGGAGCGCGCCTCGAGGCTGCGGTCAACAATGAGGATATCCCCGTCGCTGATGCCGGCGTCGCGCATGCTCTCGCCGCGCGCACGGACAAAGTAGGTGGCGGGGGGATTGCTGATGCAGAGCTCGTTGAGATCCAAACTCCCTTTCAGATCCCCCTCCGCCGGACTCGGAAAGCCGGCGGCCACAGCCTCGCAGAAAAAGGGAACACCCTGCGCGTTCTGATCCTCACTCATGAGCTGATTGTAGCACGGAATCGCGGCCGGCGCAAGCGGACGGGCCGGCGCAGGGGGTGAATTCCGTACTTGACAAAGCGCGTTGAATCGAGTATACATTTTGCCGTTATGAAAAAGAGACTCAGAAAGAAGTACCGCGTCGGCGAGTTCCGTGAGCTTTGCTTTGAGTTCACCTTTGACTACAAGGGTGATGTGGAGTCTGCCGAGTGCGGACAGTTTCTGCAGTCGCTCGTCAATGACTGCATCGAGGCCAACGGCCTCGAGTGCGAGGGCAGCATGACGGATGAGGGCTGCGTGATCATTGTGACGGCGGCGGATCCCACGCAGACCAATGAGGTGCAGCGCCAGGCGGTGAAGTCCTGGCTGGAGGCTCGCTCGGACATCGAGCTCAAGTCCTTCAGCGAGCTTCACGACGCTTGGTACACCCTGGGCTGAGAGAGCTCCGCGCGGAGTCCTCACACAGCTTCCTGAACGCAGCATCCTGAAATCACTCGGACCGGCCTGCGCCGGCTCCATCAACCCCATTTTGCATACAGAATGACCGATAAGCAGCAACCGACACAGCCGATTCTCGCCAAGGGGCTCAAGGGCGTGATCGCCAACGAGACCGCGCTCAGCGACGTGCGCGGCGAGGAGGGCCGCCTCCTGTACTGCGGCTACGAGATTGAAGACTTGGTGGATCTCTGCACCTTCCCGGAGATCATCTATCTGCTCCTCAACAAACGCCTGCCGAACCGCGAAGAGCTCCACGGGCTCCAGCAGCGCTTGCGCAATGACCGCGAGCTGCCCCAGCCGATCCTCGATTTCTTCAAGACGGCGACGAAGACGGCTCGCCCGATGAGCGCCCTGCGCACAGCCGTGTCGATGCTGGGCATGTACGACGACCGCACGAAGGACCCGAGCCAGATGAAGGAGATCGGGCTTTCGCTCATCGCCAAGATTCCCGTGATGGCGGCGTATTACTACCGCATCTGCGAGGGGCTCGATCTGCCCCCCATCCGCACGGATCTCGACGAGGCGGCCCACTTCCTTTGGCTGCTCAAGGGCAAGGAGCCCGACCCGAACGAGGCGCACATTCTCGATGTGGGTTACATTCTGCATGCCGACCACGGCATGAACGCCTCCACCTTCTCGGCCCGCGTGACGGCGTCGACCCTCTCGGACATGTACTCGGCCATCACCTCGGCCATCGGCACGCTCAAGGGGCCGCTTCACGGCGGCGCCAACGAAGCCGTTATCGAGATGCTCAAGGAGATCGGTGACGAGGACAACGTCGAGGCCTATATCAACCAGAAGCTGGCGAACAAGGAAAAGATCTTCGGCATGGGCCACCGCGTCTACAAGACGCTCGACCCCCGCGCGCCGCAGCTTCGCCGCATCGCTATCCGCCTGACGCAGACCATCGGCGAGCCCAAGTGGATTCGCATGAGCGACATGATCGCCAAGATCATGCGCGCGCGTAAAAACCTGAATGCCAACGTGGACTTTTACTCCGCGACGGTATATTACAGCTTGGGTATCCCGACGCGCATGTTCACGACGGTCTTCGCCATTGCTCGCTCGGCCGGCTGGGTGGCTCAGATCCTCGAGCAGCTGGAGGACAACACGCTCTTCCGCCCGCTCTCGCGCTACACGGGCCCCGAGGAGCCGCTTCTGGTTCCCGTTCTCGACATGCGCTGACGCGCCCTGCACCGCGTTCCGCCCGAAGAGACGTGCCGCAACGGCAGACTCGGGTATGCGCGCGAGATCGCATAGAGTTGACTTCAACGCCTTTTCTCATACCCCGCAGGTGATGGCCTGCGGGGTGTTTTGTGTTCGGAAGGCTCGCCGCTCTCGAGCGGAGCCTTCTCCGCCCAACGCCAACTGGCGAGAGGGCCTGCTCGGCTTCTCATGCCTGAGCTGCTTGGGAATAAACGCCCGAGAGGAGAGCCTGAAGTGCAGCAGGGGCGGCTCCTTGGACCACTCCGCCCCTGCCTCCTGAACCGAGTCCGTCGCCATCCCCATGGCTACGCCTCCGAAAAGTATCAGAGAGGAGGCTCGTCCATTGCTCCATACGAAATGAGTTCCCATCAACAAGCTTCAGTGTGGCGCGGTAGAGATTCACGCGTGGGATAGGAGGGAGAAGAGATCTCGGTATGACAGAGAAGGGGCGGGCGCTCCGCTCGCGCCGCTTGACTTCAATGTCCGTTTTTTTTATGATGAGCGCATGCCTCTGTGTTCGGACTGTGATACCATGACTCTCACGAAACAGACAGAACAGCAAGCTCAAGCCTTGCGGGGAAACTTGGCGAGCGCTGCGGTGCCGCCAGGCTCCCCATCGGAAGAGCTACCCTTCCTGCGCGTCTCGGGGCTGGTGCGCTCCTTCGGCCCCGTCAAGGCCTTGGATCACGTCAGCTTCACGCTGGGGCGCGGATGTGCCGTCGGTCTCATCGGGGCAAACGGTGCCGGCAAGACCACGGCGATGCGCATCATCACGACACAGGACTTGCCCGACGAGGGCTCCGTGGAGGTCGATGGTGTGGATTTGCTCAGCTATCCCGAGAAGGTGATTGCCCGCATCGGCTGGATGCCCGATGACTTTGAGGCGGTGCCGCACACAACGATTCGCGATTTCATCGATTATTACGCCCGCGCCTACCGCCTGACGGGAGAGCGCCGCATCAGCGAGGTGAACCGCGTGCTGGAGTTCTGCGGCCTCACGGAGCTGCGAAGCCGCCGCATCAATCGCCTCTCCAAGGGGCAGCGCCAGCGGCTTTGTCTGGCGAGAACGCTCATCGGCAACCCGGATCTTCTGGTGATGGATGAGCCCGCCGCCGGGCTGGATCCCCAGGCCCGTCTGGAGTTCAAGCAGATGGTGCAGAAGCTCAAGGCTGAGGGCAAGACGCTGCTCATCAGCTCGCACATTCTCTCGGAGCTGGCAGAGATGTGCGATGAGATGATCTTCATGGATGCCGGCCGCATCATCGGCAGCGGATCACAGCAACAGCTGGAGATGGAGAGCGGCGTCGCGAGCTCTGCGCAGACCGTCGTGATCGAGCTGATCGAGGGAGCGGCGGCACTGGCGGCCGATCTGGCCGCGAGCCCGCTCTGGAAGAGCGCCTCGACGCTGCCCTCTCTGCCCGGGCAGGCTCGCCAATGCGTGCGGGCCGTCTTTGTTCCCGAGTCCAAGGAACGGGGAGCTGCCTCGGCGACGGAATCCGCCCCGGGTGTCCCGGATGCCGCGCGGGCCGCAGCCGGCGAGGAAGATGGGGCGTCTGTGACGTCGCCCTCGGTTGAGACCCTGCTCGCCGCCGAACTGCGCCGCTTGGTGGCGCTTTATCCCATCGTGTCGTTTACGCCGCGCCGCCGCACACTGGAAGAGACCTTTGTCAACATCCTTCATCATCGCCATGAGCACTCGTAACTTTTCGGATTATCTGCCGCCGGCGCTCATCAAAGATTTGCGCCAGACGTGGCGCAGCCCCATCTTTCTGGCCATCTACTTCATCCTCCCGCTCTTCTGCCTTGTCGTGACGGAGAGCCGTGAGACCGCTCTGACGGTCAGCGCACCGCTGATGCTCATGCTGGTGATTCCCATGCGAGCCTCGCAGAGTGTCAGCGCTGACACGCGCATTCGCGGGACAAACTTCATGAAGCTCACCCCGCTGAGCTCGCGGAGTATCGTGCGGGGCATCTGGCTCTCCGTGGCCGTGCAGATTTTGCTGACGGCTCTCCTGTTGGCGGCGATCTTCATGACGTCTTCCACCATGGGAGAGTCCTTCGTTGAAACCTCGTATTTTCAGTCGGAGGGCGCGCTGAAGAGCCTGTCTGAGAGCACGGATTACACGAAGGGCGCCTGGTATGCCCAGTACCTGCTGATCTGCTCGATGGGGGGGCTCGTCACGACGGCCTTCTTCATGTTCACGGCCTGCGTAGCGCCCTTTTTCCGCTACTGCATCTACGGCGGATTCCTCATTGCCGCGATCTCATACGCGGCAGCCATGAGCCAGATTCACTTCCGCTTCCCCCTCCTGGATGCGGAGATCTACGTCCTCGGCGGCATCGACGTCGCCCTGCTTGTCCTGCTCTTTCTGGAGCTGGCGCGGCGCGGCTATGCCCCTCCCGCCGAAAACTGCTCGCGCAGCGTGCGCCTGCTGAGTCTCGCGCCGCTGGCGGTTTTCGTCGCCATGTGGCTGTCGGCCTCGGCACCTACGTATGCGGAAGCTCAGCTCATCTTTGCCCTCGGCTACATGGGCTTTGCGGCCGTGGCGGATATCCTGCTGCCGTGCTGGAGTCTTCCCGTGCACCGCAGCCGCTGCCTGCCGCTGATTCCCCACGTCCTTCAGGTCCCGGGGCTCTTCCCCTCCTGCCTCTTCCTGGTGCTGGCCATGCTGATTGGCTCGCTCTGCACCTGGCTTTATGTGGAACACCCGGTGCCTGACAGTATCTGGGGGCAGAGCAAGGGAGTGATCAGCGTGCTCAAGCACTGGAACCTGCCGCTGCTCATCATTCTCGATTTCAGCATGATGCTGCTCTATTCTCTGCTGGCGACGGTGTTGCTGCTCGACCTCTTCATGCGGCGAGGCAATCCCAACCGTCCGGTTGTCTTCCTGCTGCTGTGCTACGCACTCATGTGCGTGGCCGGTGTGCTCGGCTGCCCCTACGGCCTGCCCTTCGGCGGATTGCTCAGCTCGATCGTCCCGTCGGGTGATACCGTTCATCGCCTTGCGGAGATCCTCTCGAGCCCGATAGATCTGGGCGGGGGCTTCAGCTCATCCTGGAGCCCGCAGACGGGTGTTGCGAGCGCTCTCCTCAAGGCCGCCGAGGTCAACCGCCTGCTGGATGCGTGGCGCTCGGAGATTATGGAGCGCTTGATTGTGTACGCGCTTCTGTCTCTGCTGGTGCTGGTGGGCACGGCGCTTCGCCCGCGCTTTTCGCGGAACTGAGGCCCTGCGCCTTATTCAGCAGCTCGCGCACGAGCTTCGCCCGCTCGGCGCGCAGCTCCGGCAGCAGGCGTCGGCATCGCGTGCAAACAACATCGGCCGCGCTCTCGCCCTTGTGGTTGCGGAGATTGATGTCTGCACCGTGCTCCAGCAGCAGGCGGACCCTGGCAACGCTTCCGATGGCGGCCGCTGCGTGCAGGGGTGTATTGCCGTCGGGATCCGCGGCGTTGACGGGAACGCCCGCGTTCAAGAGGCGCTTGACCAGATTTTCTGATTCGCCTTGCACGGCCATGTGCAGCGGTGAGCCAAAGACGCAGGGGGCAGAGGGGGCCGGGTTGGCCCCGCGATCCAGCAGATGGCAGGCCAAGTTCCCATCCGTCGCCCACATCTGGGCTGCGTGCAGAGGAGTAACGCCGTTGTGAGCCGCCGCGTTGATGTCGACCCCGGCATCCAGCAGCAAGTCAACGATCCCGCTGCTCCCCCACGTGCAGGCGACGTGCAGAGGGGTGTTCAGCGAGGTGTCTCGTGCCTGAATGTCAGCGCCTTGGACGAGCAGAATACGTGCTGTGTCGACATTGTCGCGCACGGCACACGCGTGCAGTGGCGTGAAGCCTTTGGGATCGCAGCTGTTGGGATCCGCCCCGGCATCCAGAAGAGCTTTCACGCAGGCGATGTCATCACGAAAGGCCGGCGGCGCAAGCGGGCCTTCCGCATCGTCGGCCTCGGCATGTGGGGTGGCTCCCGCACGCAGGGCGTGATGCAGCGCGCTGATCCCCGAGGCGTCTGTGGCGTTTGGGGAGGCTCCGGCTTTGAGGGCCTTCTCTATGCCACTCACGTCGCCCGCAGAGGCGGCGGTGATGAGTGCTTCATCGGCGGAGATGTTGGCGACTGTCGGCGAAGAAGCGTGCGCCACCGCAGCTTCAGCGGCTGTCGGTGAGCCGGAAGGGACAGGAGGGGCGGAAGAGGCCGCGTTTTCCGAATCTGCAGAGGCTGGCGGGGCTGCACTGAGCAACAGGGCGAGGCCGCTGAGGAGCGCGCGGCGGGGAATGGGGCAACGGGGTCGTTTGCCCGGTGAAAAAGCGGAGGAGCTCATCGCGGTGGGAGAGCTTTGCTCCGTATATCTAAACAGAAAGCGCGGCCGAGGTCAAGGTGTCAATGGCGCCGCCAGTGTGAAAAAGAGCTCTTTTGCCCCGCGAATGTCGACAAAAGGGGGAGAGCCCCGTGCCCTGAGACCTCGCGCTGGGCTTGCTCAGTGCCGGTTGCGGCGGCTCGGGCTTTCCTCCTCGGCTTCGGAGGGAGCGGGTTGGGCGGCCGGATGCCGGCTGTCGAGGAAGATGACGGCGGGATTTTGCTCCGGGATGACGTTGGCGCTGCTGATGTGGCGCTTCGTGCGGCGTGCGTGTTCAAGCACCATGGCGAGGCGCGCCATTTGGCTGGTGACGTCGTAGACGGCCATGCGCACCTCCGTGCCGCCTTCGAGAATCAGGCGGATTTCCCAGTCCTTCGGGCGAAAGATCTCGCGGATCGGGGGGATCTCGGTCGCTGGGTCGTAGAGATTGGAGGCGCGGATGATGTCGCAGATGGGAGCGATGAGTTCGGGAGAAAGGACGGTGCCGGGCTCCAGCTTGTCACAACTGCCGGGCGGGAGATACCAGACGGGGACGCCGAGGAAGTCCGCGTAGGTGTTCGGGTCGGCGGGGAAAACGTGGCCCTCCGGGTCCATGAAGAGTTCTCGCGAGACGCCGGTGTCGACGTCGGTTTCCATAGCGACGTAGACGATGGGGATGCGCTCGGCGACTTCGATGACGAGGGTGTCGGGCAGCTCGGCGCGCACGGTGGCGGATTCAATGGCGGGGCAGGCTTCGAGCCGCTTCTCCATGCCGTGGGCATTGAGGGTGGCGAGGTTGACGGCCCCCTTTAACCCGAGCAGCTTGAGGATCTCGTCGCGGTCGATCATGCCGTGCCGAGACTGGATGTTGATTTTATCGATGCTGAGGCTGGCGGCTTTGTCGATGGCGTAATACACCACGAAGAAGAGGCCGACGAGGGCCGCGGCGGCCAGCACTGTGACGAGCAGCCAGCGCTTCAAGCTGCTGAGGATGCGCCGAAGGGTCATGCGGCTCCAGAGACGCTCCCAGAAGGGGAGCATCTTCTCGAGGCGCGAGACGATGTTCCGATCTTCGTTGCGGGGTCTGTAGCGGTTCTCCATAGGGGGCGGCCTTATGACTATTCAGTATTGCGGCTCAGCGTGACACCCATTGCGGTGCCATCGAGGCGGGGTGCGGGCTCCGCTGTCGTTGCGGGAGGGGCGTTCGGTTCCGTCGGACGATGAGGTCAGGTCATGAGGGAGTTTCGTGGTGGGTCGGTGCTCCGTACGACCGAGAAGCGGGTGAATCCGGAGGAGTTGAGGGTGAGAGCGAAGTGCCGGGTCGGAAGGAGATGGGGGCAGGCGGGGGGGTGGAGCTTTGGGGAGAACCGGGCCGCCTTGAGGCCGTGCCGGAAGGGAACTTTCCTCATCCGGCACGGCGCACGGCTGCGGGGTGCAGGCGGGCTTTACCGGCTCCCGATCTTGCCCCCGCGCGGCTGCTGCAGGGAGATTTCGGCGATGCGGCTGCAGAGTTCGCCGAAGCTGATGCCGACGGCAGCGGCGGCCTTGGGGAAGAGGGAGGCCGAGGTCATGCCCGGGATGGTGTTGATCTCCAGGACGTAGGGGCGACCATCGTCGGTGAGAAGGACGTCGACGCGCCCGTAGACCTCGACGCCGGCGGCCTTGTAGGCGGCGAGGGCGGCCTGCTGCACGCGCTTCGTTTCCTCGGGGCTGATGTCCGCCGGGCAGATGTAGTCAGAGCCGACGGCGCCGGTGAGGCTTGGATATTTGTTCTTGTAGTCGTAGAAGCCTTCGCGCGGGCAGATATGGATGACGGGCAGGGGGGTGCCGTCGAGGATGGCGACGGTGAGTTCCTTGCCTTCGATGTATTCTTCAACGAGGATCTCTTTCCCATATCGCCCGGCTTCCTCGAGGGCAGCTTGGAGCTCTTCTTCGCGGCGCACGATGCGCACGCCGACGGAGGAGCCTTCGCAGGGAGGCTTGATGACGCAGGGCAGCGGCATCGTCGGACGCTGGCCGGTGCGGATGATTTCATCCACGGGCGTGGGCACGTTGCCGGCGGCGGCAAAGGCCTTTTTGGTCAGCACCTTGTCGAAGCAGCGGCGCGAGGTGGCGACGCCGGCACCGGTGTAGGGGATGCCGAGCTCTTCGAGGTAGCTCTGAAGCCCGCCGTCTTCTCCATAGGTTCCGTGAATCATGTTGTAGCAGAGCTCGGTGCCTTCGGGGATGGCCGGGCGCTCGCTGTCGACGATGACGGGGGTGACGTTGGTGAATCCCTCCTGCCGGAGGGCCTCGAGGACGGCTCGCCCGGAGGTGAGGGAGACTTCACGCTCGGAGCCCGGGCCGCCCATGAGGAGGGCGATGGCCGTTGTGGGGGTCAGTTTTTTCATAATCGCACGAGATGAATGATGAGAGAAGGGGGCTGCTCAGAACTCGGCCTCGCGGTCGCCGACGACGCGCACTTCGGTGCGCAGGGTGATGCCGCGGCGCGTCTTAGCTTCGTGGATGATGTGGTCGATGAGTTCGGTGACGTCGGTGGCCTTGGCGTTGCCGGTGTTGATGATGAAGTTGGCGTGGCGGGTGGAGACTTGGGCTCCTCCGATGCTGTAGCCCTTGAGCCCGAGCTCGTCGATGAGCTTGCCGGCGGGGATTTCGGGGGGGTTGACGAAGGTGCAGCCCGCGCTGGACTCCAGCGGCTGGGAGTCGCGGCGCCTCTCTCGCATGGCCTCGATGCGTGCGTCGATGTCAGCGGGGTTGCCGGGGGTGCCGGCGAAGGTGGCCTGCAGCACCATGTTGTGCTCAAAGTCGGGGATGAGGCGGTAGCACGCGGGCTGCATGCTCTCTTTCTCAAACTCGATGATTTCGGCCTCGTCGTTGAGAGCCAGCGCGGAGCGGAAGACGCTCCACATGTCGCCGCCCATGCAGCCGGCGTTCATGCGCAGGCTGCCGCCGACGCAGCCGGGGATGCCGTCCATCCACTCAAAGCCGGCGATGCCGTGGCGAGCCGCGAAGGCGGCCAGTTTCTTGAGCTTGACGCCGGCTCCGGCGACGATGAGGTTCCCCTGCAATTCAATCTTGTCGAAGGCGCCGCCGGTGGGGTGGATGACGGCGCCACGCAGACCGCCTTCTCGCACGATGAGGTTGGAGCCGCGTCCGACGACGTGAATGGGGATGTTGCGCTCCTTGAAGAAGTTGACGACGCTTTGCATCGTCTCAAAGCTGTCGGGCTCAATCCAGTACTGGGCTTCTCCGCCGACGCCGATGGTGGTGTGCTTCTTCATGGGCTCGTAGAGGCGGCAGGGGACGTCCCCGCCGCATTCCTGCTGCATTTCGGCAAGGACGCGCAGGTCTGCCGCGATCTTGGTGCCGGCCTGGTGGACGTTGCCGGCGCCGAGCGTCAGGAAGAGGTCGCCTCGGCGCAGTTCGTTGCCGACGACGTGGTGGGCGAGGCTGAGGTCGGGCAGGAAGGTGGCCGGAACGGGGCCCTGCTCGTGGACGGCATCGACAATGGTTTGCCCGCTGATGCCCGGGATGGGGATTTCGCTGGCCGGGTACACGTCGGCCACGTAGAGGCGGTCGAGGTTCTGCAGAACGCGCCCGAAGTCGTTCCGCAGCAGTTTCGTGCGCGTGTAGCGGTGCGGCTGGAAGAGGACGATGAGGCGCTTGGGCTTCAGGCTCTGCGCTGTTTGCAGGGTGGCGGCGATTTCGGTGGGGTGGTGCCCGTAGTCGTCGACGATGCGGTAGTCGCGGGAGAGGTATTTGGTTTCGAAGCGGCGGCGGGCGCCGGCGAAGGTGCTCAGGCCGCGCGCGATGCTGGCGAAGTCGCAGCCGATTTCTCGGGCGGCGGCGGTTGCGGCGAGGGCGTTGAGGACGTTGTGTTTGCCGGGGATGCCGAGCTCGACGCGGCCGAGGGGTTCGCCGCGGTAACAGATGGTGAAGAGGCTGCGGCCGCGCTTTTCGGTCAGTTCCGTGGCGGTGTAGTCGGCGTCCTGCCAGCCGTAGGAGACGCTGTTGGGATATTTGGAGCAGACGTCGTTGGCGCCCGGGTCGTTCTTGCAGTAAAAGATCTTGCCGCGCGTTTGCTGGCAGAGGCGGGCAAAGACGGACTTGATGTGGTCGAGGTCGCGGTAGAAGTCGAGGTGCTCGGCTTCGATGTTGAGGATGATGCTGTGCTCGGGGATGTAGTTGACGAGGGTGCCGTCGCTCTCATCGCCCTCGGCCACGAGATATTCGCTGTCCTCGTTCCAGTGGGCGTTGGCGCCGAGCACGGGGATTTCGGCACCGACGTAGTGGCAGGGGCGCAGGCGCCCCTCGCGCAGCAGGTGGGCCGTGAGGGAAGAGGTGGTGGTTTTGCCGTGGGTGCCGGCGACGACGACGCCCTTTTTGCTGTTGAGGATGGCGGCGAGGCATTCGGCGCGGCGCAGGCACAGGCAGCCGTTTTTCCGCGCGGCGGCGAGGGCGACGTTGTCTTCGCGGATGGCGCTGGAGTAGATGACGATTTCGGCGTCGCGGACGGCGTCGGGGTTGTGGGGGCAGGAGAAGGCAAGCCCCATTTTTTGCAGCCGCTCGGTCTCTTCGCTGGTCACGCGGTCACAGCCGCTGACATGGTGCCCCATTTCAAGAAGCATTCTCGCCAGCCCGCTCATGCCGGCACCGGCCACTCCGATCAAGTGAATGCGCACCGGGTGCTCCCGGTCCAGCAGGCGTTTGCGTAACTGCTCAATCATAGTTCGCGGCTCATTATAGAACAAAACGGGGTAGTTTCAAGGTTAAAGTCGCATTCCAAATGGCCTCCCGGAGATAAATTGTCGCCCGGCGATGAGGGGATTCCGATAAGGTCTTTCCCGGGAGAGGGGAAGGTGGCATGCCACTCGTTTCCGGAGCGCTCCCTCAACCGAGAGAATCCGGCCCTCCGTGTTGGGGTGCCGAGGTTCTCGAGGGCTGAAGCCGCGACTTAAGTCGTCGGCTTCGCTCGGGGGCGGGGAGGTCCTGAGAGGTCGAGCCAAGCTGACGGGGCACTGCCCCGGAAAGGCCGCAGGCCGTCCGGGCTTCAGCGCTTGCCGTACATCTCTTCGTAGTAGCGCTCGTAGGCGCCGGAGGTGACGTGATCCATCCACTCCTGGTTGTCGAGATACCAGCGCACAGTCTTCTCCAGCCCCTCTTCAAACTGAAGGGAGGGCTCCCAGCCGAGTTCGGTCTTGAGCTTGGTGGAGTCGATGGCGTAGCGCAGGTCGTGGCCGGCTCGGTCGGTGACGTAGGTGACAAGGTGCTCGCTGGTGCCGGGCTCGCGTCCGAGAAGGCGGTCGACGATGGAGATGAGCAGGCGCACGAGGTCGATGTTGCGCCACTCGTTGAAGCCACCGATGTTGTAGGTTTCGCCGGGCTTGCCCTTGTGGAAGATGAGGTCGATGGCGCGGGCGTGGTCTTCGACGTAGAGCCAGTCGCGGATGTTGTCGCCGCGGCCGTAGACGGGGAGGGGCTTGCCGTGGCGGATGTTGTTGATGAAGAGCGGGATGAGCTTTTCGGGGAATTGGTAGGGGCCGTAGTTGTTCGAGCAGTTGGTCACCAGCGTGGGCATGCCGTAGGTGTCGTGGTAGGCACGCACGAAGTGGTCGGAGGAGGCCTTGGAGGCGGAATAAGGGCTGTGCGGGTTGTAGCGGGTTTCCTCGGTGAAGAAGCCTCCGCCGAGGCTCAGGGCTCCGTAGACTTCGTCTGTGGAGATGTGGTAGAAGAGTTTGCCCTCGAAATTGCTGCCCCAGGCTTCCCGGGCAGCTTGCAGCAGGCAGAGGGTGCCCATGACGTTGGTGCGCGCGAAGGTGAAGGGGTCTTTGATGGAGCGGTCGACATGGCTCTCGGCCGCGAGGTGGATGACGCCGTCGATGGGCTCGCGGGCAAAGAGGGCGCGCAGGCTGTCGATGTCTGCAATGTCGGCCTTGACGAAGCTGTAGTTGGGGGCGTCCTCGATGTCTTTGAGGTTGGCGAGGTTGCCCGCGTAGGTGAGTTTATCGAGGTTGATGATGCGGTACTCGGGGTAGCGGGTGACGAATCGGCGCACGACATGCGAGCCGATGAAGCCGGCGCCGCCGGTGATGAGGATGCAGCGCTTGGGGGTGCTCATGGCAGGGAGAAGGGACAGGTGAAAAGGTCAGAGGACGTTCGCACGATCCGCGACGAGAGAATCCGAATATCTGAGGGTCATCATGATGTGTCGCTGGTTCTGAGGCCAGAGCGGGAAGTGCGACTCTCCGGCCGGCCGATGATGTTCCGAACCGGAATCGGACAGGTCAGCAAGGTAGTCGGAGGGTAACTCCACTTCCGGGCCATCGTATAGAACTTGCCTGACTCAGCTGTAGGCGACGATGAAGCGCGCGGTGTTGGGCAGCAGGCGGCTCAGTTTGTCTTCAAGCTGCTTGAGGCGCAGGTGGCTCTCGCTGACGTTGAGGGCGTTCTCCGCCGGGATGGAGACGATGCACAGGCGCTGATCACCCCGGCAATAGGTGTCGATGGCGTCGGGCAGGGGAGCGCTGAGCTCGATCATGGCCTTGCGAACGCGGTCTTTCCACTCGGCTTCCGGGGGCAGGGGCTCGCTGTAGTGCTTGAGCTCGCGGACGTCGGGCTCGACGTGGACGACGACGCGCGCGGCATTGAGGCGCCGGCGCACTTCGGAGCGGAAGGCCTGAATGGGGACGGCCCAGGCGCCCATGACGGCGTCGCCCGGCAGCTCCAGGTCGGTGAAGACGATGAGACCTTCAGGGGTGTCGTGAAGGACGAGGCCGTGCACGCCGAAGCGATGCGCGAGAGCGATCTGCCGCACGAGCATGTTGGGGGTGAGGTCTTCGATCTCCATGGGCTGGATGTGCACCATGGTCTCGACGCCGGGGATGGCGCCGGAGAGCAGGGCCTCGATGGCGTCAGCAATCTCGTGGGCCGTGTCGACATGCAGCTCTCGGGGGGCCCCGACGCACATGTCGGCATAGGCGCGGTTGCCGACTTCGCGCACGCGGAGGCTGATGAGGGGGTAGGCGGGCATGCGCTCTTTCATCAGTTCGCGGATCTTGCCGGCGGTTTCGCCGTCGGCCTTGTCCATGAGGTTGTTGATGGCCTGCATGCCCAGCTCTTTACAGACGTGCAGAATCAGCAGGGCGACGATGAGTGAGGCAAAGACGTCGGCGCGCATGAGCAGCCAGTGCAGCCAGCTGTCCTGCACGGTCATGCCGGCGATGGCGGCACCCGTGATGCCGAGGAGGACGGCAAAGCTGCTCCAGATGTCGGTGGCGAAGTGTGCGGCATCGGCTTCGAGCGCGGCGCTCTTGGTCTCCTTCGCCACGCGGCGCAGCATGGCCGAGCGGTTGATGTCCACCACCAGCGAGACGATGATGACGACGAAGGCCCAGACGGAGGTTTCGACGTGCAGGCTTTCCGGGTTGAGCAGTCGCTCGATGGCCTCGGTAATGACCCACGCGGCTGTGGCGAGCAGGAGAAGGGTTTCACCGAGGGCGGTGAGGTTTTCGATCTTGCCGTGCCCGTAGGGGTGATCATCATCCGCGGGGCGAGCCGCGATGCGGACGGCAAAGAGGGTTCCCAGTGCGGCGAGCAGGTCGAGGCCGCTGTGCAGGGCTTCGGAGAGCATACCGAGGGAGCCGGTGATGAGGCCGACGATGAACTTCATCAAAGTCAGCAAGGCACTCCAGACGACGGAGGAGATGGCTGCGAGCGATTTTTTCTTGTCAGCATCCATGGCTGCGAGTGTAGCGAGGCCCCTCATCTTTGTCAAGACTAACAGGCAAGGCTCTCGCTGTCAGTCACCTCGGCAGATGCTGCGCAGGCGCCAGCCGGCGAGCAGGATGGGGAAGAGCCCCATGAGGAAGAGGTAGACGGCGTTGCGGCTGATGGTGGAGATGGTGCCGTCGTCTGTCTCATGGTTTTGCTCGCTGAAGGGGCGCGGCTGTCGCGAGGAGAGGAAGTAGCCGCGCGACTCGTTGATGCGCCCGTCTTTGCGCGCGGTCTTGACGCCTTGGCTCATGGCGCTGAGTTTGCGATTGGAGAAAAAGAACTCGACGGGCTGATCCTGCGGGGTTTCGACGTGGTTGTCGATGCGTTTGATGATGGTGTCAAAGAAGGCTTCGTCGTGCTGGAGGGCGGCCTTGCGAACGTGTCGCAGCAGGGTGCGGGCCTCTTCGGGTGTGCTGACGGCAGCGTTGAGCGCCATGACGGCGCGCTGGATGAAGCGCAGCTCCTCTTCCGAGCCGCCGGTTTTGAGCTCGTTGCGCTTGTCGTTGATGCGGCGGTTTTCGAGTTCCCAGAGGTTATTGGTGGTCTGCTCGACGAAGATCATTTCAAAGGCGTAGCGCAGCGGGCAGAACTCGGCGACGAGGGGGACGGGCTTGGATTGAATGTCATGCGTTTCTTCGTCCTGATAGGCGACGCGGTGTCGCAGTGAGGAGAGAGCGCGCTCGATGCTCGCGGGCAGCATGCCGCTGGGCAGTGTGGGGCTGAACTCGTTCATCTCCTCAAAGTGGATGAGGGCACCGGCAAGCAGGATTTGCGGGACGAGGAGCAGGGGCACAATGTTGAGAGCCGTGCGGTCGGAGCGGACGAAGGCGGAAACCATCAGCGAGAGGGCGATGCCGACGAAGGCCGTGAGGCTCATGACGAAGAAGTGCTCCCAGAACATGTCGTGGATGCCGAGGATGGCGTTGCCGACGAGCAGGTAGAGGGCACACTGCACACCGGCGATGCCGGTGAGGATGAGGGTCTTGGCGAGAAGGTATCCGGGGATGAAGACTTTGCTGTTGCTCTCGCGGCGCAGGATCGGGCGGTCTCGCAAAATCTCGCAGGCGGCGTCCGTGAGGCCGAAGAACATGGCCAGTACGAGCGAGAGGAAGAGGTATTCGCCGATGTGGAGGGCTTTGTAGAAGGTGTAGACTTCTTCACTGGAGGCGCGCAGGGTGCCGGCGATGAGCAGGGCGAGCACGGGCCCTTCGAGCAAGAGGGCGTAGAGGCCCATGCGGCTGCGGACGCGAGAGAGGAAGGTGCGCATGACCCAGATGAGGAAGAGGCGCAGCAGCTCGATGGCGGTGCGCCGAGGCATGGGGGGAATAGCCGCGGGGCTGCCGTCACTTTCCGGCTCGATGCGCCCGATGCGCTGGCGATATGAGTAGCGCTCGTAGCGCTCTTGCCAGAGGCTGCTATTGAGGCTTCTCTTGCTGAGCAGGTTGCGGAAGGGGGCTTCGAGGACTTCAAAGACGAAATCGGCTCCGCCCGCTCGGAGGGCCTCGGGCATGATGTGCAGGTTGAGGTCTCGGACGGCCTGCTGGAAGTAGCGGATCATCTCATCGGGGCTGCCCCAGAAGGCCATGTGACCGTGTGAGTCGAGCACCATGACTTTGCGGAAGCGCTTGAGCAGCGAGAGGGAGGGGCGGTGCAGGGTGCAGATGAGGATGCGCCCCGAGGCCATGTCTTCAAGAGTTTGGATGACGCGTTCGGCGTCGCCGGAGGCAAGCCCGCTGATGGGTTCGTCGATGAGGAAGACTTCGGCCGTGCCGGTGAGATCCAGCGAGAGGTTGAGGCGCGTGCGCTCACCGTCCGAGATGGTGCGCTCGCCCGCTCGGCCGACGCGGCGCTTGTAGAGATGCCCGAGGCCGGCGAAGTTGAGCACGGCCAGCACGCGGCGCATGCGGTCGGCATGGTTGAGAGCGGGGCGGCGAATGACGGAGGCCTGATAGACATGCTCGCCGACGGTCATGGCTTCGTCCAGAATGTCTTCGCGGGGGATGAAGGCGATGCGGCGACGCAGATCGGTGGAGCGCGTGGTGAGCAGTTCGCTGTTGTAATGGACGGTGCCGAAGGAGGGTTCGAGGTGCCCGGCGAGGATGTTCAGCAGGGTGCTTTTGCCCGAGCCGCTGGGCCCGAGGATGCAGGCCATCTCGCCTCGGCGCAGGACAAAGTCGATGTTGTCGACGACGCGCCCGGCGCGCACGAAGTCGCGCGTCAGGCCGCGCACGCGCAGCACGTCAATGGCGCAGGATTCTTCATCGAGCAGGCCCGCGGAGAAGCGGCAGCGCAGGTGTTGGGCGGCGCTGAGGCGGATGAGGTCGCCGTCCTTGAGATCCGCATCGCCGCGCACGGGGGCTCCATTGACGGTGAGGGAGGATGCATCGCCCTCCAGCACGCGCAGGGTGCCGGCATTGCTGTTGCGCGAGTAGCTGACTTCGAGCACGATGCCGGGGGCCAGCCCCGGGGTGAGCATGAGCACGCCCGGACGGTTCATGTACGGGAGGTTGGTGACGAGGACGCGCCTGTTGGTCGGGTCGAGCTGGAAGCTGCGCGCCGGATCGTCGGACTCGTAGAGGTCGGAGAAGGTGTAGGGGCCTTGGTCCGCGAGGGAAAAGGGGACGAAATAGGAGGTGCAGACCTGCGTTCCCGGAGCCAGCAGGGCGCCGTCGAGTCGGAAGGAGGGGGCGGCGCGCAGGACTTCGATTTCCACGTGCTGGCCGAAGCTGACGCGCGCGACGCTGCTGCGTTGGCGCAGGCGCGTGAAGGTGGCGCTTTCTCCGGTGAGCTGAAGGTAGTTGACCTGCTTGAGGCCCGTGTACTTCATCTGCAGGTAGAAGCGGATGGATTTGTAGGTCAGCAGGTTGGTTTTGAGCTCGATGCCTTGGCCCGAGGAAAGCGGCAGCACGTCCCCCTGATGCAGGATGCGCTCGCGCACCTTGAGGGGGACTTTGCTGTCGTTGATGATGATGAGCAGGCGTGAGCAGCTCAGGGCGCGGAAGCGCACGCCGACGTCCGCCGGGCTGAGCGTGATGTTGGCCGAGCCCATTTTGTCCGCGAAGCTGATACTCTCCATCGGCTGCGGGGCCTCGGCACCGGGCGTATAGACGAGCTCTTCGATGCGTGCCGCGAGGCCGGGGAGGTTGAGGCCGGTGGTGATGCGATCAAAGAGGTCGGGGTTGGTGAGATCCCCGCCCACGCGGTGCAGCATGGTGAAGATCTCCAGCGAGAGCGAAACGCGCTCCGCCTCGCTGCGACCGGCACCGGCCACCTTGAGGGTGGCGTCGAGCGAGTAGCCCGATTCGTAGGCTTTGCGGAAGCGCTCGGCAAGCCAGATGTGCTCGACGTTGGGGAAGTCATAGCGCAGGATGTCCATCGTGGTGTCCATGTCCTCGATGTCGAGGCCGTGGACTTGATTCATGATGGAGGCGAAGAGGTCGGTGATGGTGCCGGCGTAGGTGCGGCGGTCTTCTTCACGCGGGGCGAGGCGATGCGAGTCCCGCCGCAGGGCGTCAAAGATGAGGCCACGCGCCCAAAGCAACGTTCGCCCGATGGCGTGGCCAAGGCGCTGGAGGCGGTTGCCGCGTGGTGGCTCAGGCACCACGGTGTCGGCGCCTTCGGCAGCTCCCGCTTGGTGCGGACGCTCAGTGGCGGCATCCTCCCGGCCGCCGCCTGTTGAGATGCTGCCGGCGGCGGCTGAAGAGGTGGCGGCTCCGGAGGCCGAAGGGGAAGCTTCGGCTGTTTCGGCGACATCTCGGGGCGTTGCTTGCTCAACGCCCTTGGTCTCGCTCTGGGTGTCGGCACTCGGGGTGGTCTGTGAGGCCTGTGGGGGCTGAGCTGCCGGAGAGACGGATGGGGAGCCGACCTGCGACGGGGCGGGCACCTGCCCGGCAACGGATTCTCCTGCCGTGTTTCGGCCGGAGTTTTGCGGCTCGTGTGCAGAGGAGGGGGATGAGGTCATGGCTCAGGCGGATGTGTTTTGCCGGCCCCGGGGCAAAGCTGCTCCCAGCCGGGGAAGTTCCAGCGGTAGGGGAAGTCGCGGCACTGCTGCGGCTTGACGGCTTGGATGCGGCATTGGCCGTTTTCAAGCATGATGCAGGCGCCGTCTTCGGCGTCGGCGAGCGAGAGCCCTCGGCGGTCATGCCTCAGCTTGCAGTAGCGCTCGATGAAGTCCTGTTCGTCAAGCCCGAGGTAGGCCGCGATGGCGCTGATTTCAGCCTCGCTGACCTTGACGTCTCCCTCCCACCGGCAGCAGGTGCCGCAGCGCTGGCAGCAGTGGATGATGGGGGTGTCCGCAGAATTGTCTGTCATGAGGATGGTGTGGAGCTGGCTCGAGGCTGACGATGCGATGACGATAAAATGTGACGATAAAATGACGATAGTCTGGCGAGGCAATGCCGTGCCGGAGGGATTCCGGGGGCGGTGAAGCCCTTCCGCTCTCCGCGGCCGTGGCGGATTTCCTCAGAGCATCCGCCCGGAGGTCGCCCGCAGCAGTGAGAATTGAGAGCCGACGATGATCGCCCCGCCTCAGTTCCTCAGCCGCGCAGCTCCCAAGGTTTGTGTTTGGCCTCGGTAATGTGAGGGGGGCGCACGTAGATGGGCTCCGCCGGGCGGGCGGCGTAGGCCGCCTGCTGCTCGGGGCTGAGGGTCTCCCAGCTGTTGATGAGTCCTTCTGCTGTCGGGCTGAGGGCGCAGCGAACGCTGCCGGGCAGGTCGAGCGCAGCGACGGTGTCGGCGCTTTCGACGCTGCCGAGGGGCGCGGACTGCCGAGCGAGCTCGCGCAGCTCATCGAGGCTGATGACGCGCAGCTCGCAGCCGGGCTGCTGGAGGGTCCAGCCGCCGCGCTTGGCGTCCGAGAACACGGAGGTGCCGTCGGCCGTCAGCTGAAGCCACGAGGGCAGGGCGACGACGGAGGCCTGACGCACGAGGGAAAGGCCGACAGCGGCAGCGAGGGCAACGCGCACGCCGCCGTAGCTCCCGGGGCCTGCGCCGACGAGGATGAGATCCAGCGGCTGTTCCCCGAGGGCTTCCAGCGCCTGCTGCAAGGCGGGGAAGAGGAAGGCATCGTGGTTGCGCAGCGCCTGCCAGCGGCAGGTGACGGGGCAAGCGGCTCCGAGGCGCAGGCAGAGGGAGGCTTCGGGCCGCGAGGTTTCGAGGGCGAGAATGTTCATGGAAGGGTGAGCCGCGCGGTGGTCCATTTGCCGCGCCGGACGCTTTGCTGCAGGCTCAGCCCGGCGGCGCAAGCCGCAGCGATGGTTTCTTCGGCCTGGCTGTTGAGGATGCCGGAGATGATGAGCGTTCCGCCGTCCTTCATGCCGCGGATGATGCGCGGGAAGGCTTTTTGGAGGACGGTGGAGAAGAGGTTGGCGAGCACGAGGTCGGCTCGGTCTTCAGCGGATGGGGTCCATTCAAAGACGTCGGCCTGAAAGAGCTTCAGGTGATCGCAGCCGCCGTTGCGGGCGATGTTGCGCTCGGCGATGGCGACGGCCTGAGCGTCGAAGTCAAAGCTGATGGCGCTCTGCGCACCGAGGCGCAGGCCGGCCAGCGCGAGCACCCCAGTGCCGCAGCCGATGTCGGTGAGAGTCCAAGCCCTGCCGCGATGCTCCCGAGCAAAGTCGCAGAGCATGCGCAGGCAGCTGGCCGTCGTGGCGTGGTTGCCGGTGCCGAAGGCCATCTCGGCCGGGAAACAGAGGATGTGGCGCCTCGGGTATTTCTCTCGGAGGGCAGCCAGATCCTCCGGCCGCTCGCTGGTGGTGATGACGAGTTGATCGCGGATGAGCAGAGGGGGCTGGTTCTGCGGCGCCGTGGCGGCAACCCAGTCCGGGTCATTCACGGGCGTCACGCTGCCGCCATAGCAGGCCTGCAACACCAGAGCCTCGCTCGACTCCTCGGTGTAGACGCTGACGGCGGCGCGGCCCCGGCCGGCAGCCTCTGAGATGACGAGCCCGGGCAGGGCGCCGAGGCGCTCCTGCCAGAGTTCCTCCTGATCTCGGGATACGTTTTTTTGCCAGAGCCACGTCGCCATGTTTTGCGGGGATCAGGGGTTATTTTCTGTTTCTGCGGCGGCTTGCCTTCTTCGAGGTCTCCGGCGAGAAGACGTTGATTTCTGCCGCGGTGACCCCCTTGCCTTCAATGGCGCGTTTGCCGGTGAAGCGGAAGAAGCGGGCCTTGACGGTCTTGTCGAGGTCAACCTTGAGCTCGATCGGGTTGGCGCGGAGGTTCGAGAACTCACCTTCGGCCACCTTGCGCCACTTCTTGCCGTCCTGACTGACGGAGAAGATGTACTGGTCCGTCATGTCCTCCACTTTGCCGTCCTGGCGCGGGAGGTAGGAGAAGGCGTTGATGGAGACGGTGCGGCCGAGGTCCACCGTCATGCTATCGCCGGCTTTGTCGCCCTGCCAGAAGGTGTTCGGATCGTCGTCGATGGCCTTCTGTCCGTCCTTCGACTTCCATCTGACCTTGGCCTCGCCGAAGCTGGCCGCACCGGTGGAGCCGATTTCGCCGGTCTTGCTGTCGAGGTAAGCGGCACTGACGGTGCAGGTGCGGGGCGCCTCGAGCTCACCCTTGAACTTGGGCGAGCGAATGGTGGGCTCGCTGCCGTCCGTGGTATAGACGATCTCAAAGCCTTCGCGCTCGCTGATGCTCACGTCATTGCCCTTGCGGGTGACGACCGGCGCGGGGATCTCGCGCGGCATGCGCAGCAGGGAGAACTCAGAGATGCAGGGGCAGGCACGGGCATCGAGGATGACGAGCTTGACGCGATCGGTCGTGACGGGGGCGTCGAGGCGGCGCAGGGCCTGGTTGCCGATGGTCTTCTGCGCGGACTTGAGCTTGTCTTTGTCCGGCTTGCCCTTCTGATTCTTCATGAGCGTGTCGGCATCGGGGTCGATGACCTTCCAGTCCCCGTCCACGAAGGCTTCGATGCGGTAGTCCTTGACGCGCTGACCGAGGCGGATTTGCTCGCGGACGCGCACGACGTCGAAGGTGACGGGCTTGTCGAGGGTGATTTCAAGCTCGCCCTTCGTCGTGCCGTCATTCGGGCACCAGTAGCTCTCAATGTCGCCGTCGGTGAGCTTGTCGCCGGCGAAGTCCTTGTCCTTGCCGCGCACTTCGCTGGCTTTGACCTTGGCGCCCAGCGCGTAGTCATTGGCCAGAAGGCGACGGCGGTTCTCGCCGAACTTGAGGAGGGAGGCGACGTCGGCAGGGTCGAGCTGGCCGTCGCGGTTGGCGGCGACGTTGAGGATGAGGTTCGCACCGCGGCCGACGCTGTCAAAGTAAACACCCATCAGGTGCTCGGGTGATTTGACTTTGGAGGCCTGGCCCGGATGCCAGAACCATCCGGCGTGGTTGATGGGGGTGTCGCCTTCCAGCGAGATCCATTTTTCATTCTTGGTGCCCATGCCCTGAACGTTCCAGTTGGGCAGGCGCACAAAGCCCTTCTCGGATCCGCCCCAGGTCACGTCACCGTGGCCGCCGGCACCCCAGATGATGCAGTCGGGCTGGATGCTGCGGATGATGCGCACGACTTCCTTGAAGTTGTAATACTTGTCAGCGTTGCCGATGTTGCGTTTTTCGCGCTTGCCGCCGTAATAGCCGTCGCCGCCGTTGGCGCCGTCAAACCAGATCTCGAAGATGGGGCCGTAGTCCGTCAGCAGCTCCTTGATCTGGGCATAGTAGACGTCGAGATAGCCGGGGCGGCCGTATTCGGCGCAGTTGCGATCCCAAGGGGAGAGGTAAGTGCCGAACTTGATGCCGTGTTTTTTGCAGGCCTTCGCAAACTCGCGCACGACGTCGCCCTTGCCGTTTTTCCACGGGGACTTCGTGATGTTGTGCTCGGTGCTGCGCGTCGGCCAAGCGCACCAGCCGTCGTGGTGCTTGGCGGTGTAGATCATGCCCGTCATGCCGGCCTTCTTGAAGGTGGCGACGATCTTGCCGGCATCGAAGTTGCCGGGGTTGAAAAGCTTCGGGCTTTCGTCGCCGTAGCCCCACTCGCGGTTGGTGTAGGTGTTGAGGCCGAAGTGGACGAAGGCGTACCACTCCATGCGCAGCCAGTCGACTTGCTGCTTGGTGGGTACGGCACCGCAGGGTTTGGGCGGTTCGGCCGCATGGAGCGGCTGGAGCGGGAGGACGGCGGCGCAGGCGGCCAGGGTCAGGAGTTCTCGGATCATAGTGTTTTTATCGTGTTGTGTTGCGGTTTGTTTGAGTTGGTGAAGACGGAGGCCGGTTCACATGTCGAGGATGCTGCCGGCGAGTGATTGGGCGGTGTTGAAGTTGAGGATGAAGAGCTCACCGGTTTCGCGGATGCGCCCGTAGAAGAAGGGGCGATCCGAGGCTTCGGCAGAGGGGGCGATCTCCAGCGTCAGGGTGCGGCGAATGACGGGCAATTCGGCCAGGGCAAGCTGGCGCATGGCGTCATCGGTGGCGTCGCCCTCCGTCAGCATCTTCTCCGCCAGCTCCTTGTTGCTGAGCTGGTCTTTGCCGATGGGATCCCCGCTGGCGCTGACATCGTCCGCCTGGTCGATGACGATGGCCTCGGCGGAGCTGTAATCGGTGATCTCCAAGTCGAGCTTGACATAGAAGGCCGGGTGCGAAAGGGCGATGACGGCATCGGGATCTCCGCGCTCCAGCCACTGGTCAACGCGCAGCTTCTGAAGCTGGCGCACGTAGAAGACGGCGCGGTGGGGATTGATGCGCGGGGTGACATCCTCTCCGTTGAGCTTGCCCGTCCACGCATCGCCGATGTAGTCGTACTCGAGCTCCAGCGGCTCTTTCTGGAAACCGAGCGTCAGGCGGCGCAGGGCGGAGAGCGGGAAGTGGAAGAGGGTCCGGCTCTTCCAGCGGGTGTTCTGAAGCGAGAAGAGACGGGTGAACTTCGAGCTCAGTCGGCAGATGCTGTTGCCGTTTTTCTCCATGCCGGCCCAGCAACTGCGCCCGGTCTGCGGGTCCTTCCAGCGGTTGACGTAGAAGGTGCGCGGGCTTCTGTCGCGGATGAGCGGCAGGTCGAGGCCATAGAGGGTGGCGCGCAGCAGGCAGGGCGTGGGCAGAACGACGAGCGTGTAATCGGGGTTGTCAAGCCCGTAGCGCTTCATGGCCGCGCGCTTGTCTCCGCCAAGGGGGATGTCCTCCAGAACGCTGTCAACGGGGATGTTGCTCAGCCCGGTCACGAGGGCCTGCGCCATGCCGTGCTCCGCCTCGGCGAAGGGCTTGCCTTCCGCCGAGTAGAGCCAGACATCCTGCACGCCGCTCTCCGCATTGCCCGGGATGTGGCGGAGGAGAAGGGGGGAACTGCCGTAGGAGGGCAGCAACATGAGGCTGCTGACGTCCTTTTCATCGACATCGGCGAAGCGCATGGAGCGCAGGGCCTCGAGGCTCAGCGGCAGCTCGCTGGTGTACACGACACCGCTGCCGCTGAGCAGCTGGGCCATGTCCTTGTCCGGCAGAACAGGGGCTTTGCAGACGGCGGCAATGATGTTGGCGAAGGGCCCGTGTCTCCGAACGCGAGGCTCGGCTTCGAGGGTGAAGACGACGGGACGATCGGCGACGCGTGCGTAGCAGAGCTGCTGGTCATCCGACGCGGACTTGAAGGGCGGATAGAGCAGCAGCTGCTCGGTCTTCGTGCCGTCGGCGCTCGCGACTTCAAGCTCAATGCAGTACTGGGCCTTCTCGGGCAGGGTGATGTCTCGTGCGTCATCGACGCGCAGCGCGGTCATGGTCGAGAGGGCGGCCAGCAGGTTGTTGACTTGATCCTGATTCGCTTGCGTGATGACGGGCTTCACCAAGTTCCATGGCAGCTCCGGGCTGAGGCGGCGAGCCTCCAGCGTTTTCTCTTCGGGGGCGTCGGGGCGGGAGATGCGCAGCGCTTGCACCTGCCGTGGATCGATGCGCAGGGGCTTGGGGTCGCGCAGGGCGTAGAGTCCGTTGCGGAATATGTCCAGAATGTTGCCGGAGACGACGTGAATGCGCTCGTCGTCACTGTAGTAGTCCGTGCGCAGGTAGGTGGTGCGGATGAGGTTTTTGCCGTCACCCGCGTCGGCGAGCCAGGGGGCCGTACTGCCGAGGGTGTAGCGGGCAATGGTGGTGTGGTGCTGCTCGTCGGTGGGCACCTTGAGGGTGATGGTATGGGGGGAGGAGTCAACACCGAACTCTCGCGAGCGCTTTTCGTCCGTGCTGGTGGAGAGCGGGAGGGTATCGACGAGTTTGGCGTGAGAGGTGAAGGCCAGAATGGCAGCGACCGCCTCCTGCGACATGCGGTCTCGGAAGGGGGTGATGATCCACCAGATGCCCTCCTCGTCGCGCTCGCACTCGATGCGATCGTGCAGATCGCTGATGCGCATCCAGTTGACCTTGTCGATCCGGCTCGTGTTCGCCTCCGTGAAGAGGGGACGCCCGGCTTCAAAGCGATACCAGCCGAGGATGCGCGCCAGATTCCCATCGACCGTGAGCACGATGGCGCAGGCCAGCAGGAAGGCCGCCAGCGCGGCCAGGACGATGGTGGAGAGGGCTTTCATGAAGGACGAAGGAAGGATAGGAGAGGGGGAGGCGGAGCCTCAGTGGCGGCGTGTGTTCCAGATGATCAGGGCGATGCCGAGAGCCAGCAGGGGCATGATGATGAGGGTGATGTATTCGATGGCGTTGCGAGAGTGACGATTGAGGTCGATCTTGACGCGCAGATCCTGATTGGCACTCTTGCCTGCGTACTCGGGGCGGTTGCTCATCCAGGCCCAGAGGGTGCGCAGGTAGTCGCGCTGCTCGGTGCGCGTGTTCTCCTTGAGCAGCATGTCGGTGTTGCCGAGCACGCAGAGCGTGTTGAGGTTGTTCGGGTCGCGCGGGTTGCCCTTGGTGACGGCGGCGGCGAGGCAAAGCGGGCCGAGCCGGTCCTCCTGCGGGTCGTAGCTCGGCGAGCGGTCCGTGCGCGTCTCACCGTAATACTCGGACGTCGTCATGAGCAGCGGGTAGGTGCTCAGGCGGCGCAGGGCGGCTCGGCTCTCATCCCCGTGCTCGAGCGTCAGGGACATGGATTGCCCCTCGACGTGCGTCGTGCCGTTCCAGAAACTCTTGGTGCAGTTGAGGCTCTTGGGGAAGACGGCCGAGATGTCGTAGTAGGGGCGGTTGCGATCGCGCAGCAGGATTTGATCGGCGTTCGGACGGATGCCCTGCTCGCGGATGAAGCGGTAGAGGCGCGGCAGCTTGGTGTACTGGGTGTTCAGGGCGATGAAGATGGCGTTGCGGCCGTCGCGGTTCTCCCAGTAGTCGTTCAGAACGCGGATTTCGTCTTCGGTGAAGTCCGTCTGCGGCGAGACGATGATGAGGCCCTCGGCGTCGTCGGGCAAGGTCTCCACGTCGGCCAGGGTGATGAATTTGAGCTGGATGTTGAGCGAGTTGTTGATTTCGCCGAGCATCTCGAGTAGTTCGGTATTATCGCGCGAGACGCCGCCCTTGCCCTCGACGACGTACATGCTGCGCATCTCGCCTTCCACGGCTTCGGTCAACGCCGAGCAGACGACTTCATCCATCATCAGCGCCACGGCGCGGCGCGATTCATCGGGCAGGGTTTCGTAGCGGATGAAGGAGGCGCCGGAGCGGACGCGCACGTGCTTGCGGTCGCTCTTGTCTTGCTCAAAGGTGTCTAGGGCGACGTTATGGTCGGCGCGCGCATCAATCACGCAAAGGTTCTGGTTGAACTCCACACCGTAGATCTGCGAGATTTCGCGCGCTCGGTGGGGCTGGCGCATGGGGTCGAAATACTCCACCTCGATTTTGCCTTTGCCGTAGCGCTCGTACTCTTCGAGCAGGGAGCGCATGCGCGCGTAGTTCGGCGTGGACTGCTTGAAGGCGAAGATGATGCGGATGGGGGTTTCGCGCGAGCGGATCCGGTCACTGGAGAGCACGTTGATGGTGCGTTCGGAGATGGTGTAGCGCTCGTCTTCTGTCAGGTCATGGCGGGCATATTCGCTGCAGCCGATGTAGTTGCAGGTCAAAACGATAAGGGCGAGGAGAAAGAGGTTGACCCAGGCGAGCGGGTTGCTCTTGGCTCGGCGGGCGTCGGGGTTTCCTTTGAATTCGCTGTTGCTCATGAGTGAGGGGAAAGTCTGGAGAAGAGGTTGCAGGGGAAGGAGTCCTGTGAAGCTTGCGCGCTCAGGCAGGGCGCGTGGGTCAGGAGAAAGAGGCGAAGTTGCGGGAGAAAGAGGTGGATCCGGGAGCGGCGGAGCAGCGTTGCGGGAGGGGGCGGGTGCAGTAGGTTGTGCCGGAGGCGGCCTCAGCGGCGCCAGCGGCGGTAATCGACGATGCGCTTGGTGAGGGCGAGGGTGAGGACGGTGAGGCTGACGTAGAGGACGAGGGGCCGCGTGTCGACGAGGCCGCGCGAGAAGGCGCTGACGTGCTCGGTGCAGGAGAGGTAATGGAAGATCGGGGCCGCGGGGAATTCGCCCCAGAGCTCGGTGACGCGCCCGATGAAGTAATAGCTGATCATCAGGCAGGTGCAGAGAATGCCCGCGATGATCTGGCTGCGCGTGGTCGAGGAGCAGGCCATGCCCAGTGCAATGAAGAAGAGACCGACGAGCGCCAGGATGGAGAAGCCGCCGAACCAGTCGGCGAGGCGGTAGGTGATGACGCCTTCAGGGTCAATGCCGTATTTGAGGCTGGTGTAGATGTTGCCGAGGTGGCTCACCCAGGGGTAGAGCATCATGGGGACCCAGAGGATGAGGTAGAAGGTGTAGGCGGCCAGAAATTTGCCGAGCACGATCTGCGTGGTGGTGACGGGTGCGGTCAGCAGGCCTTCGAGGGTTCCCATGCGCTCCTCCTCCGCAAAGCTTCGCATGGTGATGAGCGGGAAGATGAAGATGAAGTAAAACCAGAAGGTGACGTTATTGAGCATGTAGTACATGACGCCCTCACCGGAGGCGTTGCTCATAATCTGAATAACGGTTTGCAGCCAGAATCCCTGAAGCCCCATGGTGCATCCCAGAATGACCCAGCCGAAGGGGGTGCAGAGGAAGCTGCGCAGCTCTTTGGCGTAGATGGTGCGCAGGGTGTAAAAGTAGTTGCGGGTGCGCTTGACGGGGGGAGCTTCTGGTTCCATGGTGAGAGAAACGTCGGTGAAGAGAAGGGGACTTGATGTCTGTTCGGTTCCGCGATGCGAGGAGCTTGGCGGAGGCTTTAAGCTGGGATGCTCGTATGATAATATGTGTTACATGGCGACGAGAATCGGGCAGGGGCTCAGTCGCGCCGCGTCATTTCGACGAACACGTCTTCCAGACTCGGGATGTGGCGGTAGATGTGGCGCACGGGGTAGCCGAGCTTCATGATGATGGCTGCGGCTTTCTCTCGCGTGTCCGTGCCTGGCTCGGCGCGAACGACGAGGCGCTCCCACCCGCCGGGGAGGGTACCTTCGTGGATGACTTTCTTGACGGGGGCGAAGGCCTCCAGCTCTTTGACGACGGGTGCGAGATCGCCCTTGAACTCGATGGAGACGCGCCCGGCGGCGCGGAGGTTCGCCGTCAGGTTGGCGGGGGTATCCGAGGCTTTGATTTTGCCTTGATCGATGATGATGACCTTATTGCAGATCATCTCAACTTCGCTCAGAATGTGGGTGGAGAGGATGACGGTGTGCTCCTCGGCCAGTGAGCGGATGAGCTCGCGGATCTGGCGGATCTGGTTCGGATCCAAGCCGTTAGTGGGCTCGTCGAGAATGAGCAAGTCGGGGTTGCCGAGCAGGGCATCGGCGAGGCCGACGCGCTGGCGGTAGCCCTTGGAGAGCGTGTTGATCATGTTGCGGCGCTTGGGCTCAAGCCCGCAGCGCTCGATGACGAGGCCGATCTGTTCGCGCACGGAGGAACCGATGATGCCTTTGAGTCGCGCGCGGTAATCGAGGTACTCGTAGACACGCATGTCGTCGTAGAGCGGCACGTTCTCGGGCATGTAGCCGATGTGGCGGCGCGCCTCCAGCGGGTTGTCGAGGATGTCGTAGCCGGCGATGCTCGCCGTTCCGGCATTCGGCGGCATGAAACCGGTGAGCATTTTCATCGTCGTGGTTTTGCCGGCGCCGTTCGGCCCGAGAAAGCCCACGATTTCGCCTTTCTCGATGCTGAAGCTTGCATCCCACACGGCCACAAAGCGTCCGAACACCTTGTGCAAATGCTCTGCGGTTACCATACTCATACGCAGGACTATCTTACCACGGCTTTGCGCTATGGCAAGATGAAAGTCTGACACGTTCTGTTTCTGAACTTCTCGATTTTGCATTACATATATTATGCGAAGTTGTAAAATTCTCTTTCAGGGGACTTCCCTATGGGTGCGAGCCAGCTGTCGGCCCCATCGGATTGGCGTGGCTCGTGCGAGCCTGCGAACGCAGCTTACGGGATGAATCAGGATGAATCTGATCGCACGCGCCTTGACGTCTATACGGGGTCTGTTTCAGAGATCTGCCGCCAGTGCGTTTCAGCGGGCGGGACGCCTCCGCACTCGGGCGTGGTGCAGAGCCATGAGCCCGGCCAGCAAGGCGAAAAACCAGCAGCCGCAGACGAGGAAGACGATGGCGGCCGTTGTCGCGGTCACGAAGCTGACACACCGTGTGCTGCGCTCGCTGCGCGTGCAATGCAGCAGGATTTGGCCGCCGTCGAGGGGGTGAATGGGCAACAGGTTGATGAGGGCCCACCAGAGGGGGATTTGAAGACTTTGCTCGGCCGCGAAGGCGACACCTCGAGCGACCTCGGGCAGGAGCGAGGAATCCAGAGGATGACCAAGCACCGTCGCGGCTGCGGCGGAGAGCACCGGATCGATGCTGCCGCCGAACGAAAGGTTCGACACCAGCAGGATGAGCAGAGTGACACCGGCCGGCAACAGCGAGAAGAGCGGACCGGCAGCCGTCATGACAAGATCCTCCCGCGAGCTGAGGTTCGCCTCGTCGTTGCGGCAGAAGCCACCGAGCCACGCCAGCGTCACGCTCGGGCAACCACCGCCGAGAGCTCTGCCCGTCAGCGCGTGTCCGAACTCGTGGAGGAGCAGCGTGAGAAAGGCGATGATGACAAAGCTCAGCAGATGCAACAAGTCTTCAGCCGTGCGTACGCTCAGCAACCCACCGAGCAGGAGCAGCATTACCCAGAGCGAGGGATGCACGGACACCGGCACGCGGAAGAGGCTGAAGCGTATCGTCAGGCGCGTCATCGAGCCCTACTCTACTTGATTTCACGTCGAAAGGCAAGCGCGTTCAACGTCGCGGCGCGAGGGCAAGCGAGCAGGAGCAACGATGCGGCGCCCATGCTCCCAGGGGAAAAATGGCCGAGTGAGGCGCCGAACAAACCGTCGCCCGGACCTCCGAAAGAGCCTTGCTCGGACCATTGCTCGAGCCACGGTCTGCCCCCGCGCAAGCGCTGTCGGCAAAACGCTCCGCAAGGCGTTTTACCCTTGACAAGGGAGGGAGCATACCCTAGAATTCGAGCGTCATGAAGGTTGCCTTCTTTCTGGCCAAATACGTCTCCCTGCTGCTGCTCACCCTTCTGCTCGCAGCAGCCGTCCGCGGCGCTTGTCAGCAAGACTTTCTCCTGCTGCTGAGGCAGACCTTCGTGGAGAATCTGACCGCAACCGTCTGCACGCCTTGGTTCGCCCTCACGGCCGGCATCCTTCTGCTCATGGGGCTGCTGCGCGGAGTGACGGCCATCTGGAACATGACCTATACGCTGGGGCTGACGCTGCTCGTCTTTCTCATCTGCCTTGCCCTCCTCGGGCCGACCTACACGCTGCCCGGCCCCCTGTCCGAGCTGCCACAGCTGAGCTTCCTGAGCTCCACGGAGCAGGACTATCCCGCCCTGCTCTATCTCGTTCCGATCGCCGCCGTGCTCGGCGGGCTCTTCAGCAACTCGCGCCTGCGCATCACCTTTTATAGCCTCGTGAGCTATGCACTCTGGTACGGGCTCAGCGAGCTGCTGCTCTATCTCTTGATGCTGTGGGGGCAAAGCGACGATCCGGTCTTTCCGGAGATGCTCGTCCTGCTCAGCGACAGCAGTTGGATCATTCCGGCGGTGCTCGGCGTTTTCTTCCTGATCTACACGGTCGTTCTGGCCTTTTATGAGACCTATTCCCCCCGCCCCGGCAAGGGGGAACACCGCTGCGATGACATTCCGCAGGAGCTGACGGAGCGCGAGATGCCCGAAGCTCTCACGGCGGCAGAGCTCAATCCCTCGGCCGTCAATCTCGTGCCGGATGTCGATCCCACCGCGCCGCTGCATCCGGGTGTTCCGCCAATGCACAGCATCGAGCATGCCCCCGTGTGCACGCCAGAAGAGCAGTCCATGCTGCCCACGGTGCCCCCGCCGGCTCCTCCGGTTCCCGTCGTCCATCCGCACGGTGCACAGGCGCTGCCGCCCACGGCGGCCTCGCTCAACGCTCCGGCGCGACCAGCG
>ERZ772860.427-NODE-427-length-37982-cov-72.698473_pt1 | contig 37982 bp, 26 predicted proteins | sample MGYA00511342_ERZ772860 | MGnify/ENA primary metagenome ERZ772860 (study PRJEB29015, sample SAMEA2737665) | human gut metagenome | biome: human gut; feature: human-associated habitat; material: faeces | place: China | collected 2012 ... | reverse complement strand
CATTGCCGTGTGTCGCGGGTGGCCTGGTGGCGATGTTAAACAAATAGTTTAACAACAATTTATGTCAAAATGTTAAAATCAAAACTATTGAGAACAGTCTCACTGATCATGGTGACTGTTGGTCTGTTGGTTTTAGGAAGTACGACAGCATTCGCACAGTCTAAAACTGTGACAGGCAAGGTCGTGGACGCCAATGGACCGGTAATAGGTGCCTTTGTCATGGAGCAAGGAACTAACACCGGAGCTTCAACTGACGCTGACGGTAAGTACAGCATCACAGTGTCAGGGCCAAAAGCTGTGCTTGTCTATTCTTCAATTGGCTACGTCAAGGTTGAGCAGCCTGTTGGGTCGAACACAGTGATCAATGTGACGCTGAAGGAGGATTCTGAACTTCTGGCAGACGCTGTTGTGGTTGGTTACGGTAGCCAGCTCAAAGAGTCCGTGACGGGTGCGATCTCCTCTGTGAAGGAGAAGGACATCAAAGCCCCTAATGCTGTCAGCATCGACGCGTCCCTTCAGGGAAAGGTCGCAGGTCTTACACTGAATATGTCCTCGGCTCAGCCAGGTTCCGCGGTCTCCGCCAACATTCGTGGTGAGCTTTCACCTAACGGATCCAACTCTCCTCTTTATGTCATTGACGGAATAGTCATCAACTCAAATTCCAACAATGCGGAGAAAGGAGGACCTTCCAGACTGACCGACTATGCCGGAAGAAACAACGCCAACCGTAGCCCGCTCGCTACTCTGAATCCTAACGATATCGCTTCCATTGATGTCCTTAAGGATGCTTCTGCCGCTGCTATTTATGGATCTGCTGCCGCGAACGGAGTCATACTCATCACTACGAAGAACGGTCAGGCGGGAAAGCCAAGGGTAACGTATTCAGGTTCTGTCTCTGTGCAGAAGTCGGGTAAATACTACGAACCTCTTGATTCCCAGGCCATGATGGAACAGCAGAACCTTAAACTTAAGGAGAACTGGCTTTATCAGAACAAGTATTTCCCTTACGGTGAGACAGCCGCGCCATCTTCCGGTTGGCCGGTGAACTACACCCCTGAGGAGATCGCGCAGAACACGAAGACTTATCATCATCTTGACGACATCTTCAGGACTGGTATCATTCACGACCACAATGTGTCAATTTCCGGAGGTACAGAGAAATTCCGTGTATATTCATCATTCAACTACTACGACAACACCTCTGTCCTGAAAGGTTCGGATTTGAACAGAATCAGCGGTCGTGTTAATTTTGACGCAAATATCACCAAGTGGTTGAAATTGAATGTGAACGCTATGTACACCCAGAACAAGGCCAACAACCCTTCTGGTGGACATTGGCGTGAGAATGCCAATGAGGCGAATTTGTCCAACTCGGCGATCTATTTCGCTCCTTACCTCAGCCTTAAGGATGAGAACGGCAACCTTAACGCTCCTGTCTATGGCAACTCCAACAACCCACTTGCCTATCTTCTTATCAAGGATTGGTCTGTCACAAACAGGCTTATGTTTACTCCGAAACTTGAGGCTCAGGTTACTTCATGGCTTAAGCTGACGGCACAGTTCGGATATGACCAGACCGCTGACAGGAGGGAGTTGTTCGCTCCGACCGAGGCCAAGCTTGCCCAGCAGATTCAAGACAACTATGGTGGATTCTCCAACGGCTACAACAAGAATATCTCCTCTGAGGAATATTTGACATTTGACAAGAAGTTCGGCAAGCACACCCTCAATGTTGTCGCAGGTACAGGCTACTATACTGTCGAGGGAACGAGTTACGGCTTCACTGTGTTCAACATCCCTACGGACGCACTGGGAAACTATGCTTTGCAATTGTCTTCTGACACTGACGATGTCCTTTACAAATCAAGGAAGTTCGGTTTCAAGAAACTTTCTTTCTTCGCCCGCGCGAACTATTCATTCGACGACAAATATGTCCTTGGACTCACTCTTCGTCGTGACGGTTCGTCCGTGTTCGCCACCAACCACAAATGGGGTACCTTCCCTGGAATCTCGGCGGCATGGAACATCTCGAATGAGAACTTCTTGAAGAATGTGAATTGGGTGGACTTCCTTAAACTTCGTGCCGGAGTCGGTACCTCAGGTAACGAGTCTATCCTCACTTCCAATTACTATACTCTTACAACCTATGGTTCGGCGAATAGTGGTGGCTTCTATTATTTCGGCGGCAAACTTACCAATGGTATCTACCAACTTCAAAAGGGTAACAAGGACCTTAAATGGGAGACCGACTTGACATTCAATGCCGGTGTGGATTACACCCTTCTTGGAGGCCGGCTTTCCGGTAGCGTTGACTGGTACATCCGCCAGGCCAAGGATCTGCTTGATTTCTCGCTTCTTCCAATCAATGATGTGATGAACAAGCAGGCAAAGAACATAGGCGCCACAAGATCTTCCGGTATTGAACTTGCCATACGCGGAAAGATGATCGAGACCCGTGACATTGACTGGTCCGGCTACTTCAACATCAGCCATAACAAGTCAAGGTGGGTGGAGAGAAATCCTGATGTCGCCTTGTACCCTTGGCAGAGTGAGACGGATGATCTTAACGCGCTTTTCGGCTGGAAGACAGCAGGAATATTCAAGGATCCGGAGGAAATCAAGAACTGGACGTCAAACGGGCAGGTTCTCCAACCTAAGGCTATGGTGGGAAACCTTAAGTATGTTGATCAGAACGGAGACGGAAAGATGGATGCCGATGACATCGTTTATCTTGGCACTTCAGCGCCTTTTGCCGTGTTCGGTATCGGAACAAGTTTCCGTTATAAGAACTGGACTCTCGACATCGATGGCTATGGCCGCCTGTTCCAGAAGAGAAAATATTCTTGGGGATACTCATACTGTCCTACTGATAAGGGTCTTAACACCACAACCAACGTCTATGACAGATGGTCAACCTATAATCCTGACGGATTCCTTACCGGTGTGGCTTCTGACGACACCGCGAATGCCAACACTTCCGGGTACAACGATTACACACTCAAGAACACTCACTTCCTTCGACTGAAGAACATCAGGGTGACTTATAATCTCCCGGAGAAGATCCTTAGCGGAGCCAAAATCAATTCGGCCTCGGTCTATCTTGACCTGCAGAATTCTGTCCTGTTCACAAATTATGAAGGACTTGATCCTGAGATGGAACAGAACTCGTCTCCTATTCCTATTCCAATCATCGGAGTGTTCGGTGTGAATGTTTCTTTTTAAAACAAAATAATATTCCAGAAAATGAAAAAGATTATCATAGGATTCCTTTCCGCCGCGGCTGTGGCCGTGGGATTATCATCCTGCGATTTGGACGCTGTGGTGTATTCCGAGATGACAGAGGTCAACTATCCTAAGACGGAGGCTGACGCACAGAGTCTTCTCGACGGAATGTATGGATATCTCAAGACAAACTCGGGATCCGTCAATATGTCTTCCACCGCCAACACAGGTTGGGGATGGCCATACTGGTCAATCGGCACGATCGGTTACTTTGGTTTTAATCTCTATACTACTGACGAGTGCCGCTATTCTTCCCCGGGTAACGACATCGCTGACTTCAAATGGGGACTTAATTCCGAAGACTGGATGCAGACTTTCCAGATAATCAAGAATGCTTCCCGTCTGACTCAGATCATATATGCGATCGAGAACACTCCGGGAATCACCGAGGCAAAGAAGAACCAGATGGTCGCCGAGGCCAAGGCTCTTCGTGGCATGACAATGTACGTGTTTCACGATCTTTTCGGAACATTTCATGTGACACTTGACCCTAAGGAACTTGACAACATCACCTATCAGGAGAGACCGTCTGAGGAAGAGTACTATGGGTGGATGGTAAAGGATTTCACGGAGGCTATTCCTTACCTTTACGACATGACCAACAATACCTCGGACTGGGGACGTCTCAACAAGGCCACGGCTTATATGTTCCTTGCCAAGCTTGCCATGCGCAAAGGGGATTATTCTGCCGCAAAAGGTTATCTTGAAGAGATTGTCAAGATGGGGTGTTATCATCTGGCCGATGATTATTTTCTCCCATTCTCTGAGGAAGGAGAGCAGGATGCCGAGAACATCTATTGTATACCTTCCGGGACCAAGGCTGACAATGAGTTCTATTTCTACACAACACCTGGTAACTGTCAGGCTATGCTGAATGTGAACAAGACGCATACCGGCGGCACCGGTGAATTTGTGACCACTCATTATTGGGGAGGCACCCGTCCGACATGGGATCTGTACGATGCGTTTGAGGAGAATGACATCCGCCGTGGCGGTCTCTCTGACAGATTCCTGTCTCTTGACAAGGACAAAGACGGTAACTACATCACCTACACAAGAGAGAATCCTGGCTCATCCGTCCTTCAGTTCGGATGTCTGTCATGCAAGTATTTCTACTCACAGGATAGGGCTTATTCCGGGAACATCCATTCTGTTGTGTTCCGTTATGCTGATGTGCTGATGATGTTGGCAGAGTGCGATGTCAAGATCAACAACGCTGTGACCAAGAATGCCCTCGATCTTGTAAAACAGGTCGCAGGGCGTGCCGGAACCGAGGTCCCTGATGAGGCCACCAAGAGTGTGGACGCGTTCATGAAGTATTTCAAGCAGGAGCGTTTCCGTGAATTCTATCTTGAGGGATGGCGTCGTGATGACCTTCTTCGTTGGGGGGATTTTGTAGAGACAGCCCGTAAGAGGAACGCCAGCGCGAGCGACATGAATAAACTTATGCCGATCCCGGCGCGGGTGATAAATGAATCACATGACATAATCAAACAGAATCCAGGATATTCTGACTAATGACAGGTTTATGATGGAGGAGCGAGGATGGAGACACCATTCTCGCTCATCCTGTTTTTTTTGTTCATGAGACTGAATGAGGTATATAAAATTAACGAACATCATTATGAAAAAATCTGTTTTGACCACCGCCATCGCGGCTTTGTCTATATTCACAAGTGGTACGGTTCAGGCGTGCAAAGGAAGCGCGGAGACTGATTCGTATGTTTCAGGTCAGTTTGTTGTGGCCACAGAGCACGGAGTTCCTTGCGATGGCAGGACTGATGCTGCGGAAGCCATTCAGAGGCTTATTGTTGACAATCCGAACAAGACTATATTTTTCCCTGACGGAGTGTACATGGTCTCCCGTCCTATAGACACACCTGCCGAGCCGACAAAGAGTGTTTCTTTGGTTTTGGGCAATTATGCTGTGCTCAAGGCGACAGAGTCTTGGGTCGAGGGTGAGGCAATTGTGCGTCTGGGGGCTATTGAGAAAGCGAACAACATCTACGTCAATGGCAGTAATTATGGCATATATGGTGGCATAATTGATGGCTCCGGTGTCGCTGACGGCATATCAATCGATGGAGGAAGGGAAACGAAGATTGAGAACGTGTCCATCAAACACGTGAGAGTGGGAGTCCACATCAAATACGGAGCTAACAATGGTTCGTCCGATGCTGATGTCAGCGATGTGAACATCACCGGCAATGGAAAGGTCAATTCTATAGGATTGCTTGTCGAAGGTCATGACAACACGTTCACGAACATGCGTATTGCTGATGTCCACATCGGCGTTCACTTGAAAACAGGAGGCAACAGTCTTCGTAACATCCATCCTCTTTACATATTCGGAAAGGATCAGGTTTATGACAGCAGCTGTGGTTTTGTGATCGCATCGGAGAACAATTTCCTGAATTATTGTTACAGTGACCAGTTTGCCACCGGGTTCAAGATTGGCAAGGGGCTTCACGTGAATCTTACAGACTGTTTCTGCTGGTGGTACAGCGGTAAAGTTCCTTTTCAGACCGCCATTGAGTGTGAAGGTACGCTGGAGTCCATGATCACTGGCCTGCGGGTTGGCTTCCACAAAGACTGTCAGGTACTGACACTCCTTAAAGCGGAAAAGGGAGGCAAAGGCCAAATCACGAATTTCATTCTGCCGGAAAACAAATATGCCGCAGATGATGTTTCCGCTTTTTATATCAAATAGCAGGATAAAATGAGAAAAGCAATAGCCGTCGCGTCCTCGTTGTTTCTCGCCTTGTCCGTGCAGGCGCAGAACGTGGACATGAAAGTTGTCAATGAGACTATTTCGACCTATCAGGTCGGAGCTCCTGAGATTGACCCTATCTTCTTCACCGGTAGGGTTTATCAGGGAGCGGAAGGCTACATCTACCCGTACTCTCTTTACGATGTGATGACGGATGTCGTTGAGGACAAGGACTATCAGATCGTCAAACTGGGCAACAAGTACATTGAGATAGGAATATTGCCTCAGATTGGTGGCAGAATTTTCCAGGCCGAGGATCTGACCAACAATTATCATTTCTTCTATACGCAGACAGGCATAAAGCCGGCTCTGATCGGTATGCTGGGAGCATGGCTGTCCGGAGGGGTCGAGTGGGACATCCCGGACCATCACAGGGCCAGTAGCTATATGCTCGTGGACTGGACGACTGAAGAGCATCCTGACGGCAGCCGGACTGTCTGGGTCGGAGAAAGTGAACTTCGCCACAGACTGAAATGGTCTGTCGGGATAACTGTTTACCCGAACAGCTCAAGGGTGGAGGCTTCGGTTAAAGTCATCAATCCTACACCAATGGTGCAGTCTATGCTTTACTGGGCTAATGTGTCGGTACATTGTGACGAACAGTATCAGGTCGTTTTCCCTCCGGATGTGAAATTCGGTACAGACCACAGCAAGGTTTATTTCACTGACTGGCCGAACGGTCCTGTTGTCAGGAACAATGACAAGACCGTGGATCTCTCCTGGTGGAAGAACTTTGATCAGAACTCAAGGTCAATCTTTGCCTGGGGCAGCCGAATGGGTTTTGTCGGGGGCTACGACTATGGTAAGGATGCCGGAACGGTCCATGTCGCCAACCGTTTCCAGGTCCCCGGCAAGAAATTCTTCCTCTGGGGGAACAACCCGGCAGGAATGCTGTGGAACAAGATTCTGTCTGACAAGGACGGTCACTATCTTGAGCTTATGGTGGGGGGCTATTCGGACAATCAGCCTGACTATAGCTGGCTTGCTCCAGGTGAGATACGTGAGTTCAAACAGACATGGTTCCCTGTTAAAGGAATTCAGGGAATAAAGAATGCCACGGAGTTTGCGGCAGTCAACTTGAAGAACCTTGAGGATGGCAAATGGCTTCTGGGCTATAATGCCTCCATTGAGATGAGGAACGCGAGGGTCATACTCGCCGCCGGAGACAAGATCTTGTTGGACAAGAGAATCGACATCAATCCCGACAAGTACTTTCTTGAGACCGTCATTGTTCCTTCTGATGTGAAAAGGGAAGATCTGTACACCGCTCTCACTGATGCGGAGGGCAACCTTATGGTAGATTACCGTCCGGTAAACTATGCGGACAAAGGACTTGGAAAGTCTGGCGAAGAACTGCCGAAAGTGATTGACGGTACAAAACCTGTTTCCGAGTACAAGACGGTCGAGGAACTTTACCTTGCCGGCTTGCGTGTGGATCAGTTCAACAACGCCAGACTTGATTACATGGATTTCTACAATGAGGCTCTCAAGCGGGATCCCGATGACGCCAGAGTTAACATTGAGGTTGGCAAGCATTACATCAGGCAGGCCGAATGGAGTAAAGCCGAGGAGCATTTGCTAAGAGCCAAATCCAGGTTGGAGCATGACTACACACGAGCCTTCAACACAGAGGCGGACTATTATCTGGGCTATGTCTATGCGATGACTGGCCGTAAGGCAGAGGCGGAAGAGAATCTTTGGGCCGCCACTTACACTCCGGCGTTCAAGCATCCGGCATATTACCAACTGTCGGCGGCCGCCGCGCGTGAGGCAAAATATTCCGAAGCCCTTCATCTGGTTGACGAGTCATTGCTTACAGGGGCGCATGACTTGCAGGCTTTGACCGTGAAGATGTATATTCTTAGAAAACTAGGCAGGAAAGATGATGCGCAAAAGGTTTTCAATGAGATAAAGTCAATTGATCCTCTTGACTATTGGAGCGAGTTCGAGAAGAGTATGCTGGACAAGGGATCCATGTCTTTCCTTGCATCGACAAGACCGCGAAGAAGCGAAGGCATGATCGCGATACAGGAACTTCTGGAGGTTGTCTGCAACTATATGGCGGTCGGAGCTGACGAGGATGCCCTGGCTGTCATTGATGAGGCTGTTAAGATTGGAAATCCATTTTCAGACAGTCAGCTTGTGCGTCTCTACCGTGCTTATCTGCTTAAGGACGAAGATGCCGCCAAGTCAGAGATTGGCATTGCTTCGGGTCTGTCTTCTGTCGGGAATCATCCTCTCAGGATTGAAGAGGTCGGGATGTTCGGCCGTCTTGCCGAGATCTGCCCGGAGAATGCGGTCATCCGCTACTTGTATGGTAATCTTCTCTACTATATCGGCCAGAAAGATCATGGCCTCGAACAGTGGCGCAAGGCCGCCGATCTGGATCCTTCGTCAGCGCTTGCCTGCAGGAATGTAGGTTTTGGGGAGGGCCAGAAGGGTGACTACTCGAAGGCTTTGGAATACTATGACAAGGCTATCAAAAACAATCCTGGCGATCCTTTGCTGTTCGCGGAATCAGACAAGATCTGCGAGAAAGCCGGAGTCCCGGCCATCCAGCGTCAGAAACGTCTTGAGGCGGGTCTGAAGACTGTCATGAAATACGATGACGCGGTGATTCGTCTTCTTAAGGTCTATAATGAGACTGGAAACTGGAACAAGGCAATCAAAATCATGGATTCCAGACATTTCCATTTGTGGGAAGGCGGTGGAGAGATTCACGACATTTACGTGATGTCTCATATCTTGAAAGGCAAATCACTTCTTGACAAGAAAGCTTACAAGAGGGCCATGGAAGAGTTCAGGTTGGCGACACTCTATCCTGAAAACCTTGAGGTTCCGGCTCCAGCCAAGTCAGTGACGATCGAGGATGTCATCTCGGAGATGAGACAGGAACTCAATGACAACTATGCTAAATTCGGAGACGAAGACTCGGCATCGAAGGCAAAGAGCCTGGACGAGCTTGAGAAACTGGTCAAAGAGATCAAAATGAAGTAATCATTAAGAAAATCCAGATGATGAGAAAAACCTTGACAGGGCTGCTTTCGGCGGCCCTGGTTTTGGCCTCTTGTGCCGAAAGGCCATCCCTTGTCGATTCTGCCGGGTTTGACGGGGAGGTGGATGGCCGTGAAGTCGGCTTGTACACAATCGCCAATGGCAGGCTCGCGATGCAGTTTACTAACTACGGAGGCAGGGTAGTGTCATTGTTTGTTCCGGACAGAAACGGAAAGTACAGGGATGTAGTGCTAGGACACAAGACACTGGATGAATATGTGCACTACACCGGTGATCGCTTTCTGGGAGCTGTGGTCGGCCCTGTCGCCAACAGAATCTGTAACGCCGCGTTCACGGTTGACGGGCAGACCTACCATCTGTCGGCCAACCATGGGGGCATCGGGACTCTGCATGGGGGATTCAAAGGGCTTGATTCTGTCGTCTGGGATGTGATGTCGGTCACAGACAGCTCTGCCACACTTCATTATCTCCATGCGGATGGTCAGGAGGGCTTTCCTGGGAATCTTGACATAACGATGACCTACACTTTGACCTCTGATGAGGGTTGGGACATCAGCTATTCCGCCACCACGGATGCGACTCGTCCAGTGAACATCTCCAATCATCCGTACTTCAATCTTTCAGGGGAGGGCAACGGTACTTGCGAGGAATATGTAATAAGCGTCAATGGCGATTCCTTTATTGGAACAGATGGCCTGGATGTCATAGAGACTCCTATTCCGGTTGATGGTACAGCATTCGACTATCGTAGGCCTCATCCTGTCAGGGATGCTATCACGAGTGGAGATGAGCAGATCCGTCGCGGGAACTATGGCTTTGACCATAATTATTGCATCAATGGCATTGGAATGAGGTCTGTCGCTACCGCTTATGATACGGAAAGCGGAATATTCCTGGAAGTCTTTTCTGACCAACCTGGTCTTCAAGTCTATAGCGGCCAGTATTTCTCGGGAAACGAGATTGGTAAATATGGCGGGCCATTGGTGAGATACGGCTCACTCACATTCGAGACGCAGAATTATCCGGACGCTCCGAACAAAGCGTCATTCCCGGATCCGTATCTTCGCCCGGGTCAGGTCTATCACCATCATTGTCTGTACCGTTTTTCGGCGAGGCGCAATGATGGCGTTGAAAAATAAATGATGAGTATGCTGACAGGTAAAGGGAAATATATTCTTACAGCTCTTTTTTTCGCAGTGTCCTTTTGGTTCTGGGGTGTCTTGGCTTTCGGAACTTTGTGGTTTTTGGAAACGACACAGTTCTTTCCGTACACAGGCTCGCACCTTGCGGCGGCGCTCTGCTATCCTGGCGGTATTTCTGAATATGTCTCCGAATTCTTCGTGCAATTCTTCCATCTCCGGCTCTGTGCGGCTTTGCTCGTCAGCCTGGCCTTCTGCCTGCTTCAGGTTCTGATGTGGAAAGTTATGGTGTCCATTAATGGGAAGAACGACGCGCTGTTCCCATTGAGCTTTGTGGTCGCTTTTGGAGCATGGGCTTTCATGTGTGAGCTTGGAAGTATGTTCACGTGCGTCATAGCATTGATTGTGACTCTGGGAACTTACTTGGTTTACACAAATCATGTCAAAAGAAGACAGTGGTTGATTTTGCCGATGGTCGCCTTGTTGTATTACGGGGCTGGCCCGGTTTCTTTACTGTTTCCTTTACTCATGCTTTTCAAGGCACTGGCCGGCAAAGATTTGCATTTGGCGGTTATGGCGTTTGCCGGAGGCTTGCTTTGGGCAACGCTTCCCGCGGTCTGGTCAATGTTTGTCCAATACACACCAAAGGAACTCTACATGGGGATCGATTATCTGAGCACTCCGGAAGAATATTCATTGACTTTTTATGTCTTAGTGGCTTCGACTGCGGTCATCGCATTTCTGTCGATGCTTCCCCGCATACATGGAAATATCGTGGCCTCGGTGATTTTCGGATGCCTTTCGGTTCTGGTTTTTGCTGGCGGGTGGACCTTCGTGGTGCGGAACTGCAACCCGAACCTTGAAAGAATCTATGAATATGACAGGTTGTGTTGCTCCCGAGACTGGTGCGGAATCCTTGATAAGGCCGAATCACGGCCGCCTGTCTCGTTGGCTGAGATTTCGGCCGTCAATCTTGCCATGGCGAAAAAGGGTGTGCTTCTTTCGGAGATGTTTCGTTTTCTTCAGCCAGGCCCCGAGGCTCTTTTCCCAGACTATGCCCTCGGCTATGTCGTAGCCTTGACGGCTGGAGAGTCTGTTTACCATTCCGGCTTGCTCAACACCGCAAGGCATTATGCGTTTGAGGAATATGAGTCGTATCCAAATTACAATCAGAGTGCCCGTCACATGAAACGTCTTGCCGAGATCGATCTTATCAATGGCAATCATGAAGTGGCCAGGCGCTATCTTAAAAATCTGGACAAGACTCTGTTCTATCATCACTGGGCAAAGACTTTCTTGAAGGATCCGGAGGCTGTCGCTTCTGACGTTGAATATTCCGCGCTCATGCAGTGCCGTGACACGTCCCGGTACCTCTACAACGATTCCTCTGACGATGACAAACGATTGATGCTCCGCCGGTTGGTTGAGAAGAACAGAGGAAGTTACGATGTCCCTTCCGAGTACTTGATAGCGTACGATCTGCTCGCCAAAGACCTTCGCTCTCTTGCAGAGGATCTTGGCCGTGTTCGTTTTAAGAACGGGATTCCGGCTCATGTCCAGGAGGCGGTTTGCCTTTTGTCCAAATTTGAGTCGGACTGTGATCCGGCGGTCTTGAAGTTGGCTGGCCAGGAAACCAAGGAGGCTTTTGACTGTTATCAACGGGCACTGATTGACAGTCGATCGCCGAAGTGGCTGAAAGACAATTTCGGCAAGACTTATTGGTACTATTTTTCAAGCAGGAAGTAAAGTATGAGAAATGTATTGTTGACATTGGTCTCTATGTTGGCCATTGTGTCGTGCCGTGACAGCGCGAACATCTATGTCTCGGACGAGTTGCCTCCGATTTGGCCGGACTACACTTCTGTCACGATTCCGATCAACATCGCACCTTTGGATTTTGGAATGGCTGATGGAGTGGAATTCACAGGGATGAAGGTTTCCGTGTTCGACCGGAATGGAAGAACGGTCTTGTCTTCGGCAGGGAAGACAGCCCGTTTCCCGATAAGGAAGTGGCGCAAGGTTCTGGCCGCCTCCGCTGGCGAAAGCCTTCATTATGAAGTTTCAGCCAAGGTGGATGGTAAATGGATCAGATATGTCCCATTTGACATCAATGTAAGCCGTGATTCGATTGACTATGGCCTTACCTACAGAATGATTCCTCCTGGCTACCAATCCTTTGGCCATATGGGACTGTACGAGAGAAGACTTTCGGATTTCCGTCAGCGGACATTGATTGACTCAAGGATGATCGAATCCGGATGCGTGAACTGCCACACGGCCAACCGGGCGGATCCGGATTGGTTCAGCATTCATGTCAGAGGCAAGCATTCAGCCACCTTGATGCACATAAAGAATCAGGATGAATGCCTCAACACCGCAACCGACAGCACCGGAGGCTTTTTCGTTTACCCGTATTGGCATCCTTCCGGCAGGTACATAGCCTATTCTGTCAACAAGACAAGACAGTCATTCTACTCGTCGGCGGACAGGACACTTGAGGTCTATGACGAGAATTCAGATGTGATCGTCTATTGTCCAGAGACCCATAAGATCCTTAGACCGGCGCTAACCAACATCAAGGACAAATTTGAGACGATGCCGGCTTTTTCGGCTGACGGCAAGACGTTGTTTTTCAGTGTGGCTGATGCCGGAGAATTGCCGAGAGACGCCATGAGAATGAAATACAGTCTATGCTCTTTGGCTTTTGATCCAGAGACAGGGCTGTTCGGAGACCATGTTGACACATTGGTCTCCGCTTCCCGCACAAACCGCTCACATGTGTCGGTAAAACCATCCTATGACGGAAATTACCTGCTTGTCACGGTGGCGGACTATGGAACTTTTCTGATAGATCATCCGGAGGCGGATCTTTGGATTTATGACCTGAAGACCGGTGAATATTATCCCGCCGGTGGGATAAACAGCGGAAACACTGAAAGTTTCCATAATTGGAGCGCAAATTCGCGTTGGGCGGTGGTAAGCAGCCGCAGGGACGACGGTCTGTACACCAGGCTGTACATCTCTCACTTCAATCCTGAAACGAAACTGTTCGATAAAGCTTTCCTTCTTCCACAGAGAAATCCGCGAACATACTATCTTGAGCTTCCGTATTCATACAACACTCCAGATTTTACGCTGAAGCAGGTGCCATTCGATGTCGGTAAGGCAAGAAAATTGTTGCTTTCGGCCGGGCGCACGCCAGTCAGTTTATAGGTGGCAAAAATAAGCGAAAATATATTGCCGTGGATTTTGAAAATATTACGAAAAATATTATCTATTGAGAAAGTGTTTAATTTATATTAATGAAAGAAACAATGAAAAAAAACATCATTGCCGCCCTGCTTGTTTTCGGAGCGGCCGTCAACCTTGCGGCGGGAGAGAATATTCCGAGACCGGAATATCCGAGACCGCAGTTTGAGAGACAGAACTGGGTCAACCTGAACGGAGAATGGACCTACAGGTTCGATTTGAATCACGTCGGGCTTGAGAAGGGATATTCGGAAAGCAAAGGTTTCGACGGGACTATTCTCGTGCCATTCTCTCCGGAAAGCGAACTTTCGGGAGTCGGCTACACAGATTTCATTACGGGAATATGGTATCACAGGACATTGGATGTCCCTGCCGCCTGGGAAGGACAGAGAATATTCCTGAACTTCGGCGCGGTCTATTATCAGTCAGAGGTTTTCATTGACGGTAAATTTGTCGGCCGCCATTTCGGAGGCTCGTCATCATTCTCGTTTGACATCACTGATTTCGCTGCCCCTGGCACTTCGCATGACCTTGTAGTGTACGCCCAGAGCGACCTTAGGAGCATGAACCAGCCTGCCGGAAAACAATCCCTGATGTTGGGCTCCCACGATTGTGAATATATCCGTACAACCGGAATCTGGCAGACCGTGTGGATGGAATCCATCGCGGAGAACGGTCTGAAGAACGTGCAGGTCAACACTGACATCGACCAGAAGCAGCTCGTTGTTCGTCCGGCGTTCTACAAAGAAGGTGCGGCGAGCCTGAAGATCACGGTAACTGATCCGGATTCGCCAAAGAAACCGGTGGCTCAGAAGGAGGTTTCCGCCACCAACAGCAGTGTGGCCGTGATTCCGTTCAAGAAACTCAAAACCTGGAGTCCTGAGAATCCGTTCCTTTATGATGTTGACTATCAGGTGCTTGATAAGAATGGGAAGGTCATTGATGAGGTGAAGTCCTATGTCGGGATGAGGAAGGTTCACATTGAGGGCAACAAGATATTCCTGAATAATGTTCCTTACTATCAGAGACTTGTGCTTGATCAGGGCTATTATCCTCAGAGCCAGTGGACAGCTCCGTCAGACGAGGCTTTGAAGCACGACATCGAACTTTCCAAGAGCGCCGGATTCAACGGTGCGAGACTGCACCAGAAGGTGTTCGAGGAGCGTTTCCACTATTGGGCCGACAAGCTTGGCTATCTGACATGGGCCGAGTTCCCGAGCTGGGGCATCGAGCTCAATGGCGTTGAGCCCGCCCGTAACTTCTTGAGTGAGTGGGCCGAATGTGTCGTGCGTGACAGAAACTATCCTTCCATAATCACTTGGACTCCGATGAATGAGGAGTTCTGGCCAGACAATGTCCAGTACCCGCGTTTCAGCGAGGACATCTATGCCTTGACAAAGCAGTTGGATCCTACCCGTCCGATCAACATCTGCAGCGGCGGCATCCAGGTCAAGACAGACATCTGGACTGAGCATCACTATGAGCAGGATCCTGAGAAGCTGAAAGAGATAATCTGGAATGACGGCAAACTGTTCACCAGACCTGTTCAGACCTACAAGGGCCGGATCAACAACATCGGTTTCAACGACCCTGCCCGCTACGGTGGCGAGCCTTACACTTTCTATGAATATGACGGCTCGATTCCGTACATCCTTGATGAGTTCGGCGGCATCAAATGGGTCAAGGGGCAGGATGCCACGACCGTTAACTCAACGACCCAGTCTTGGGGCTACGGCAAGAGCGTTGTCTCGATGGAGGACTTCTACAAGAGGCTGGAGGCTCAGGTCAAGGCTGTCGTCTCCATGTCCAAGAGCATCTGCGGTTTCTGCTATACCCAGCTGACCGATGTCGAGCAGGAGCAGAACGGTGTCTATTGCTACGATCGCTCCGAGAAGTTCGACATGGCCAGAATCAGGGCTATATTCACAATGGAGCCTGAAGGTGAGTAATGGTTTTCTTGGATATTGTGTCCGAGAACAATTGTAGGGGGTGACCGAAATCTTAGTCACCCCCTTTCAAATGTTTGGCTGACACATAATTACCTTATTTAGTGTGTGTTGCAAAATGCTGGCGGTCAAAATAAGAGGCCAGCGTTTTACAATTGATTGAGAATAAGAAGGTAGTGCTGCACCGCTTTATAATCAGCGCTTTACGAGATGGTGCTCTCCTTTCCTGACTTTGGCAATGATTCACCCTACTTGTTTACACCTATGTACGAAGCTTCTTTCAAAGGCACGAAAAGGTGATGCGATTCACCCTGAAAAATCCGCGCTCTTTACAATATATTGATTATCAGAACGTAAGAAAAACGGAATTTTTAGGCTGTCAAAGTCAGGATGATTAGAGAAATAGAATATGTTCAACGACCCTGAGGAGACATATTCATTGAAAGAGAAGTTGGTGGTGGCGGCGGTGCTGCTTCTGCCGGTGGCGTTGGCGGCGGTGGCGATGATTGGAGAGAATAGGCGCTTGAGGGAGGTGGAGGCGATGAAGAATAGGCCGGTCCGCTATTATGAATATGCCATCCGGCCGGTGGACACGGTTCTGAACCATCCGGTCGGGCTGATGGGAAGGTCGTTGATGCAGTATGACGGGCGTGGGAATGGTGTGGTGCTGAACTCGGGCGGGAAGAAGATCGTCACCGGCCTTTCCTCAGAAGAGATTCTGGAGCAGCTTGACCTTGACTATCAAGATGTCTATGACTATTACGGAGGGGCGGAAGAGCTCTAGTGAATATGATTTATTGAAATGAAAATCGAAGAAGCTATACTCTATGTGCTTGCCGAGAGGGGTGGCGGGCTGCGGACGGAGCAAATCGCGGAGATCATCAACAGCCGCAGATTGCATATTCGTAAGGACGGAAAGCCGGTGACCTCGGCGCAGGTGTATGCCGTGGTGATGCGTTATCCTGACACTTTCGTCAAGGCGGAGGGGCGGATAATGCTGATGATATGATTTTCGTGATAGCTTGACGATTTTATTTGGTTTATATTGTAAACTTATTTATATTTGTGATGCCGTTAGGGCTAATGTGCAAGACCGCTAATGACGGAAACGATGTAAATCAAAATGTTATGGAAACAAACAACAATCTTTCGGCTGAGCAAAGTCTGAAAATCATCAGCGAGACGATGGCAAGGAATTGCCGTGCGATCGAGAAGAATCAAGGAACTTACTACATCCTTTGGGGTGTGATACTGGCGGTGGTCTCCGCCCTCATCTATCTTTTATGGAACGGTACGGGGAATCCGGTCTGGAATTACCTCTGGTTTCTCATTCCGGTGATCGGAGTTCCGGCGGCCATATTCATTTCAAAGAAGGGGAGTGACGCTCCGAAAACCTATCTCCACAAGACTGTAGGCTGGATTTGGTGCGCTTTCGGAATCACGGCCGTTTGCCTGACAATCCTCTCTTGCACTGTCAACCCGTTCGTGCTTGACACCTACCTCATCACGTCTTTGTTCGGTTTCACCATCCTGTCCACTGGCATAGTCATCAAGAGCTGGCCGATCATCGCTTCCGGAGCGCTTGTGGTTCTGCTCGGCGCACTTTACACTGACTATGCCGGCGCGCAGATCTGCCTGATATGGCTTTTCAGCGGCATCATTATGACCGTCGGCGGCGTCATCGCCAGAATAATAAAGAGGTAGGATATGTTCAGAAAACTGAATCCTCTGCTGCATTCGGAGCTCAGGCTCGCCGTGATGTCGATCCTCATCGGGGTCGAGGAGGCGGACTTCGTCTATATCAGAAAACAGACGGGCGCCACGGCCGGCAACCTCAGCGTGCAGATAGACAAACTCAGCGAGGCCGGCTACATCACCATCGAGAAAGGCTTCAAAGGCAAGAAACCTTGCACCACCTGCCGCGCGACCGACGCTGGCCGCGAGGCGTTCAATGAATATGTCGATTCGCTCAAGGACTATCTCTCCTTGGGAAACCAGCTGTAAAACTGTCCCTTTATTCATATCTTACCTTGAAGTTTTGTCCGGCGAGAAGCCTTTCAGCCGGACAAACTGTGCAAATCAACGCGTTTATCCGGCGGATGGCAGTTTGCGTGGACAAAATTGTAATATGACGTGGTTTGTACGGGAGAATGCCGTTCCAGTGACCATCAAGAATCAAATATTATTCTCTGATTCCGAATGTTTGGAGAATAGTTGTTAGTTTTGCATGATGGAAATGTTCAAATGGAATGTGGTGTGATGTCGATTTGGAAATTGGCATAGAAAATAGAAAATTGTACAAGGCTCAAATAGAATGTTTACCGTTATATTATTCTTGTTTGCGGGAATCGCGGCCGGAAGGCTTTTGAGGAACAGAGACTGCGGGTGGGTCTCAAAGTTGACAACCATTCTGATTTGGTCTCTGCTGTTTCTTCTGGGTGTTGAGGTCGGAGGGAACAGGACGATAATCTCATCACTTCCGTCGCTTGGTCTGGACGCTTTGCTCATTGCTGTGTTGTCTCTGGCCGGGAGCAGTTTATTCGCCTGGCTTTTGTGGCGTCATCTTAAATCCGAAAAGAAAAGGACATGAAAGGCAGTCTTGTGATAGTAGGCTTCTTCGTCCTTGGCATCCTTGCCGGCCTGTCCGGAATTGTGCCGGAGAAAATTGTGGAAGGGAACCTGACATTCTACGCCTTGTGTGCCCTGCTTTTCTTCGTGGGGATAGGTGTGGGAAGTGACAGGAACATTGTCTCCAGATTCAAGTCCCTTGATGTGCGAATGGCTTTGCTTCCAGCCGGAACTATGCTCGGCACATTCGCCGGGGCACTTGCGGCCGCACTGATTCTGCCCGGAAGGTCGGCCACAGACTGTCTGGCCGTTGGCTCCGGATTCGGCTACTATTCCCTCTCCAGCATATTCATAACCGGTTACCGTGGCGCCGAACTCGGTACCGTTGCATTGTTGTCCAACATCATAAGGGAGATGGCCACGCTTCTGCTGGCTCCGCTTCTTGTCAGAATAGGTGGTCCGCTCGCTCCGATAGCCGCCGGTGGCGTTACATCGATGGACACCACACTTCCGATCATCATGGCATCCTCCGGCAAGGAATATTCAGTGATCTCCCTCTTCCATGGCTTCGTCCTCGAATTCTCCATCCCGTTCATCGTCACATTCTGGTGCACGATCTGACGTCAATGCAGGGAAGATCAGGTTGCTGAGCTTGTCGAAGTGATCGGTGAAAGTGTAAAGTTTCTTTACACCCAGTGTTAAATTTCTTTACACTTTCCCAAATCGCTAGAATCGCTAAAATATTCATAACTAATTAATTGAATATTTTGGTACGCCTAATGCTTATGACTTTTACCGAAAAGGAAAAAGAAATATGAAAAAGACAATATTCATAACATTCGCGATGATGGTCGCCGCTCCGGTTTTCGCGCAGGAGGCGCTTCCGACTCCGATGACGCTGAAGGAGTGCATGGAATATGCGATCAGCAACAGCACCAAGGTGAGGATCCAGCAGGCGTCCAATGGTGACGCACGGCTTGCGAGAAGGGATGCGATCTTCGATGCGTTCACCCCTGAGATCAGCGGAAGCAGCTCGGCTTACTATAACTTCGGACGTGCGGTTGACCCTAAGACCAACACCTACGTCACCACGACATCCTTCCACAACAGTTACGGAGTCGGAGCGGGCATTGCTCTCTTCAACGGATTCAAGGCCGTGAACAATATGAAGATCTCCAAGACTTCGATCGCTCTTGGCAACTCGCAGGAAGACCAGATCGAGGCTGACATCTGTCTCGCCACGATGGAAGCCTACTGCAACGTGCTCTATTACAGCCAGCTGGCCGACATCTACAAGGCTCAGGTCGAGGTCGCCGAGGAATCTCTCACAAAAGCCCGCCGTCAGGAGGAACTTGGACAGAAGGGTCACGCGGATGTTGTGGAGATGGATTCCAACCTCGCCGACAAACAGTACCAACTCGTTGAGGCCAACAACAAGCTCAACGACGCTAAGATCACACTTGAGGACGTGATGTTCTGGTCTGAGGATCACGAGCTTGTCATCGACACTGAGCTTCCGGTGGCCCTTGACAGCGAAAGGATGCTGACCGATTCCCTGGCTCTGGAGGATATGGTTGATTTCGCGCAGGCGAACAACCCGGCCGCACGTGTGGCACGCTATAACCTCCTGAACGCCAAGCGTGAGCTCAGCACAGCCAGATGGCAGCTTCTCCCTTCGCTGAACGCCTACGCAGGATGGTCCACGACTTACTTCACCTACCCTGGCAGCGGCTCGGCATCCGACCCTTTCCGCACGCAGTTCAAGAACAATGGTGGTGAATATGTCCAGCTGTCCCTGAATATTCCAATCTTCTCAGGACTTCAGCGACACAGCAACATCGCAAGAAAGAAGAACGCGGTCGCCAAGGCTTCAGCCGAGTACGACCAGAAGATGAGGGACATCTCCGCTGAGGTGCGAAGGGCTGTCCAGGATCGCGACGGAGCGTCTGCCGCCTATATTCTGGCACAAAGGAAGTCCGATGTGCAGGAGGAAGCATATTCATTGAATATGAAAAAGTTGGAGCAGGGGTTAATCTCTCCGATCGAGTTCCAGACCGCATCGAACAACTACCTTGAGGCGAACGCCCAGCGGCTCAACTCGCTGCTGACCTACTTCATCAAGCGCAGCGTGGTCAACTACTATAACGGAGTGGATTACATCAATCAATGAATATGACCGTGTCGGTCGCTGAGCCTGTCTAAGCGATCACCTCAGAAATAATCAACGAATAATAACAAACATTATGGACAAGATAATCGAGAAAAAGAAAGGTTGGAGATCAGCCTTCACAAAAAAGGCGATGCCTTACTGGCTTGGAGCCATCGTGGTAGTGTTCGTGCTCTACCTCGTGTTCAGAGACAATTCCAAGACCCTCAGGGTTGACAAGGACACGATCACGGTCAGCCAGGTGACTGACGGACAGTTCAACGACTATATCCGTGTGAGCGGTCAGGTACAGCCAATGGTCACAATCCAGATCAGCCCGCTCGAAGGCGGTACCGTCCAGAAGATCATCGTCGAGGAAGGCTCCACCGTCAAGGCTGGGGAACCGATTCTTGTGCTGTCCAATGATAACCTTGACCTTCAGATACTTAACGCCGAGGCCGAGCTTGCGGAAAAGGAGAACATCCTTCGTAACACGATGATCTCGATGGAGCAGCAGAAACTCTCCCATGAGCAGAACCGTCTCCGCTACGCCTCCGAGGCCAGGCGTAACAAGAGGGCATTCGAGCAGAACCGGCAGCTCTACAAAGAGAAGCTCATCTCAAAGGAGGATTACCTCAAGGCCCAGGAGGATTATGAGCTTTCGCAGCAGAACCTTGACCTGACCCTCAAGAGCATGGAGCAGGACAGTCTCTACCGTTCGACCCAACTCCTGAGTCTGCGCGAGAGTCTTGACAACATGAAGATGAACATGCAACTCATACGCCGCCGCAAGGAGAGCCTTACGATCAAGGCTCCGATCGACGGGGTTCTCGGACTGTTGGATGCGAACCTTGGCCAATACATCGGTGCCGGCACCAAGATCGGCCAGATCAACTCCGAGGGTAGCTACAAGATTGAGGCTAAGATAGATGAACACTATATTGACCGTGTGGTTCCGGGACTCGACGCCACATTTGAGCGTCAGAGCGAGAAGTACGACGCGCAGGTGCGCAAGGTCTATCCGGAGGTGCGTGACGGCAAGTTCCAGGCGGACTTCAAGTTCGAGGGCCAGCAGCCCGACAACATCAGGACCGGCCAGACATATTACCTGAACCTTCAGCTCGGTCAGCCGGAGCGGGCGGTCCTCATCCCTCGCGGGACATTCTACCAGAAGACGGGAGGCAAGTGGATCTATGTGGTCAGCAAGGATGGAGGCAAGGCTGTCAAGCGCGAGATCCGCATCGGTCGTCAGAACCCTCAGTTCTATGAGGTGCTTGAAGGGCTGGAGCCTGGCGAGAAGGTCATCACCTCCTCCTACGACAACTACGGCGACAGCGATGTGCTTGTCTTCTAATTGATTAATGAATATAAACAATAACAAATAAAAATTTTCAAAGCCATGATTAAAGTCAACAATCTGTCCAAGGTCTTCAGAACAGAGGAGATCGAGACAACAGCCCTCAATGGAGTTTCATTCGAAATCGCTGACGGAGAATTCGTCGCCATCATGGGTCCTTCCGGTTGCGGTAAGTCAACCCTTCTGAACATCCTCGGCCTTCTTGACAACCCTACCGGAGGCTCCTACGAACTTCTCGGCACGGAGGTCAGCCAGCTCAAGGAAAAGGAGCGCACCAAGTTCCGTAAGGGCAACATCGGATTCGTGTTCCAGAGCTTCAACCTGATCGATGAACTGAATGTCTATGAGAACATCGAGCTTCCGTTGAGGTACCTGAACATCTCCGCGGCCGAGCGTAAGCAGAAGGTCACCGAGATTATGAAGAGAATGGCCATCAGCCACAGAGCCCAGCACTTCCCTCAGCAGCTTTCCGGAGGTCAGCAGCAGAGAGTGGCCATCGCCCGTGCCGTGGTCGCAGGTCCGAAACTGATCCTCGCCGATGAGCCTACCGGTAACCTGGACTCCAAGAACGGTAAGGAGGTTATGGATCTCCTCAGCGAGCTCAACAAGGAAGGTACGACCATCGTTATGGTGACCCACTCCCAGAGAGACGCCGCCGTGGCACAGCGCACCATCGACCTGTTCGACGGCCAGATTGTCTCTGACGTGAAGAACGAGCTTTAGCGTTGAATCTTTCTCGTGAGGGTCGGCTGATTACTTGGCGATAGCTGATGAATCGTCACTACGGACTTGACAGTAGATAATGTAATTATACCACCCATAAGCGCCGCCCCTCACGTTTAAGATATTATTGGCGGAAGGTTGCCTGAATCTTATAGTCAAACTCCTTAATACTTTGTCTCGGTTCATCCAGAAGGTTGCCACAGCAAACCTTGGCCACCCGCGGCCATAAGCGGGAGGGGCCCAGCCGCAGGCTGGGAGGGACGGAGCGCGAAGCGCGGAGGGTTTGTCGTGGCAACCTTCTGGATGGGATTTCCAAACGGGTAAAAATCCGTGGAGGATAAGTGATTGACCATTAGGAATATGCTTGGATGTCCTCTTGCATGAAGCGGGAATGAGGATAGGGAAGCAAAAGAATGAAAAACAAAAAGTTGGCCTCCGCGAGGCCGTGAATAGATTTATGAGCAGTTTCATTAATTTCTTGAAGCGCAACAAACTTTACAGCGCGGTCAACCTTCTGGGACTCAGCCTCTCGATGGCGTTTGTCCTGCTTCTGGCCGTGTACGTCACCAGTCAGCTGAGCACGGACTCGTTCCAAAAGAACGCCGACAGGATCTACGTCATCGCACAGAAAGAGACCCTTTCGTCCGCTTACTGGCTGTCCCGCCACATGAAGGCTAACTTTCCGGAGATTGAGAGGTCAGCTTCATATTCCAGCAACGGAATGCAGGAGTACAAGATCGACGGCAACATCGTGAACGCCAGGACTTCTTACGCTGACTCGTCGTTTTTCGATATGTTCAGTTTCCCTCTCGTGGAGGGCGACTTCAGTGAGTGGAAGGCCTCGATAAGCGGAGTCCTGATCAGTGAGTCTTTCGCCAAGGCTCAGTTCGGGGACAGGGATCCGGTTGGACGTGAGATCCGTTTCGACGGCGCTGACTCAACGGTAAGCAACCTGACAGTCTCAGGTGTGTTCAAGGACATTGAGAACTCCATCATCAGACCGTGCGACATATTCCTTCGCGGAGAGATCATGACGATCACCAACCAGGCGAACGATGAGCGGATGTCCAACGCCGGATCATCCACTTGCTTTGTGATGGCTTATCCGAACGCCGATCTTCCGGCCAGACACGATGATATTCTTAAATGGTGCCGGGAGAATTTCTGGAGATATATGTCAGACTACGGCGGAGGTGATAATGGCGTGAGAATCATTCCTTTACGTGATATCTATTTCCTGTCGGACGGCAATGAGGACTATAATGACAGTCTGCGTCTTGGCAACAAGACGACAGTGATGCTGCTTGCCGGAATGTGCTTCCTGCTGCTTCTGTTCGCCATCCTGAACTATGTGAATATGACCACGGCTCTCTCCGGCTTCCGTGCCAAGGAGATGGCCACCAGAAGGCTCATCGGGGCGACGAAAGGCGGCATATTCATGAAGATGATTGTCGAGAGCACCATAATCTGCGCGGCCGCTATGGTCATCGCCGTCCTGCTTGGCGAGGCCATTTCCCCGGCGGCTTCGAAGGTGTTGAACTATGACATCTCTATCTTCAAGGCAATCTCTCCGGTGAGCGTGCTTGTCTGCGTCCTGTTCACGGTTTTGGTAGGGGTCATCGCCGGCATAGTTCCCGCGCTTATCATCCAGAAGGCCGAGCCGATCAAGATTGTCCGAGGTACGCTCAGACTCAAGACAAAGACCCTTTACAGCAAGGTCATCATTGTGATTCAGAATGTCATCACGGTCGTGATGCTCGTGACCGCTTTCACGATGCACCTTCAGATCCGCTCCATGATCAACGCTCCGATGGGCTATAACACGGAGGATCAGATCACCATCAGCAATGAATATGGCCGCGCGGGCGAATTGGCTCCTCTCATCAACAAACTTAAGGCGGAAAGCTGCGTTGAGGCTGTCGGTCTCGGCGATGGCTACCCGATGTTCAGCACCAATAACTGGACTATGTCCACCGAAAGCGGAAAAGAGGCCTCGTTCCAGCTGGTGAAGGGCGACAGCGCCTACTTCAACATCCTCGGCATCAGGAAGAAGCAGGACAATCACAGTCCGAACAGTTATTGGCTGAATGAATATGCCTACGGAATCCTCGAAATAGACGAGACCGCGACGGAGTTCACGACCAAGTCCGACGGAACGATGCAGATAGGCGGAATCTACTACGACTTCAAGATCAAGCCGTTGCTGGAGGAGCAGCATCCTGCGTTGATCTACCAGTATGATGAATATCCTGCCGGGAAGTGGCCGTGGACGATTCTTGTGAAGACCACGCCGGATCACAAAGAGGCTTTAGCAAGGGTCAAAGCGGTCTTTAGCGAATTGTACCCGGATAAGTTATTCGATGCCAGCTATGTCGAGGATGACATCAAGGCTGTGTTCGCTTCCGAGAACAGAGTGTTGGAGATCATGGTCATATTCACAATCCTTTCGCTGTTTGTCTCGGCTCTGGGTCTTGTGGCGATGAGTTCGTACTACATGCAGCAGGAACGCAGGACAGTGTCTCTCAAGAAGGTCTATGGCGCTGACTATAACTCTGTTCTGTGGGGCCTTGTGGCCGAGTTCATGAAGATGATCGGTGTGGCGTTCGTCATCGCCGTCCCGGTGGCGTGGTACCTGATGCACACTTGGCTGAACGGCTATTCCTACCGCATCGGTCTCCATTGGTGGATATTCGCGGTGGCAGGTCTGTTCACCGCCGTCATTGCCGCCCTTGCCGTCCTCTGGCAGGCTGTCCGCGCCGCCCGCACCAACCCGGCGATCGAACTTAAAAAGGAATAGCGTGCTATATCTCCAATCCAGATGGTTGTCGCGACGAACCCTCCGCGCTTCGCGCTCCGTCCCTCCCAGGCTGCGCCTGGGCCCCTCCCGCTTATGGCCGCGGGTGGCCAAGGTTCGCTGCGGCAACCTTCTGGATTGAGTAGTAATATTCAGTGGAGCCTAAACGATTGAAGATTAGGAATATAATGATGTGTCCTCACCGCTGGAATCGGGAGGAGGATATGCAAGCAAAATATTGAACGATAAAAGATTAGCCTCCATGTGGAGGAATGGGTATGAGAAGAAAAAGTGATTTGATCATCAAGGTTCTGTCCTTGGGAGTGGGAATGGCGATCGCCATCATCCTGATCGCGAAAGTGTGCTTTGAACTGTCCTACGACAGCTCCTATAAGGATGTTGACAGAATCTATAAGATCCGCACCGGAGCCATTATGCAAGGTGAGGACAAGGATTTCGGTCAGGTCAGCGGAGCCATAGCACCGGGATTCAAGGCCGAGGTGCCGGGAGTGCTGGAGGCCACAAGGTTCACCAGCATATTCAACAGCGAGAATTTCATCATCGATGACGATGGAAGCAAGGTGGCGGCCGAGCACCTTTTAGCGGATTCCTGCTTTTTCAGGATATTCAATCGCCAGTTCCTCGCCGGTGAGCCGGAAAAGGCGTTGAGGTCGTGGAGCGGCGATGTGGCCATCTCAAAGACTTTCGCCGAGAAACTTGGTGGAGTCGGAGCGGCTGTCGGCAAGCAGATCGCCAACGAGGACAATCCGAATCTGAAGCTGACTGTCTGCGGAGTCTATGAGGACTTCCCTAAGAACGGATCGATCCACGCCGATGTCATCCTTTCCATCGAGGCGATGAGCAAGTGGAGCCTCTCCAACTGGGTCGGCAACGACAGGTACGTCGCTTTCGTCAAATTGGCCGAAGGGGTTGATCCGGCGTCGCTTAAGGATGCCATCCACGAGATGCAGAAGGCTCACCAGCCTTTGGAGGAAATGGAGAAGAGCGGACTCACTCTCTGGTACTTCCTTTCGCCTTTGGCCACCGCGCACAGCTCGAAGCCGGAGGTCAGGAACCTTGTGTTCATACTTGCCATCATCGCCGCTCTGCTGCTGCTTGTGTCCATTATGAACTACGTCCTTGTGGCGATCTCGGATGTCATCCGTAGGGCGCGCGAGGTCGGAGTCCGCAAATGCTACGGAGCCCAGCCTTGGGACATCAACAAGATCCTGCTCAAGGAGACCGCTTGGAATTTGGGTGTCTCCCTCGCCGTGGCAGCCCTGCTGATCTTTGCGTTCAGGGGTGCGGTTGAATCCCTGTTGGGAGTCCCTGTGAAGGATCTTGTCACTCCGCTTTCCGTCTGGATCATTGTCGGGATTGTGATCTTGGTGTTCCTTGTCTCCGCCGTCATTCCGGCGAGGATGTTCACCAAAATCCCTATTTCCAGCGCCTTCCGAGGCTACAAGGAGAGCAAGCGCCGCTGGAAGATCTCACTGCTTGCCTTCCAGTTCGCCATCAACGCCGTGCTGGTGTCGCTGGTGCTGATCGTCAGCTTCCAGTACCGCAAGGTGCTGAACGCCGATCCGGGCTACAACTACAGCAATCTTGTCTATGAGACATTCCCGTCCTACGACCAGACGAAGATGACAGCCATCGCCGGTGCTCTTCGCCAGCTGCCTGAGGTCGAGGCTGCTGAACTGACCTACGTGACACCTTTGGCGTCAGCTTCCGGCAATAATATTACCCTTCCTGGTGACGACAGGGAACTCTTCAATGTCGCTGATGAATATGGCGCCACGGAAGGTTTCTTCAATATGATGGGCTTCCGGCTCGTCGAGGGATCCGCTCCAAAAGGACCGAATGATGTCGCTGTCAGCAAGTCCTTTGTGACCAAGATGGCGGCTTTCGCCAACTGGTCTGACGGAGCCGTTGGAAAGATTGTCGGCATCACCGAGCACGGGCAGGTCACGATCTGCGGAGTCTATGAGGACTATGTCATCGGAAGCGTCTCTGATCCGGACAACCGTCCGAGCGTGCGTTTCTGCTGGAACAAGGACTTCCTCACCGATGAGGAAAAGGCTGACTTTGACTGGTCAAGGCTGATGCAGACACTTGTCGTGAAGCTCACGGATGTCACTCCGGAGACGATGCGTAAGGTGGAGAAGACAATCCGGGAGGTCGCTCCTGACAGCGACGCCGAGGTGAAGTCTTACGCCGAGACGTTCAGGAGCCTATACGATCCGACGAGGCAGATGAAGAGAACCTACACCCTTGGAGCGTTGTTCGCCCTGCTGATAGCGGTGATCGGCCTGATCTCCTACGTCCGTGACGAGAACTATCGCCGAAGCGCCGAGATCGCCGTCCGCAAGGTCAACGGAGCGCAATCCTCGGAGATCGTGTCGATGCTCGTGATGGATGTGCTGAAAGTGGCTCTTGTCGCTGTCCTTATCGGTGACGCCGGGGCTTGGCTTGTGGCGCATTACTGGCTGGAGCAGTTCGCCCTGAAGATCACCCTGTCACCTCTGTTCTTCATCGCCGCCGACATCATCGTCCTGGCCATAATCGTCAGCGTCATCGTGATCGGCTCCCTGAGGATCGCTCACACCAACCCTGTCGAGTCCCTCAAGAACGAGTAGGGTAGTCCTGCTATCCCTGTCGCTGAGCGTGCCATCGTTGAACCCGTGGTTCGACAGCTCACCAACCATCGAAATGCGATTGCAGTGTCGTGGCAGATAACTATCTGTCAACTAATATAATAAGCAAGTACGTGGTGCATAAACCGGCACCACGTACTTGCTTTATTGTTTGATAATGAGCTACTTAGTTGCCACTCGCTCGGAATCAATGAGTGGCGATTAACCTGTTGATTGACAGTGAATAAGCGTTGTACCTTTGGTGGAAAACTACTGAAGGTAAATTATTATATTCTTGATAATGAATATGTTCCATCCCATGGTCCGCTTTGCGGCAACCTTCCGGACGCTAAGGAGTTTTACTTGAATATCAGCGTGAAAACAGTCGCTTCGGAGTCCGAGCGGGTGAGGCGGAGGGTGCCGCCGTGCATCCTCATGATCTGACGGGAAAGGCTCAGTCCGATTCCGCTGCCCTCAGGCTTGGTCGTGAAGAACGGAATGAATATCTCCTCCTGGCTTGCCGCGCTGATAGGCGGCCCGTCATTGCTCACATTGATGATGACGTTGTCCCTCTTGTCAATCTCGGCAGAGATTTCGATGTGCCGCGCCCCGGCCTGAGCGGCGTTCTTGACAAGGTTGATGAGAATCTGTGAGATCTGGCTCTCGTCAGCGTACAGAAGCACGTCCTCGGTCTTTTCCACAAATCCAGCGGTAGCCCCGGCGGCGGTCAACACCGGCTGGCTCAGATCGATGACCTTGGCCGCGAGGTCGCGAGCGAAAAACGCCTTCCTGACCGGCACGGCCACGTGGGTCAGATCCCTGTACGAATTGACAAACTTTATAAGACCACGGGACGAACTGGCGATGGTCTCCAGACCTGCCTTGAGATCCGGCCCGTCTGATGGCGGAGTGATCGTCCCGGCATATTCGGAAAGAGCCTCGGAAAGGGAGGCGATCGGTGTGACGGTGTTCATGATCTCGTGTGTGAGAACCCTGATGAGCCTCGTCCAGGACACTGACTCGTTCTCCTCGATGGCCTCAGAGATGTCGTTTACCGCGATGATTTTCACGTCCTTACGCCCGATGTGCGCCGATGTGGCGGACAGGGAAATGTTCGTCTGCGAGCTTTCCGAATAGATGGACGCTTTCTGGTCCAGCCCCTCCTCGACTTTCTCAAAGGCTCCTCTTAATGAAGGGCTTACGATGTCAAGTTGCCGTAAGGTGCTCAGTGACGACACTCCCAGAAGAATCAACGCCTGCTTGTTGGTGTAAAGCACGGAATCCGTCCCGGACTCCAGCACGACGATGCCGGTCTTGGCCTTGTCCAACATCTGTCCGTAATATTCCTCCTGCTCCCGGATGTCGGCCGTCTCTTTCTGGAATATGGTACGGATTCGGTTCAGGGTCCTGTTGATCTTCCGGCTACCCAAGCCCCCCTCGTCGAACCTGAAATTGGTCTCCTTATCTTCCAGGGCATCAAGCATATAGGTCACTTTCTTGAGGATGCGATGCCGTGTAAGAAGCACCGCAAGCAAAGCCACCAGCACCAGAACGCCGGCCGGAATCGCTATCTGAGGCCACGGAAGCATATTCATAAACTTCGACTAAATCCCGTATTTCTTGAGTTTGCTGTAGAGGGTCGGGCGGCTGACATTCAACGCCTTGGCAACCAGCGACATATTCCCGGAATATTTCTCCACCGCGGCGCGGATGGCCTTCTCCTCCACTTCCTCCAGCGTCGCCACAGAAGTCTCGCTTCCCTCGACCAGAGCCTCTGACGGCAGCTGCAACTCGTTCTCTGTCAGATTACTGCCTTCCGCCAGAATGACCGCCTTCTCGATGCAGTTCTGGAGCTCACGAATATTCCCGCTCCAGTGGCAGTCCTTCAAAGCGGCCTTCGCCTCCGGATCGATGCCCTCTACCTCGCGGTGGTACTTCTCGTCGAACCTTTTTATGAATATCTCCGCGAGCGGAACGATGTCTTCCGGGCGCTCCCTCAGGGCCGGCAGATGGATGCTCATCGTGTTGATCCTGTAGAAGAGATCCTCCCTGAACGAGCCTTCCTGCACCTTCTGGCGCAGATCCATATTCGTGGCGCAGACAAGGCGGATGTTCACATTGCGTGGCTTGGTGTCGCCGACCCTCGTGATCGTCCTGTTCTGGAGAACCCTCAGAAGCTTCGCCTGAAGGTGTAAAGGAATATTCCCGATCTCATCCAGGAAAAGGGTTCCGCCCTCGGCCAACTCGACCTTTCCGGCCTTGTCGGCATAGGCGTCCGTGAACGCTCCCTTGACGTGTCCGAAGAGCTCGCTCTCGAAAAGGGTCTCCGGAATCGCTCCGGCATCCACGCTGACCATAGGGCCGTTCCGCCGCTCGGAATGATTGTGTATCTCTCTGGCCAGAAGATCCTTACCCGTTCCGTTCTCGCCGGTGATCAGTACCGTGGCATCGGTAGGGCCGATCTTCTCGATTGTCTTCTTGATTTCGGCCATAGCCTGTGAAGTGCCCCAGTACATCCCGGTCGGGCCGGTGGCATATTCATTAGACTGCCGGCTGTCATTCCGGTTCTCCGTCACCGCCCTTTCCAGCGTGGCGAGCAATTTCTCGTTCTCCCAAGGCTTCACGATGAAGTCGAACGCCCCTCTTTTCATCCCCTCCACGGCCAGGGATATGTCCGCGTAGGCCGTGAACAGCACGACTTTTTGGTTCGGGTTGTTGTTGCGTAACTCGCTGAGCCAGAAAAGTCCCTCATTTCCAGTGTTGATGTCCGTGTTGAAATTCATGTCCAGCAGGATCACATCCGGCTGGAAGGCATTGACGGTGCTGATAAGCTGTGCCGGTGACGGCAGGATCTCCACCGCCTCGAACCGCATAGGCAACAAGATCTTCAACGCGGACCGGATCCCCGCATTGTCATCAACCACAAGAACTTTCCCGACTTTCTTCATCTTGGTCACGTTTTTCTTTCAGTGAATCTATTCCGAGGCGGACTCGGTGACGGAGATGTTCTCGACACCGGCGGCTTTCAGGGCGGCGACAAGGGCGTCGGCCTGTGACCTGTCTTCGAACGGACCTGTCGTAAACACGACCGCGCCAGCTTCCACGCTCTTGATCAGATCCTTGTCGGAATGCTCGTGGATCGCGGCGATGGCCTGTTCCGGAAGAGACTGGCCGTCCTCTGGGTAGATCTTGACCATGAGCAGAGATCTGGTCTTCGACTCAATCTCACGGGCTTTTGACACGCTGATGATCTGCCCGTTGCGGAAAGCGTCGATCTGAGCGTCTCGGAACCCTTTCTTCTTCACCTTGTTAAGGTTGGAAAGCACGTCCTTGTAAGATTTGAACAATCCGACTGAATATGCATGTTTACCCGAAGTCGTGATCCTTTCAAACACGGGGCTAAAACCGTTGAGGTCCGCCACCGTGGCTTTCCTTGACAGGGTGAATATTCTTATCTGATAGACAATGCCTTCCGGCAGGGTGTTGTTCTCGGCGAAACGTCCTTCCGGGAGGATCATGAACGAATAGTCGAACGAAGGTTTCGGCTTGAGGATCTCCAGATGAAGATCCGGGCCGTAACTGTTTTTGGAGAATGTGTAGCCGGAGGCTGTCCCGACAATATCCTTGTCGGCCTTGGCCTGGAGCCGCCGCGTGTCGATCACGATTCCGTTGGCCAGAAAATCCATCTCGATGTTCTGGAGCTCCTTTACCGCGGCGTTTAAGGAACTGTTCAAGGTCGGAAGCATCAATTCCTTGTCGGATATCTCGGCCGTGAGTCTGGCTTTTTCTTCCGCTGAGGCCGCCGCAAGTTCCGAGCGCATCTTGTCCAGATTCTTTCCGTACCTTGCCACCGAGTCACGCAAGGCTCTAACCTCACGCATCTTTTCCATGTAGCGCTTTGTGCCTTCATCGTGTTGCCCATCGTCCGGAACCGCCGCGTCATTGTCGATCCTGGAAGGATCCTTGGCCGGATTCAGGGCTGCCAGAGTCCTCAGCTCGCCTACATCGGTGACGGCTTTCCGGACAGGCATGCTGTCATATTCAAGTACATAGATTGTCACACTGTCGCGGCCACACTCGCGGTTCGACGCGAAGATGGAATATTTCCCGTCCTCCGTGTTGACGAAAAGGAAGTCGTCGTAAGGTGATGAATATGGAAAGCCCATATTCACCGGCATGTCCCAATCGTTGGTCTCGCTGTTCCAGTTTGAGACATAGAGATCGTAGCCTCCCATGCCGTACAGACCTTTGGAGGCGAAGTAAAGTGATTGTCCGTCAGGGGACAGCATCGGGTAGATCTCGTCCGAGGAACTGGTCATCTGCTCGTTGATCAGCGCCGGTGCGGACCATAGGGAATCCGTCAGATGTGTGCAGTAAATATTCCTGATGCCCTCCTCGTCTTTGGCTGAGTAGTAGATGTCCTTTGCGTCGTCAGGGATGTAGATGGCGCGAGAGAGGTCGTCTCCGCCCAAAGAGTCGAGCTGGTTCGGGGTCTTCCTCCAGCTGAAATCCTTCAGCGGGTAGAACAAGAAGAAGTCCCTGAGCGGGAATGTCCGCTTCGCGACGACAGTCGGCTGGCTGCAGAACCCCATCATGTTCAGTCCATTGCGTGCCATCAACAATTGTTCCTCTGCCTTTGCCGAAGCGGTTGAGTCCAGAATCTCGATGGCGCCTTCGCTGTACTTGACCGCCTCCTCGAAGCTGTAGGCCAGCCGGCACGAGTCAGCCTTGATCATGAGTCTGGTCGGGGAGACTTGCGCGTGAGCCTCTCCGTTGAATGTGATCTGCGCGAGCAGAGTTAGAATGCCGATGAATATTTTGTTTCTCATTCTGAAAAATCTCGGTGATTGCGTCTGCAAAAATAAGAAATACTTGGCAGATAATTTCTTTCTAAGAAAAAAATGCTAAATTTGTACCCTTATTTTTATGCGCAAAAATTAAAAACAATAATAAAAGTACACAATTATGCAAAGTAAAGGTTGGATTAGGCTTGTCGCCATTCTGCTTGCGATCGCTTCCATTTGGCAGCTTTCCTTCACAGCGGTGACTTCCATCCAGGAGAAGAAAGCGGCCAAGTTCGCTGAGAAAGCTGCCGTGGCGGCTCAGAATTCAGCGGCTTTCGCCCAGGTTCCTGAAAATGACCAGGCTTACTATCTGGATTCGATCAGGAAGGAACAGAACAGGGTATTCATTGATTCCATCTCTTCGAAGAAGGTATTCCTCTGGAACACCTACAAGGAGTGCAAAGCCAAGGAGATCAACCTTGGTCTGGACCTCAAGGGTGGTATGAACGTCATGCTGCAGGTGCAGCTTCAGGATCTTGTGAAGGCCATTTCCGGCAACAGCATGAATCCTGAGTTCCAGAAGGCTCTCGCCCTTGCCAAGGAACGCAGCGTTAATTCCAGAGAGGACTACATCACTCTTTTCGCGGATGCGTGGAAGGAAGTGAGCAACGGTCAGCACCTTGCCCAGATTTTCGGTACTTACGAGATGAAAGACAAGATCACCCCGGCCTCCTCAGACGCCGATGTCATCAGTGTCATCCGTGACGAGGCTGAGAGTGCCGTCGCCAACTCGTTCAACGTCCTCAGAAGCCGTATCGACCGTTTCGGTGTGACCCAGCCGTCCATCCAGAAACTTGGCAACAGCGGACGTATCCTCGTCGAGCTTCCGGGCGTCAAGGAGCCTGAGCGTGTGAGGAAGCTCCTTCAGGGAACCGCTTCCCTTGAGTTCTGGGAGACCTATACCAGCCAGGAACTTTCCGGCTATCTTGCCGAGGCCAACGCCAAGCTGGCTGAGATTCTTGCTGGAGAGGCCGACACCACAGCGGTCGCCGAGCCTGCCGCCGAGAATGTAGCCAAAGAAGGTGTTGACTCTCTTCTCAATTCAGAGATCGCTCAGAACCAGGACAATTCCGCTGAGATTGACGCTTACAGAAAGGCCAATCCTCTCTTCGCAGTGCTGAGCCCTTCAGGATCTAACAATGCCTGCATCGGTTTCGCCGCCGCGATCGACACCGCCAAGGTCAACAGGTATCTCGCCATGCCTCAGATCGCCGAGATCTTCCCGGCCGAGTTCAAGCCTATGTGGTCTGTAAAGCCTTCCGAGTATGCTCAGGGCGAGAACATCTTCGAGCTCGTCGCCATCAAGGCCACCTCAAGGGACGGCAAGGCGAAGCTTGACGGAGGTGTGATCACCGACGCGCGTGTCGTTTACGACCACGGTTCAAACGGTGAGCCTTCCGTTTCCATGAGCATGAACGCCGAGGGAGCCAATGTATGGGCCCGCATGACCAGCGACAACGTCGGCAAGCAGATCGCCATCGTCCTTGACGACATGGTATATTCATATCCTAACGTACAGAACGCCATCACGGGCGGAAGTTCCTCTATCACCGGTCACTTCACTCCGGATGAGGCCACCGACCTTGTGAACGTCCTCAAGTCAGGTAAGCTTCCTGCGCCTGCCACCATCATCCAGGAGCAGGTTGTAGGTCCTTCACTCGGTGCCAAGTCCATCAACGCCGGTATGATCTCCTTCATCATCGCGTTCCTCTTGGTTCTCGTTTACATGATTTTCTTCTATCAGGGCGCCGGTGTCGCCGCTGACATCGCACTCCTTTGCAACGTGCTTCTCCTCTTCGGAGTCCTCGTTTCATTCGGAGCTGTCCTGACATTGCCTGGTATCGCCGGTCTCGTCCTGACAATGGGTATGGCCGTTGACGCCAACGTGATCATCTACGAGCGTATCAAGGAAGAGCTTGCTGCTGGCAAGGGTCTGGGCAAGGCCGTAGCCGATGGTTACAAGAACGCCTACTCCGCCATCATCGACGGTCAGGTGACCACCCTCCTTACCGGTATCGTCCTTTTCGTGTTCGGTTCAGGTCCTGTCCAGGGCTTCGCCACCACGTTGATCATCGGTATCATCACCTCTGTCCTCACCTCTATCTTCATCACAAGGCTTATCTTTGATGACCGCATCGAGAAGGGCAAGAGCATCGCTTTCGAGAACAACCTCACCAAGAACTTCCTCAAGAACACGCATTTCGACTTCATCGCCGCACGCAAGTGGTCTTACATCATTTCCGGCGCGTTGATCGTCATTTCAATCGTGTCTATCTTCACCAAGGGCTTCACTTACGGTGTTGACTTTACCGGTGGCCGTACCTATGTTGTACGTTTCGACCAGCCGGTAACCGCCGAGCAGGTTCGTGATGCCGCTATCGTTGAGTTTGACGGTGCCGTCGAGGTAAAGCAGTTCGGTGGCGAGAGCCAGATGAAGATCACAACCCAGTACAAGAACGATCAGGAGTCAACTGATGTTGACGCCGAGGTTGAAGCCAAGCTCTACAACGCTTTGAAGCCGTTCTTCGCTGAGACAGACATCACACTTGACGAGTTCAAGTCAACCGTTGACAATCCTAACGGTATCATCTCATCAGACAAGGTCGGCCCTACGATCGCCAACGACATGAAGAGAGACGCCATCATCGCCGTCATCCTCTCCCTGTTTGTGATCTTCGCCTACATCGCCTTCCGATTCAAGGGCTGGACATGGGGCCTTGGTGGAGTCGTTTCACTTGCCCACACCGCGATCATCGTGATCGGTTTCTTCTCATTGTTCTCCGGAATCCTTCCGTTCAACCTTGACGTTGACCAGACGTTCATCGCGGCCATCCTGACCATCATCGGTTACGCCATCAACGACAACGTGGTTATCTTCGACCGAATCCGTGAGTACAGGACCCTGCATCCGAATGTTGACGTGAGGACCAACACCAACCAGGCCATCAACGCGACATTGACACGTACCGTCAACACCTCTGTCTCCACTCTCGTGACCATGCTCGCTATCGCGATCTTCGGTGGTGAGTCCATCAGAGGTCTCGCGGTCGCCCTTATCCTTGGTATCTGCATCGGTACTTACGCTTCCATCTTCATCGGTACACCAGTGATGTTCGATGCTACGATTTGGAACCAGAAGCGCCTTGCCGCCAAGAACGGCACCACAGCCAAATCATCAAAGAAATAATATCTTTGACAAATGAATATGCAAAAGCGCCGACCCGATAGGGCCGGCGCTTTCGATTCGCACAATAGCCATACACCCCCAGTCACTACGTGACAGCCCCGGTAAATAAATAATAATTTGAAATATATCGCGGCATTTTTGCTTATAATCTTTTTTGGACTTACCTTTGTCAGAGAGATAGTAAAACAATTTATAAACCGATAATATTGATTTATTATGAGCGAAGAGAAATTCAGGATTGAATCCGATCTTCTTGGGGAACTTCAGGTTCCGGCTGAGGCCTACTACGGTGTTCAGACACAGAGGGCTCTCAATAATTATAAGATTTCCAACACCAGGATGTGCGACTACCCTGAGTACGTCATCGCCATGGCCTGCATCAAGCTTGCCGCGGCACAGACGAACAAGGAACTCGGAGCTATGGATCCGAAGATCGCCGACGCGATCGTGGAGGCATGCCGCGAGATCATCGACGGAAAGTTCCACGACCAGTTCCCTGTGGACATGATGCAGGGAGGCGCGGGAACATCCGTGAACATGAACGCCAACGAGGTGATCGCCAACAGGGCTCTTGAGATCATGGGACATGCAAAGGGGGAGTACCAGTTCTGCTCACCTAACGACCATGTGAACTGCGCCCAGTCTACCAACGACGCCTATCCTTCTGCCTTCCGCTACGCTTTCATCAGGATGAACAGAAAACTGGAGAAGAGCCTCAAGGATCTCATCGACGCGTTCAAGGAGAAGGGTGAGGAATTCAAGGACGTTATCAAGATGGGCCGTACACAGCTTCAGGACGCGGTTCCTATGACCTCCGGCCAGGAGTTCCACGCCTATGCCACCAACCTTGAGGAAGAGGTTCTGAACCTTGAGAGAAACGTGAATCTTCTCTATGAGATCAACATGGGAGGCACCGCAATCGGTACCGGCCTCAATGCCAAGCCTGGTTTCGCAGAGCTTTGCGCCAAGAAGATGACCGAACTCACAGGCGAGAAGTTCATCGCTGCTCCGGATCTCGTGGAGGCCACTCCTGACACTGGCGCCTATGTCAGCTACTCTGGTGCCCTCAAGAGACTGGCAGTCAAGCTTTCCAAGAGTTGCAACGACCTCAGGCTCATGGCCTCCGGTCCTCGCTGCGGTCTGAAGGAGATCAATCTTCCGCCTATGGCTCCAGGCTCGTCAATCATGCCTGGCAAGGTCAATCCTGTCATCCCGGAGGTCACCAATCAGGTTTGCTTCAAGGTGATCGGCAACGACATGACCGTCTCATTCGCTGCCGAGGCCGGACAGCTCCAGCTGAATGTCATGGAGCCTGTGATCGCAGAATCCATCATGGAGAGCATAACATGGCTTACCAACGCGATGAACACCCTGCGCGAGAAGTGTATCGAAGGCATCACCGTCAACAAGGAGCGTTGCTACGAGATGGTGAAGAACAGCATCGGCATCGTGACCGCCCTCAACCCTATCATCGGCTACAAGGCCAGCACCAAGGTCGCCAAGGAGGCTCTTGAGACCAACCGCTCTGTCTATGACATCGTCCTTGAGAAAGGCATCCTCACCAAGGAGGAACTCGACAAAGCCCTTGATCCAAAGAATATGATCAGATAACCATTTGATGAATATATCAAAAAGGCCGGCGGATTTTTTTTCTCCGCCGGCCCTTTTTGTAGAATCTCCTATGACAATATATAGGTGAAATATTACTACCTTTGCGTCCGTTTTTATGATTGCAAGGCGATGAAAGCGATAGGAACAGTCCTCTTGTTGGTGCTATCCAACATATTTATGACATTCGCGTGGTACGGCCATCTGAAGCTTCAGGAGATGAAGGTCTCGACGAGCTGGCCGCTCATTTTGGTCATCCTCTTCTCCTGGGGACTGGCGTTTTTTGAATATTGCGCCCAGGTTCCAGCCAACCGCCTCGGCTTCTCCGGTAACGGCGGCCCGTTCAGCCTTATGCAACTAAAAGTTATCCAAGAGGTTGTCTCCCTCATCGTCTTCACTTTGGTTGTCACCCTCCTCTTCAAAGGCGAGGCTCTCCACTGGAACCACATCGCAGCGTTCGTCTGCCTTGTACTCGCTGTCTTCTTCGTGTTTCTGAAGTAGCGTCTTCCCCAAAGGTGTTCGGTGGAAAAGACCGGAAAGAATTGCACAGGAAGTGCCGCCCGTGTCCTTCCTGTATGGTTTCCGGCTGCAATTCTGTCTTGAGGCAAGGGTTGGGGAGAGGGGCAATAGCACAAGAGGGACGGCTTCTGCCGTCCCTCTTGTGCCTCGGGCGGGAACAAAAGCCACCCCTTAATCGTTTGATTTCAAATACATTTACGCT
>ERZ772860.426-NODE-426-length-38026-cov-51.284823_pt1 | contig 38026 bp, 60 predicted proteins | sample MGYA00511342_ERZ772860 | MGnify/ENA primary metagenome ERZ772860 (study PRJEB29015, sample SAMEA2737665) | human gut metagenome | biome: human gut; feature: human-associated habitat; material: faeces | place: China | collected 2012 ... | reverse complement strand
TGATATTTTCTTCGCAACGGGCAGGATTACAGAGGAACAGTACAATGAGCTGATGGATGTTAATAAGGAAGAAGAACCGAAAACGGAAACTAATTAACTAAAGAGGACTTTAATTAATTTATAAAAACAAAAGAAAAATAATTTTTAAGGAGGAATGGAGATGGTGGACATTATGTTACCTTTATTAACTTGTTTATTTATTGTGTTTGATTCGATCAGTGGAAATATTTCCGCTTGCGCTAATCATATCTGGAAATCGTCAGAGATGCGTAGAGGATTGTATCATAAACTTGGCTCCATTATGCTCGTGGTGCTTGCGTATCTCATCGACTATGCGCAGAGATATGTGGACTTAGGCTTTCAGGTGCCTATTGCCGCAGGCGTGTGCGTATACATCATTTTAATGGAGCTTGGCTCTATCGTGGAGAATATCGGTAAAATTAACCCAGATTTGCTCCCGGACAAAGTTAGAGCGATTTTGGGACTGGACAAAATGAAATAAATTTACGTAATTTTTGCGTGTTGAGGTGATACAGTGAACAGAAGTTTGATAAAAAAACTCTGGAAATTAGGCGATAAACAATTTATTGATTACGCCTTGTCGTGCGCCCGCTTAACTTTACGGGAGCGCGAAACTGTACAGTACTTGCTTTTTGATGGATTAACGCAGGAGCAAGCCGCCGAGAAAATGGATATAAGCACAAGAGGATTACAAGGGCTGTGGAGTTGTGCTGTGGAAAAAATTTTGTTAGTTCCCGGCACGATCCCGTACATAAACAGCCTTTAAGAAACTAAAGATAACTAAAAATCATGCGAGAAATAAGCGCGTTACCTTCGTGGTGACACGCTTATTTTTTTGCGATAATAAAACTATAAGGAGGGCAAAAAAATGTATCAATATTGGAATCCTAACCCAGCGGCGGCAAAAGTGGGAGATTGCACCGTGCGCGCTATCTCAAAAGCTACAAAGCAAACGTGGGAAGAAACATATATACAACTTGCTCTGTACGGCTTAATGTTGTCAGATATGCCCTCAGCTAACGCGGTGTGGGGTGCATACCTCAAAGATAAGGGGTTTAATCGCTACATAATCCCCGATGAGTACATGACTTGTACCGTCTCAGAATTTGCAAACAACCACCCGGAAGGGGCTTATATATTAGCACTGTCGGGGCACGTTATAGCGGTAATTGACGGTAATTACTACGACACGTGGGACAGTGGAGCAATGACGCCAATATATTACTGGCGGGAAGGAGGAAAATAAATGTTCGGTTATCCACAATATCCACAACAATATCCACAGTATCCGCAATATCCACAACCGGATTATCTCGACCAACTAAACCGACTAAAGCAACAGCAGGCGCCGCCTCAACAAATGCAACAGCAGACCAACCCCGATGAGCGGATTTGGGTGCAGGGGCAGGGCGCGGCGGAGGCGTATTTAGTGGCACCAAACTCTTTTGTCCGTTTGTGGGACAGCCAAGCACCAATTTTTTACGAAAAAAGAGCAGACCAGACGGGTAGACCGTTTTTAGAGGTGTTTGAATACAAGCGCAAAGGCACAGATTCGCCCACAGCGGAGCTTTCGCAGTCTAGCCAACCAATTAACTATGAGGAACGCTTAAACGCCTTAGAAAGGCAAATGGAGACGTTAAGAAGGAGGGTATTGAATGAATCTCAATCCAATGCAGATGATACAGCAGTTTCAACAGTTCAGGCAGCAGTTTCAAGGGGACCCGAAGCAGGAAGTACAGAATCTGCTAAATAGCGGGCAGATGAGCCAGCAACAGTATAACCAGTTGCAGGGTATGGCGACACAGTTTCAAAACCTTTTAAAAGGTTTTAAATAAATAAAAAGGAGTGATTTCATGGGATTAACAACAGACGGAATGAGCCCGGCAGATTTGGCGGCAGTCACAGGCAACAATAACGGCGCATTTGGCGAGGGTAACGGTGCTTGGTGGATTATCATTCTTTTTCTTTTCATCTTCTGTGGATGGGGAAACGGAAATGGATGGAATAACGGCGGCGGAGGCGCGGTAGATAACTATGTATTAGCTTCCGACTTTGCAACCTTACAGCGCCAGATTGATAGCGGCATTTCCTCCCTTGAGCGCAAGGGTGATGCTATCAACAGCGGTATTTGTGACGGATTTTATGCAATGAACACCTCTCTACTCAACGGATTTGCAGGAACAAATAGTACAATTCAGCAGAACGGCTATGATACACGGAATGCAATCCAGCAGGGGCAGATTGCAGATATGCAAAGTTTCAACGCTTTGCAGGCACAGTTAGCACAGTGCTGTTGCGATAACAAACAGGCTATCGCAGGTGTTAACTACAATATGGCGATGAATACTAATGCGATCCAGCAGGAAGTTACAAACGGCTTCTGCCAGACAAACTTTAACAACGCAAACAACACAAGAGACATCATCGACAACCAGAATAATAACGCTAGAGCTATCCTTGATGCCCTCACAGCGCAGAGAATCGAAGCTAAGGACGCTAAGATTGCCGAGCAGAATCAGCAGTTATTTGCGGCGCAGTTAGCGGCTTCTCAGGCATCACAGAACGAAACCTTAAAGGCGTATATGCAGGGACAGTTTACTTACTACAACCCTAGACCGGTGCCGGCTTTTCCGGTTTCCGCACCATATCAGTACGGTAACTGTGGGTGCAATACCGGTTGCGGATGCTAAAATTTTATAATTAGCAACTTCCTGCGTTGACGGGATTGTTCGGCTTGTGCCGATGATGCTTATAGCGGCGGGGCAATCGTTCCGCCGTTTATTATTAAAAAAGGAGTGATAACGTGGCAGAATTTACTAATAGCAATATCGTAACCGTGGCAGCGGGGCAGAATTTACCGCTCACAGAGACAGCCGTAAAGTGCGGTAGCTGTATTACACACCGGGAGGGGGCAGGAATTGTGACCCTTAGAGGCCTTACAAACCAGTGCAGGGCGCGCTATAAGGTCAGCTTTGGGGCTAATATCTCCATACCCGCCGGTGGAACTGTGACACCTATTTCTATTGCCCTGGCAATCGCCGGAGAACCATTAAATAGTGCGACAGCAATCGTAACACCTGCGGCCGTAGGCGAATATTTTAATGTATTTACAGCGGCATTTATTGACGTTCCGCGCGGGTGCTGCATAACGATCGCAGTCGAAAATACATCTACGCAGGCAATTAATATAGCCAATAGCAATTTAATCGTCGAGAGAGTAGCGTAAAGGAGGGCAAAGAATGGAATCATTACACAAATTAAAAAAAATGATGTGCAGAGAGCTGGACGAGATTTCGAACAAAGGCGACATGAGCGCCGGGGATTTGGAGGCAGTCCACAAACTGACAGACACGATTAAAAACATCGACAAGATTATGTATCTGGAAGGCGACAGCGAATACAGCCGTGGCGGTGACTGGGACACGTCAGGAAGATACAGCCGCGGGCGTTATCCTGACATGGATTACGGTGATTATAGCAATGCCCGTAGAGGTCAGCACTATGTGAGAGGCCATTACTCTTACAACGATGCAAAAATGCAGGTAAAAGAGACCATTAAAGACATGATGCATGACAGTAATCTGTCTAGCACAGATCAGGCGGCTCTAGGCAGGGCGTTAGCAGAATTAGACCGATAAAAGGAAGGGGTGCCGCAATGATTAATATGAGCGAAATTAATGCCGAAATTGCGGCATTAGAGGCAGGAAAAACAACCTACGCCACTTGCGAACGGCTTTCGATTTTATACAATGTACGCAATAATTTGGAGCCAGATAAAGCACCAAACCAATCAACACCAAAAACAGCATATTATTCTTACGCATCCGAGCCGGAATCTGAATTTAAGGAGGTAGCCCGGAAAGCAGACTTTGAGCATTTGCTGTATGTACTTGACGAACACATGAAAGCCATAGAAGCAATGTATCCGCGAGAATATCGTTCGGTTTTGCGAAAAATAAAAGAGGGCGCTTGAAACGTCCTCTTTCTTTCTGTATAATGTAACTGTATCTCCTTTATTTTTAATATTTTGTTATGCAGTAACTGGTTTTAACCCGGTGGTTACGGCTAGTTACTGCATAACAAAAACTAAAAAAATATAATATCCTCCACAAATTCGTTGGGGGATATTTTTATTTCTTTTACAATACTTTTCCAAAACACCTGCTTGCCTTGTTCGTCTAACTGCATATACATATCTTTCCAACCGTCAGGAAATCTGCTTTGTATTTTTTTCTTAGTTTCCAACTCTTCCGTTGCGGCGGTCTGGGATAGTTCTTTTAATTCCTTCGATATAGCCTCATATCTTTCGTCATAGTATTCTTCTGTTATCCTACCTTTTTCAAACATTTTGTTAATTCTTCCTAGTTCACTGGATAATTTTTTCTTTCTTTTCCCCACATCGCTTCCGGCTGCCTTCACACGACCTTCCACCCTTAATACATCTAACTGTATTTTTTCTTCGATGTGATTAAGCATATATGTTTCTAATTTTGGTTCAGATCGCGTGTATGTTTTGTGCTTTTTCGCGGCAGATCTAGGGCATTGATACACTTTATACCTCTTTTCTTTCTTGGCCATCGTGCGCCCAGAAAATCTGTAACCACAAATTGGGCAACGTATCAGCCCAGAGAAAATATAAATACGCCTCTTACAATCTACCCAACTTTTCTGGCTGGAGACCTCTTTAATTCTTTGTGCCTGCTCCTCTGTTATGTATGGCTCACAGTAGTTCTTTACGCCGTACATTTCCCCATGGTACGCCGGACTGGACATAATTTTGACTATCCTGGTTCTAGTCCTTATAAAATCAGGGTATTTGCTCAAAATATAATCGGCTGTTTCCATTTTAGAAAACGTCTGGAAATAATGCTCAAACATATCCTCAATTATTCCTCGCATCTTCTCGTCTTTTACAATCTTTTTCCCTTCTACGCGATACCCCACCGGCACCTTTCCGCCAATATACTCTTTGTTCTGCCTCTTGAACTCCATGACGGAGCGTATTTTCTCGCTGTCCCTGTCTGCCTCTGCCTGCGCTACAGATAACATGATGTTAACTTTAAAAATCCCCTGACTTGTCTCTGTCTCGTAATCCTCCCAGATAGCTCTCCATGGCACTTTACACGCGTCAAGGACATTTTGTACCTCATAATACCCTGCAACGGCTCTAAACCACCTGTCAAGGCGTGTGAAGAGTATTATATCAATCTCGTGCTTCTTGCAGTCCTCAAGCAACTGTAAGAGGGCTGGGCGTTTTGTGTATTTTTTACGTGCAGATATGCCGGCATCATTATAAATACCGACAACCGTATAACCTTGCTCCTTGCAATATTTTTCAAGCGCGTCTATCTGCGAATCAACGGACAATCCACTGTTCTTCTGCTCTTGCGTGCTTACTCGCACATATAAAGCGGCTCTTTTCATTTATTCCTCTTCCTGCCTTCGTACCTCCGGGGCGGGTGCTGCTATCTACATACAACTAAGCCTGTCTATTAGCTTTTTTCTAAGCTTTTCGTATTTCTCGGTTATTTCTTCACTGTCCGGAAAGTTAACCAAGCGAAAACAAGCATTTTCAAATTCGTTAACCAATGCTATGTTTTCGTATCTTTTTAATTCCATAGTTTTTTGTGGCAAATCGTCATAAAAAACTTTTAAATCGACACCTAGAGCGCCTGCGATTTTTGATAAGGTCTCTACCTTTGGCTTCTTTTTTCCGACTTCGTACTGGTAAATCATGGCAGCTGAAACACCTAGACATTTAGCAAGTGCCGCCTGCGAAACTCCCTTTTGTAGGCGCACAGTTTTGATTTTTTCTCCTATCATTGACAAAGTTACATCTTCTAATGCTTTTTCTATTGCATTTCGGCACTGTTCTTGGTTAAAATCTTCGACACCTTCATATCCTCGACTTGGTACGGTATCAGCGAAAGTGTAAAAGTATGGCTCACCGCTTTTTGTGTAATTATATTCAAGATTTAAAGCGGCAGCAAGTTTGGCTACTGTATCTTTCTTTGGATTCAATCTCCCGTATTCATAGCGTTGAATGGTATATGTCGAAAGTCCGCTTTTTTTACCAAGCTCTTCTTGTGTTAACCCCTGCCTTTTTCGCGCTTGTCTTAATCTATCTGAAAAACTCATAATTTTTTCACCTCTCTATAACTCCTCTCTTGATTTAATCATATTGTACATGATAATGACTATTATGCCAAGAAAAAAATACACGAAAATATATTATTTTTTATATTCTACGATGTCGCACACCTGGCAGTCCAATTTCTCGCACAAATACATAATTGTATCTATATTCACGTTCCTGTCGTGCCGCAGCTTGTTGACCAGTGCCGGGGAAAGATTAAAACTTTCCTTATCTAATAGGTTAGAACGCTTTAGCCCTCTACGTTCTAGTGTGTCCCATAAATTACTATATGAGATACTACCTTTATATATGTTACTTCTTTTTCTTGCTCGTGTTTCCATTTAAAAAGCCTCCTTTAATCGTTATAAATATATAGTACATTATTTTGAAATAAATATCAAGAAAAAAATAATATATTTTCGTGTATTTTTCTCTTGACATAATAGTCACTATCGTGTATAATGTGAGTAAATCAAGAGAGGAGATACAAAGAACATGGGAGAAACAATGGAGGAAAAGCTTATCCGCCTTGGCTATAAGGTGTGGGAGAAGGGCGACATGAAACGCATCTATATTAATGACTTTCAGAAATATTTGGAAGTCGAAGAAACTAATACGCCAGCAGCAATGGGAAGCGGCAGAATAGTGAACGGTATTTGCACAGACGAATGTAATGCTCCGACACGACGTCAAGCATTAAGTCTGATTGATTGGGGATTTGGCGCAAAATTATATTATGATTGCAAGAAAGAAGACTGGGGATGCAAAAATCCAGGCAGCAACTTAATTAAAAAAATCCTCTGGACAGTTGTCGATAAAATAGAAGTTTTATAATAAATACCCGCCCGGCGGCGGAACCGCCGGAGAAAGAAGGAAAATATGACAGCAGAAGAAAGAAACAAGTACATAGAGTTTATGTACGATTATAAAAATGAATATAATTGTGAAAATTGCCCGGAAAATAGAGGGGATTTTCCACATGACAGATTACCTTGCGGACAACAAAATTGCTGGGTAACCTGCCACTGTAAGGAGATGTAAATATTATTACCGCCCGGCGGCGAATTCCGCCGGAGAAAGAAAGACGAGGAGAAATTATCATGTTAGGAATTTTAAGAAAAGAATTAGTAGGAAATATAGTATCATTTTATGAATTAGACGAAATTATGACAGAGTTCGGGTGCCCTTCCGAACTGGACTGGATAAACGATGAGGGCGCGTGGGATGATGTTTTAAAGGATAAAAATATCTTTTATAAAGTTCCTGATTCTGACGACCATTTTGCAATTTCTTTTGAAATTGAAAGCGAGTACAATTTGGAGGAAGAAAGTGCAGATTGCACACTTGTTAATATCGTTAATATAGAGGTTCAGTAATTAAATACCCGCCGCGGAGGTTGCGAGGGCAGAGGAGAGTAATATGCAAGAATTAAAATTTAATAAAAGAAGAAAATTGGACAGATTCTTAGCCACCTTGCCTGAGGACATGGTTTTTAAGTCAAATAATGAGTTCAGGATAAAAATGCCAAACGGATACATTGGTATTGGATATTATTACCATACTTATTATGCATTTGGGGGGCATCGGTATTCTGAATACAATACCATACAAGAAAATATAGATAAGGCAAAAGAACTCATTGACAAATACGGAGAAAAGAAGTAATATATAGACATGGTTTTAATAGTTACATTTTGGAAAGATAAAGCACTTGTTTCGACAGGTGCTTTTTATTGTTTTGAGAAAAAAGAAAAGAAGGAAGAATTGATTCTTCCCTCTTGTTAGTTGTCCTGTTAGCGGACTAATTATTTTAAATTAATAGTTATCTTCTTATCTGTCCAGAACGAAGCACTATATTCTAAAATCACTTTCTTTGCATCTTTTGGCACTTCGTAGTATGCTGTAAAGCTCACGTTCTTTCCTGGAGACAAATTAGTGTTAACAAAATCACTGTCTCCTATATATTGCTGTTCGCAAGCTGAATTATCTGCATAGCAATCACAGTCAGATACAGATACATATTTGTCACCTTTTTCTGCAATATTTTCGCAAGTAAAGTCTACAGCTACATATTCGCATCCATCTTTTGGAGTAAAGTACTCTCCACCGTCATATCCAAACTCGGCTTTTTTCGCAGTTACTTTTAAACCGTCATTCTCAAAAGATTCGCCAACCTTTACGCTGTCTTTCTCTTTTGTTTCTTCCTTTTTGGCAGTTTCTTTCTTAGCCGCTGTTGTTGCGGTAGTACTTTTTGAAGAATCAGTGGAAGAACTGTCATCGTCACCACCACCCATTGCCGTGCCTAAGACAGCCAAAACAATGATAATGATAATTACCCATTTCAACTTGCCACCCTGTTTTTTCCGGCAATGAGGACACACTTTAGCTTTTGCGTCAATTTCTTCTTTGCAATGCTTGCAAACTTTAGTTTTTTCTTTGCTCATATTCTCTGCTCCTTTTTTATTATTACTATATTAATAATTTAGGTAAAATTATACAGGATATTTATGATTTTAGCAAGCATAAATGTAAATTTTATATCATATAATTAAACAAAAACAGAAAATACTTGATAATAGAGAACTAATGTTCTATAATATAGAGGGAGGGATACTATGGAAGAAAGAAAAAAAGAAGAGATTCTAAAAGAAATTTTTACTCTCTTAGAACCTCTCCCTAAATTAAAATTAATAAAGATTTTAGTTTACGTCAAAGTACTGTTTTACTCCTGAGTCGAAGCTAAAAAATCTATTAATTTGCTGACGGTCAACTTGTTTTCCTCATTAAGTTGACCGTATCTTTTCAAAAGGTTGGCTTCTTGCGTTGCTTTCAAAATGGCAGAGTTTTCAGTTTCGTCCTTGTCTTCCTCGTCCCAACCCGTAAGCGTTGCTGGGGCAATGCTTAAAGCGTCAGCAATTTTTTTAATCATTTCGGCATCTACACGCTTGATACTTCCAGCTTCATACTTCTGCACAGTAGCCTCGGTTATTCCTATTTTCCCACCAAGTTCCCTGAGCGTCATTCTTTTCTTTTCCCTGTAAAACCTAATGTTATTTCCAACCTTTGTTGTAAAATCGCTCATTTCTTAATTCACCTCCTTTTGTATATATACTATCATATTATGAAAGAAAATCAATACAAAAATAAAAAAAACTTTCACAATATGCTTGACAACTTTCATAATATGATATATAATCTATCATGTAAGGAAAAACAAAGCACCGAAAACCGAAAGGAGGCGCAAGATGAATCTTTCCAAGTTAAGAGGAATGATTGCGGAAAAAGGGCAGACTTATAAAGGATGTGCAGCCGCAATTCATGTTAGCCCACAGACATTTACAAAAAAAATGCGCGGCGCGACAATATTCGACATTGAAGAGGCTAATAATTTAGGTGATTTTCTTGAAATGACAGGAAAGGAAAAAATAGATATTTTTTTATCCTAAAACTATCATGATAAGAAAGTGATTTATCATAATAAGAAAGGATGGTGACTAGATGAAAAATATTCAAATCTTCGAAAACAATGAGTTCGGTTCAATTCGGACTCAGATAATTAATGACGAACCGTACTTCTGCTTAGCGGATGTTTGCCACGCATTGGACCTTGAGCAACCTAGCAGAGTCAAATCAAGGTTAAAACCCGATGGGGTTACTACTGGTATGGTCATCGACAGCGTGGGCAGGAGACAAAATGCAAACTTTGTGAATGAACTTAATCTTTACAAAGTAATCTTCCAGAGCCGCAAAGAAAGTGCAGAACGATTTACTGACTGGGTAGCCGGAGAAGTTCTCCCATCCATCAGAAAGACAGGTGGTTATCAGAAACCCGCAACAATAGCGGAGCAGATAGGCTTACTCGCCACGGGCTATGGAGACCACGAAGACCGTATAAAGAACCTTGAGAGCAATATGGTAATTGACTACGGACAACAACAGACATTGCGACAGCACGTCAATAAAGCCGTTTTAAACGCATTAGGCGGCAAGGACACAGAAGCCTATGCATACATCAGTAAAGTTGTATTTGCAGAGTGCAACAGAGACTTGCAAGACAGATTTAAAGTTAACAGCCGGAACAATATCCCTCGCAAACGCTATGAAGAAGCTATTGACTATGTAGACAACTGGGAGCCAAAAACAAACACAAAGTTGAGAATTGACGAGTATAACCGTCAACAGAGATTTGAGGTGTAAAGATGGAAGTAGGAGATATAAGGGGGATGCTTGCAATAGCAAGAAAAGCACGTGGAATCACTCAGAAAGAACTGGCTGAAAGATGTGGATTAGCCGAAGTTACAATCAGACAATACGAAACAGGCAGGCGATTTCCTAATGCGGAAACTTTGAAACGCATCACTAAGGAACTGCACGTGAAAATAGTTGTGATACCCGAAAGGGAGTTAGGAGGTGAATAAAAAATGAATGAGCCTCCAAGAAAAGAGTATGTTATTAGATTACTCTACACCCTTTTAGGACGACAGCAGGGTGTAGAGTATGACAAAGTATTCTACACTGATAAAGACGGCGTAGAGCATGAGGTAAAAAAGGAAGAGCCCTACCATTAAGCTCTTACGATAAATCATACAAGTAAATCATACAAAAGACTTGGCAATTTGTCAAGATAGGAGGTAGACATGGCATATATAGTTATCCAAGATTGGATGATATCAGATTTGCAGTTAAGAGGGAACGAGCTTCTCACATATGCCCTTATTTATGGCTTTTCGCAGGACGGCGAATCAGAATTTAAGGGGTCATTGAAATATATTTCCAAATTCCTTGGCGTATCAAAAAGCACTGCACAAAGAAATCTTGAAAATCTTGTAAATCGTGGAGTGATTGAGAAGAGGGTTGAAGAGATTAGTGGGGTGAAATTTAACCGTTATATAGCTCATGAAAAAGCTGAACCCCCTATAGTCAAAACGAGTACAGGGTGTAGTCAAAATGGGTACGGGGGTGTAGTCAAAACGAGTACAGGGTGTAGTCAAAATGGGTACGGGGGTGTAGTCAAAACGAGTACCAATAATACTAATATATATAATACTAATAATAATGCTAGTAATAATACTAAGGATAAAGGCACGCCCGCGAGATACTTTGACGACGAGGAACTAAATAATAAGTTTTTGGAATTTCTTTCCATGCGTAAGAAGATTAGAAAACCAGTCCGAACAGATAGAGCTTTGAAAGCATTACTCAAAAAGTTGCATGAATTATCTGGCGGTGATGTTGGACTGATGAAACAGATTATAGACCAGTCATTGGATAAAGAGTGGCTAGGACTTTTTGAACTGAAAACAGCTAATGATAGCACGAAGAACATTAATGACCGACTGTACGGAGATATACAGCACTGGGCAGCACAGAAAGAACAGGAGGGAGGCGGAATGTATGACGATTTCGGAGTTCTCTAAAATCGTAGCCGCATTAAAGACCGTTTATACGTCTCCGGGATTTATTCCCAATGAGCCAGCGTTGGATATGTGGTACCGCTTGGTAGGTAAGAACAACGACTACCAGACAATAAGCGTAGCGGCACAAATGTACATGACAACAGGTAAGTTTCCGCCAACACCAGCAGATATTTTGGAGTGTGCCAGTAAGCTCAAAGCGGAAAGCAGCTACCTGAGCGAGCAGGAAGCATGGGCGACAGTGGCAAAAGCGTGTACAAATGGCGAGTGGATAGAAGGCGGCTACAGCTACCAGAAAAACTTTGACAGACTCCCGAAGATTTTGCAGAGGGCGGTAGGAACGCCGGAAACGCTCCGCAATTGGAGCCAGGTTGATATGGCGACCATGCAGACGGTCATACAGTCAAATTTCCTGAGAAGCTACAGAGCGGCGTTAGAAGCACAAAAGGAGATAGACAAGTACCCGCCTAAGCTCCAAGAGATGATACGGGCGGCAGGAGCGATAGAGCGAAAAGAAACAGTACCAGAACTACCCACACTGGGAGAAATAGTTGGGCGGTTAGAGCAGGATAATAAAAATTATACCCCGGAACAGTGCGAGGGAGCGTTAGGGGATTGGATAGCAGGAAAGAAAGAGAGGTTAGGCTATGGATACAATGATTAATGCGACATGGTTCCAGGCGAAGGAATACGACGATGAAGTGACAGGTAAAGGAGTGATTCCGGCAGAAGTCACGATTGCTGTCAAAGACAAAGAGGTGGCACAGGGACTGCTTGAGTTGTTTAGACTGGGCGTTGAAAGAAGCAACGACATGAAAAAGATAGAGGCGTACGCCAGAGGTTACAACGAACTGAGCAAGGCTATTAAAGAGGCATGGGGGACAGGGAATGGAACGAGGATTTGACCCGGCTAGAGAGTACTTAAAGGCACAGCACCTTGAGTCAGAATATGAGTGCAGAACAGCACACAAAGCAATCAAACGAGGTGCGGCAAACTACAACGAATACGAGAGATATGAGGAGGAAGAAGAACAATGACATTATACGAGATTGACAGCGCAATCATGGATTGCGTAGACGAGGAGACAGGAGAAATTATTGACCTCGAAAAACTTGAGGCTCTCAACATCGAGAGAGACAAAAAGGTGGAGGGAATCGCGCTGGCGGTGAAGAATTATGCCGCAGAAGCAAAGGCAATCAAAGAGGAGGAAGAAAAGCTTGCGAAACGCCGCAGAGGTTGCGAGAATGCCGCACAGAGGTGCAAGGACTATCTGTCCCATGCTCTTGACGGCGAAAAACTTAAAACGGCAAGAGTAAGTGTATTTTACAAGAGTAGCGAGTCCGTAACCATTGACGACTTAGGCAGCCTGGCAGGGGAATACATCAGGATTCCAGAGCCACAGGCAGACAAGACAGCGATTAAAAAGGCGATTAAAGCCGGGAAAGAGGTCACAGGGGCGCATCTTGAGACCTCAAAGAGCGTGATCGTGAGGTAAGAAAGATGGGAGATGTTTACACAAAGTTACAAAAAATTCAGGCAGAATTAAAGGTACCTAAGAGTAAATACAGTGAGTATGGCGGCTATAGTTACAGGAGCTTAGAGGACATCTATGAGGCAGTAAAGCCTTTATTGGACAGGGAAGGCTTAATATTAGCCGTAAACGACGAAGTTATTATGCTGGGCAACCGATTTTACATAAAGGCGACAGCGATTTTAAAAGACATAGAAAGCGAGGGCAGTTTTTGCACTACAGCATACGCCAGAGAGGAAGAAAGCAAAAAAAAGATGGATGCAGCACAAGTTACCGGGTCAGCATCGAGCTACGCGAGGAAATACGCGTTAAATAGCTTGTTTCTTCTGGACGACTCGAAAGATGCGGATACGGACGAATACAAAAGCAATGAGACCGTGTCAGAAAAAGAAGCAAGAAATTTATGCAGCCTAATGCGAAAGAAAGGCATGACAGAACAGGAAATCACAGAATGGGGAAACAACATGGGGCTGAAATCGTTTTACGAGATTACACGCGGACAGTACGTTGAAACCTTGAAAGTACTGGGATTGGAATAGCATGGATTTAACTGGAAAAATAAAAAACTTAGCAGTGGATTATTTTAGCAAAAAGATAACAGTTACCCTGGAAATCAACGAGGCGGAGCGGTTTATAAAGGGCGTGGACGAGCTGAAAAAGCTGGAAAAGCTGTCCGTGATAATTAAACCGTTTCGCAAGAAAAGAAGCTTGTCGGCAAACGCTTATTTCCACGTCCTAGTCACCAAAATAGCGGAAAAAGTCGGAACGAGCAAGGCAGAAGCCAAGAATTTGATGATAGGCAGATACGGACAGCCGGAGCTGATAAAAGGGGACATAGCAGTTTTAAAAACCAATGTTCCAACCAACATCATGTACAAAAAAGAGGACATTCACACGGTTGCGATAGGACGGCGGCTAGAAAAAGGCAAAGAGGTAGTGTTTTACAGGATCATGCGAGGTTCGCACACCTACGACAGCCGGGAAATGAGCGAGCTAATCAAAGGCACGATACAGGAAGCGGAAGACTTAGGAATTGAAACGCTAACACCAAGAGAATTGGAACAAATGTTAGGAAAATGGAAGCCAAGAAAGGAAGAAGAGAAATGAAAAAATTTGAATTAACAACAGAATTTATCACAAATGCGCTTGGAAAAAAGTTATTTAGAATCAAAGCACTGGTTGAATTTGGGAGCGTGAAAGCCGGAGAGCTAGGCGGGTACGCGGAGAAAGAGGAAAATATATCACAAGACGGCAATGCATGGGTTTCCGGCGACGCAAGGGTTTACGGCAACGCATGGGTGTCCGGCGACGCAAGGGTTTACGGCGATGCATGGGTGCACGGCAATGCAAAGGTTTTCGGCAATGCAGAGGTGTACGGCGATACAGAGGTTTCCGGCGATGCAAAGGTTTTCGGCAATGTAAGGGTGTCCGACAATGTAAGGGTGTCCGACAATGCAAAGGTTTTCGGCAATGCAGAGGTGTACGGCGATGCAAAGGTGTCCGACAATGCAAAGGTTTTCGGCAATGCAAAGGTGTACGGCGATGCAAAGGTGTCCGACAATGCAAAGGTTTTCGGCGATGCATGTGTGTACGGCGATGCAAAGGTGTACGGCAATGCATGGGTTTACGGCGATGCATGGGTGCACGGCAATGCAAAGGTTTTCGGCAATGCATGGGTGTACGGCGATACAGAGGTTTCCGGCGATGCAAAGGTGTCCGACAATGCAGAGGTTTCCGGCGATGCAGATTATGCATTAGTAAAGGGATTCGGGACAGAATTCCGATGCACAACTTTTTACAGAGATAAAAATAAAAAAATAATGGTTAACTGCGGATGCTTCCATGGAGATTTGGAAGCATTCAGAAAACAGGTAAAAGAAACGCGAAGTGGGAAAATCGCAAAAGAATACCTAATGATTGCTGATTTAATGGAATATCATTTCACAAGCGAGGATTCTAGCAATGAATAGCGTACTACAATCAAAAAAAGAGTGTTTTTTCTGCAAAACAACCCCAAATTTACATAGACATCATGTCTTATATGGCAGTAGCAACAGAAAACAAGCCGAAAAGTATGGTTTTACAGTTTATTTGTGTTTAAATCACCATACCAACGGTGGTGAGGCAGTGCATCGCAATCCCAACGGACCGCTAGACAGGTATCTCAAAGAGCTAGCGCAGAAGTATTGGGAGGAGAACAACGGAACGAGGGAAGAATTTATCAAAACATTTGGGAGGAATTACCTGTGAATAAATTTAGAAATAAAAAGATTTTTACGAAAGATGGGAAGTTTGATAGTAAAAGAGAAATGCATCGCTATTTAGAGCTGGCGGCGATGCAACAAGCGGGGAAAATTACAGGATTAGAGCGGCAGCCGAGATACATCCTTGTGGGCAGCCAGAAGCGAGAGGATGGCACTACAGAACGCCCCGTATCATATACAGCAGATTTCCGCTACACAGACAAGGAGGGGAAAATTGTTGTTGAGGACGTAAAATCCCCGCGCACAAGAAAAAATCCGGAATATATTATCAAGAGAAAGCTGATGCTTGAACGGTATGGCATCACGATCAGGGAGGTGGCGTAATGAAAAAAACAGGAGACTCAGAAGCAAGAAAAGCGGCGAAAATACTCAAGAAGTACTGCAACGAGCATAAATATTGCCGAAATTGCCTTTTTGCGGTAGGAAAGGAGGGCGCGGCTTGCCTGCTAGTAAATAAATTGCTGTTTGACTGGGTAAGATATTAAAGCTGGACACCCTCCGGGGTTAAGGATAGATACACATTACAGTAACACGTTAACGGTTCCATGAGGAGCTATATGCCATTGATTCCTCCGGATTTATTCCGGAGGGGAAAGGAAAGAAAATGAAAGTAGAAGAAATGCAAAACAGTGAAGTGGAAGACTATTTGTTAGAACATTTAGAAATAGGCACATTGTTTAGCAAATTAACGGAAAAGGCGGGTGAATTATCCAAATCCGCAACGATACGTGCAGAAATTATGGGATTTAACCCAACCCCAGTGGAAGTGTTAAAAGCAGAGGGCATTTTGCGTAAAAATATGGCAGAAGTTATATTGATTTGCGAAATACTAGCCTGCAACACAGACGCGTGGGACGATGTTAAAGACACACAAGAAGAAATAGCGAGAAAATGGGTTGAGTTAATGATGAAGGATAAGGGAGAATAAGTATGACAGGTATATTTAAAAGAACACGCACAAAAGAAATTATAAGCACATGGGAAGAATTTAAAAATTGCTTGAAGATGGGAAAAGCAAAAGAATTCTTCGGTGAGAATGCATCTATGGAAGTCCAGGTGGAAGACTTCGGAGCGGTGGTTTTTGATGTCTTAGATTACGACAAGGAAAAATTTGCAGATGCAAATAAAAAGCGCAGCGTGACACTTGCGGTTCGAGACCTTATTTTCGACCCGATGCCATTTAGCCAAAATGGAGGAAATGAATGGGAAACCTCAGACATCAGAAAATATATTAACAGTGAGGAGTTTGTTAATAAGTTTGAACCAGAATTTCGTGATCTGCTTTGCAAGGTGTATAAAGCTAATGAATCAAAAGCAAAAGAAACTATAGATACGTTTTTTTTGCCGTCTGCTGAAGAAGTGAAAGGCGGATATGTATTTTTTGAGAACGAAAAAAAAAGAGCAAAAATTACTCCAGAAGGGGAAGCAACCTGGTACTGGACGCGTAGTGCGACCCGGGGCAGCGCGTACTACACCTGGGGCAGCGCGTACTACACCTGGGGCGTGAATCCGTCTGGGTACGTCAGTATCAACTACGGCGCGAGCTGGGCAGGTCGGTTCTGCCCAGCTTGTGTAATTGCAGTATAATATTTTAATCGTGCCCCTACGCGTCGGGGCACAGAAAGAAGAGAAAATGGGAAGAAGTATTTATCTCACAGAAAAAGAAATAATTGCGTTGATTGATACGTCAGGAGAATGGATTCAGATGATGATGAACGGAGATATTCCAACACAGCAAGAGGTAGAAGACAGACTAAACAACGGTTTAGGACGAGCACTGAAAAAGCTGTACAAAGGAACTAACGGGGAAAGAATTTATAAGGATTATTAAGGAAATGATGAACGATGACACAACAAAACCAGACACCTACATGAGCATATCAGAAAAATTTATGCAGGGTGAAATAAGCGAGGACGAATTTGCGGAGCGGTATAACCGATTGGTTGAGCAGGAAGCTGAAAAACACTGGGAACCAGTCGAACCACATGAGCATATATGAAAGGAATAAACGAAATGGAGAAAACAAAAACAGCTACAATAATTCCTTTTGAAGAAGTGGCGTACAAGGAACACGTAGTCGAAGCAGAAATTGTAGTTCATGGAAGCCGAGAAGAACCATATTACGAAATTAAATACAGAAAAGCTGGCGAGGCTAATTACAGTATCGGATATTCGTCTTACAATTTAAATATAGTATTTGGATTTTTAGATAAATATTTTGTATTTGATAATAAAAGATAGGAGAGCTAATATGAGTACAGTAAATAACGTGATAAGTAACGTGATGGCCACAATATGGGCAGTGATTGCTTTGTCGGAATGGATACTAGCAGAAGAAAAAGAAGATAAGATTTATGCAGCAGTAATGATGATATTAGCGATGATTACGCGGAGGTAAGAAAATTGAGCAATCCCAAACACGACTGGTATGGACACGCAGTAAAGCAGGTAAAAAAATACCCAGACAAACTGATTGCAGAAAATACAGCTCAGTCAGCCCTATGGATGTATGCTATTAACAAGGCGATAAAGCAGACAGAGGGGATGGACAACGGATTGGACAGAATGAAAGCCGTACAGCTGGTATATTTTGAGGATAGATACACGATAGCAGGGGCGGCGGATAAGCTTGGATATGCAGAAATGACTATACGCAGATGGCTTAGTGCTTTCGCCAATTTGGCTGGGAAATATGCGGGATATTAGAGAGGGAGAATTATCTCCCTCTCTTTTTTATGTTTGTCTAACGTGGCTTAAAAAATGTCGTACAATACACTTGTACGGACGAGTACTGGTAACTTTTTGTGAGACATAACCTTCTCTATCTTTTTGTGGTAAAAGTGTAAACTCTCACCCGCGTAAAAGAGAGTACACAAGACACCTATCCCACGGTGCCTTGTGTCCCATACAGGTTGCGGGTCTACAAGTGTTTAGAGACCAGCCGCTTTATTAGTCTTACCCCGGTGGCTGTTAAGGTGCAATTCCTTATACTTGTATTTAGTTGCATTATTGCAACTGGCGTAAACGATTTTTTTCATATTTTCTTTCCTTTCATATAACCCCGTAATGGATTGTTTACGGGGTTATGGTTGTATTTAGGAGGTGACCCCCAAAATGGGATAAGTAAATATCAGGAGTGGCTGACCCAAGAAGGGTTGCTCAAACTAGAGGGATGGGCACGAGATGGATGCACAGACAAAGAGATTGCGGCAAACATCGGTATTAACCCAGATACCTTGTATACATGGAAGAAAAAATTTCCAATTTTAGCCGATACCTTAAAAAAGGGAAAGGATGTTGTGGACAGGCAGGTGGAAAAAAGCCTGTTACAACGGGCACTAGGGTACAGCTACGAGGAGACGAGTGAAAAGTACGAAGGCGGAGTAATGACGGAGCGAAAGGTTACAAAAAAGCACGTTGCGCCGGATACAACAGCACAGATATTTTGGTTAAAGAACAGGAAGCCAGAACAATGGCGAGATAAGCCGCAGTCAGAGAGCGCAAGCGACAAAGCACTGGCAAAAGCTATTGAAATCCTTGGGGGTGTCAATAGTGCCATTGACTAGCAAACAGGCAGAATATCTACAAGGTTGTAACCATCGTTGGAACGTAAAGACCGGGGCGACAGGTTCCGGGAAATCGTTTGTGGACTACGCAATCGTAATCCCTCAACGCCTGACACATCTAAAAGGATTAGGGCTTGCTGTGATGTTGGGAAACACCAGAGGCACGCTACAACGTAACATACTTGACCCTATGCGAGAGATTTGGGGCGAGGAGCTAGTTGGCGAGATACGGAGCGACAACACAGTACAGCTATTTGGCAAAAAGGTATATGCACTAGGCGCTGACAACAAGAAGCACGTTGCAAGGATACAGGGAGCAACGATTGAGTATGCATACGGCGACGAAGTAACGACGTGGAACCAAGAAGTATTTGAGATGTTAAAATCTCGTCTCAGAACGCCACACAGTCATTTTGATGGGACGTGCAACCCGGCGGGACCGAAGCACTGGTTCAAAGGCTTTCTGGATTCTGATGCAGATATATTCCAACAGGCGTACAACATACACGATGGCTGCCTACCCCCGGCGGTAGTAGACGAACTGATAAAAGAATACTCAGGGACACACAGGTATCAACGCTACATACTAGGCAACTGGGCAGTGGCAGAAGGTCTTGTGTACGATATGTTTTCAGAGGAAAGACACGTCTGTAAAGCAAAGACTAGCGGAGAGATAATTGTTAGCTCTGATTTTGGTATGCAAAACGCTACCGTCTTCCTTGTATGGCAAAAAAGAGTAGATACCGGCAACTGGCACTGTATAAAAGAATACTACTATTCAGGCAGGGAGAACAACCGAATGAAACCGGTCGGCGAGCTAGTAAAAGGACTAGAGGACACACTAAACGGGCAGAAAGATGATTTAGTCATTGTTGACCCATCCGCCGCCGCTCTCATCGTAGAGTTACGCAGTAGAGGACATAAGGTCAAAAAGGCGGATAACACTGTTAACGACGGGATAGCAGATGTTGAGACGATGTTGACACAAGACAAATTATCGTTTGACCCGTCTTGCACGCACACAATCGAGGAGTTTGGTATCTATGCATGGGACCCAACAGCGGCTGACAAAGGCAGGGATGCAGTTATAAAACAGTCAGATCACGCAATGGATGCTATCAGGTATCTTGTAAAAACATTAAAACTCGTCAAGCGCAGCCAATCAAGACAATACAAATCAATTCTAGGGTGACGACAAATGTATTTATCATATCAAGATTTCATTGCCGCAAAAGACAAAGGGCAATTTATAAATCAGTTTATAAAATTCCACGAGAGTACGGGAGCATACAAAGAGGCGTTAAAAGCGGACAAGTACGACGCACAGGAAAATGAGACTATCTTGCAGTTTCAGCGTGTTTACTACACTTTATTGGGTCAGAAAAAAGTGGACAATTTCTCATCCGATGCGCAGATATGCTCTAATTTCTTCCACAAATTAAATACACAGCGTTGTTCGTACAGTCTGGGAAACGGCGTCTTTTTTAATGACATGAGTGTCAAGGACAAACTAGGCAAACAGTTTGACAGGAGAATCAAAGAGGCGGCATACAATGCATTAATTCACGGTCAATCCTTCCTTTTTTGGAATGTGGACCACGTGCACGAATTTCCCCTTACGCAGTTCGCCCCGATGTGGGACGAGGACACAGGAGCGTTGATGGCAGGCATAAGATTTTGGCAGCTGGACGAACAGAAACCATTTAAGGTTGTGCTGTACGAAGTTGATGGGTATACAACCTACAGCGCAGAAAGCAAATTTGGAGAATTAAAAGAGACCGCTCCCAAGCGGGCATACAGACAGAGAATCGAGACCGCAAACAATCTGGAACCGGAAATCATCGGAGAAGAAAATTATAGCAGTCTCCCCATTGTACCAATGTTTGGTAATAAAAGGCATATAAGCACCCTGAGGGGGATGCAGTCGAAGATTGATGCCTACGACGCGGTGCAAAGTGGTTTTGCCAATGATTTAGACGACTGTGCGCAGATGTATTGGCTAATTTCCAACGCTGACGGCATGACAGACGACGAACTGGCGGAATTCAGAGACCGGCTCAAATTTCAGCACATCGCAAAGGCCGAGGAGGGGCAGGTACAGGCATACACACAAGAACCACCGTATACCGCCAGAAAAGAGTTCCTCACGCAGATGCGGTCAGAAATTTATGAGGACTTCGGGGCGTTGGATGTACACGCCATAGCCGCCGGAGCAACAAATGACCACATCGACGCCGCATATCAACCACTAGACGACAATGCAGATGATTTTGAGTACTTCGTGGGCGATGCGATCGAGAAAATTCTGGAGCTTGCGGGGATTGATGACGAGCCGCAATTTAAGCGGAACAGAATCAGTAACGAGAAAGAGCGTACAGATATGATTCTTGAAGCGGCAAACTATCTGGACGAAGAAACCATCCTGAAAAAATTACCGTTTGTTGCACCGGAGGAAGTGCCGGACATTTTGGCAAAGCTGGACGAAGAATCATATAACCGCTACACAGAACCAATTGAACCCGATGCGCCGGAAGATAACCCGGAAGGGGATGAATAAACATGTATCCATCCGACAAGTGGACAGAACAGGAGTTACAAAAGCTAGAAAAGCGGCTGACAGACGTATACAAGCAGGCCGAAAAGGAACTTGACGGCAAAGCGAAGAACTATTTTAAACAATTCTCCAGCCGGTATGTCAAAGAATATGTGGCATATCAGGCAGGAAAGTACACCAAGAAAGAATTTGAAGAATGGTTGATGAACCAGTATGGCAGAGGGCAGAGGTGGGAAGCACTGCGTGAGGACATGGCTCGGAGACTGGCAGAATCAAATCAGATTGCCGCGGCATATATCAACGAGAAGACCCCACTTATTATCGCCCTCAATCGTAATTTTGAGGCATACATGATTAAATCTCTTGTGCCTGACAGACAGATAAAAGAGATTGGAGATATTGCTTTTAATTTGGTTGATGAGCATACAGTTAAGCGGCTGACAGTCAGAAAACAAAAGATTCTCCCGCCTAGGAGAGTGCTAAAAAGCAAGGATGTGCATTGGAATAAAAAGAAATTGCAAAATGCACTACTGCAAGGAATTTTACAGGGTGACAACATAAAAAAGCTCGCAGGGCGATTCCAAGACGTTACAGGCATGAATCATACTGCCGCAATTAGAAATGCCCGCACAGCGTTTACAGGGGCACAGAATGGGGGCAGACAGGCGGCATACGAGGAAGCTTACCAGATGGGAATTGATGTAGTTAAGCATTGGACAGCAACAAAGGACTTGAGGACACGAGACAGTCACAGGGCATTAGACGGTGAAGAAGTACCGTTTAATATGACTTACTCCAATGGCCTCATGTATCCGGGAGACCCAAGCGGAATCCCGGCGGAAGTTTATAACTGTCGTTGTACGCAGAGAACTACACTGCCTGCCGAACTGGCACAACCGCGAATGATACGTGTCAGAAACCCAGAGACAGGCAGAAACGAAGTCGTGGAGGACATGACCTATTATGAATGGTTAGCAACGCAAAGGGGGCGAATATAATGGCGGATATTGATGTTGTGAGCCACGTGGACGAAGTAATTTTAAAGACCACCATGGCACTTGCAAGGGCGTTAGAACAGGCAGGAGCCGCCGCAGAAGGGCACGCAAAAGACCTTTGCCCGGTCGATACAGGCGCGTTGAGAAACAGCATTACGCACCAGACCGACTTGGAGAATCTCACAGAGATAATCGGGAGTAATGAAGAATATGCCGCCTATGTAGAGTTAGGAACTGGCGTGTATTACAAGGGAGGACGAAAGACCCCATGGACTTATCAGGATGATAAGGGACAATGGCATATCACAAACGGTCAGAGAGCACAACCGTATTTAAAACCGGCGGCGGCAAATTACACAAAAGAATACACAGCAATCATTACAGACGAATTAAAAGGAGCGATGGGATAATGAACAGATTGTCTTTGCTCGTCAAGGCAAGAGAAACTGCAGAGTATTTTACTGATAAAAAGTTTAAATACTCTCAGAGCGTAGCGAATAGCTGGGCGAGCGCAAAGAAGAAAAAGGTAAGTAATTGTGCATCGTATGTATGCTATTGCCTACAGCAATTAGGCATCCTCAAACCGGGACAACTGTTTTATTGCAACAGGAACGGAACAGTTGTCTATAAGGGCGCAGGAACAAAAGCGGCTATATCAAAACGATATAGATTGATAAAAGTAAATAAATTACCCCGGGATTATAAAAGCAAATTAAAACCGGGAGATATTTGCTTTTACCGCCTGCATACCAATATTTTCGCAGGAATAAACGAGAATAATAAAATGGTTTGGTGGGATGCCGGAAAGGCTAGCACAAATACTAAAAAAGCAGGCGGAACATACAAAAAGATACACAGAGTCATCAACGGAAAACAGAAGATTTTATATGTGTTGAGATGGAGGTAAAAAATGAAAAAATTATTTATTAGTCAGCCGATGAAAGGCAAATCAGATGAGGAAATTTTAAAAGAGAGAGAAAATGCAATTAAAAGCGCAGAAGAACTGTTGGAAGAACCAGTAGAGTTGATTGATTCGTTCTTTCAGTCGGCACCCGCTGACGCTAGACCACTCTGGTTTTTAGGGAAGTCTCTTGAACTACTATCAATCGCTGACATTGCGTTTTTTGCAAAAGGTTGGGAAGATGCAAGAGGGTGCAAAATTGAACATACTTGTGCTGTCGAGTACGGGATTACAACAATCGCAGATTGTAAAGGAGAAAAATATGGCACAGAAGAAAATTATTGATGTGTCGGTATACAACGGCACAATCGACTGGAGGAAAGTAAAGAAATACGGTTGCGATGGTGCAATCATTAAGATTATCCGCAAGGATTTAGGCAAAGATAAAAAATTTGAAGAGAACTATAAAAAGTGTGAGAAATTGGGTATCTCATGGGGCGTGTATAACTACACATACGCAACCACAGTAGCAAAAGCTAAGTCAGACATGGAACTTGTGTGTGACATCCTCGACAAAGTCAGCAAAAAGCATTTTAAATACGGCGTTTGGTTTGACATTGAGGACAAAGTGCAGGCTAAGCTGACAAAGGGCATGATTGCATCAATCATCAACGCAGCACAGACTGTCGTTGAGTCAAGAGGGTATAAATTCGGCGTTTACACTGGTAAATCATACTTTACGGAGCATATTGATAAAAACAAAGTTAACTGTAAAAACTGGTGGATTGCGCGTTATTACAAAGGCTATAACCGCATGGCGTTTAAGGCAACACCGAACAAATCTTATAAGCCTACAAACGTGGATAACCTTATGGCATGGCAATATACCAGTTCTGGCGTATTTCCCACCAGGGTTTCAACCGGCAACGGCGGAAAGTTTGATTTAAATATTTTATATCATGACTTCCCTGCGAAGGCGCAGAAGGAAGAAACGAAAAAGGGTAACTACACTGGGAAATTCCCTGAGTTGCCGTCACGAGGCTACTACAAGTTTTTAGACGGCATTACAGTGCTAAAAGACGCACAGAACGAAATTACAAAAATGCAGGATTTTCTGAACTGGGCAATCGGAGCAAAATTAAAAAACGATGGCAAGTATGGAGAGAAGACAGAAGACGCGGTAAGAATTTTCCAGTCGCGCTGTAACTTGAAAAACGATGGCAAGTTCGGGACAAATTCCCTTAAGGCCGCGAAAGAATTTAGCAAGTAATCACGAAGTACTGTGATTTGCATATAAAGTCATTTAGGGAAAGAAATCCCTCGAAGAAAAGGAGTAATCAAATGGCATTAACAAGGGCTTTTTTAAAGAGCATGACACTTACAGATGAACAGGTTTCCGCGATCATCGAGGAACACTCTGCGACCGTTACAGGTCTCAAGAACGAGATTAGTAAGTATAAAGAGGACGCGGAGAAAGTCCCGGGCCTCCAGAAGAAATTGGAGGACTACGAAAAGGATGATTGGAAAGGCAAGTACGAGAAAGAACACGCAGGTTTTGAGAACTACAAAGCCGAACAGAACGAGAAAGCGTCATACAACGCGAAAGAAGCCGCATACAAAAAGATGCTTGAAGATTCCGGCGTGTCCAGCAAAGTAATTGGCCTTGTATTAAAAGCGTCAAAAGAGACTATTGATAATTTAAAAATCGGAGCTGACGGCAAATTTGAGAATGCAACAGAGGTAGAAAAAGGCATCAAAGAAGCGTATGCCGACTATATTACAACTGAAAAGACTCATGGTGCTAACGTATCAAATCCACCGGGAGGAGAACCGGGGAAAATGACCAAGGAAGAAATCATGGAAATTAAGGATGCGGGCGAACGTCAGAAAGCGATTGCGGAAAATCACGAACTTTTTGGCTATTGAAAGGAGTAGACAATGGCAGGAGTAACCACTAGCACTGTATTAAATACAGATAGCGCTCTCAAAGCGAGAGAAATTGATTTTGTAACAAGATTTGACAAAAATTGGGATGCATTAAGAACTATCTTAGGAATCTTTAAGCCCATCAGAAAAGAGCCGGGCACTAGCTTAGTAACCTACGAGGCGCAGATGAAAGACGAAGCCTTACAGGGCGGCGCAAGTGTGGGTGAGGGAGAGGCAATCCCTTTTACACAGTTTAAGGTCGTAGAAAGCAAAAGGGAAGATATTGTCGTAGAAAAATACGCTAAATCTTTAACTCTTGAGTCTGTGGCAAAATGGGGCGCAACCGTTGCGATTGAAAAAACAGATGATGCCTTTATGGTTGAGCTGCAGAACAAGGTTTTAAAGGATTTTTACACATTTTTAAAAACAGGAACATTAAAAGGAACACAGAAGAAATGGCAGAAAGCACTTGCAATCGCAAAAGGTGCTGTACTCAACAAATTCGCAGGGATGAACAGAAACGTAACCGAAGTCGTAGGATTTGCAAACGTAATGGATTTTTACGACTGGTTAGGTGATAAAGAGATTACCGTACAGACAATGTTTGGATTGCAGTATATCAAAGATTTCTTTGGCTTCTCTACACTGTTCCTCCTCCCTGACGACTACATCCCGGCAAAAACCGTCATCGCAACACCGGTGGAAAATATTGATTTATATTATATTGATCCCGGTGACAGCGATTTCAAAAAGCTTGGCCTGGACTACACAACATCTGGCGAAACAAATCTGATTGGATTCCACGCAGGCGGCAACTATACAAACGCCACAGGCGAAACATACGCCATTATGGGCATGAAACTGTGGGCAGAATACCTTGACGGCATTTGCGTAGTCACCGTTGGAACTACAGAAACTATCCCAGAAGTATCAAGCACCGTTTCAAAAGCAAGTTCGAACGGAAAATAAAAGGGGTTGATTGAGTGCTTTACGAAGTCATGAATCATATTCACAATTTCTTCCCGGTCAAAGGAGCGGCAATCACAGGCAAAATAACAATCGGGGAATGGCTTTTTGACACGCACATAGATGCAACGACAGACACCGAAGACCTACGTTATTCTGACACCGCGATTCGCCTCCCGCTACAGGACGGGCAATATTATTTAATCAGCGGCTCTATCTTTAATGACGGGGTTTATCAGTACCACAAAGGCGATACTGCCCCGTTACAGGAGGAGACGTTTGACGGCGTAGTGGTTCCACTGGCTATCCCTAAACCGTTTTTATCACTGGTGGACGAAATCAGCGAGTGGCAGGCGAAGAATGGCAATTTAGGAGCGTATCAGTCGGAGTCATTTGGCGGCTATTCGTACAGCAGGGCAACAAATTCTAAAGGCGAGGCTTACACGTGGCAGGATGCCTTTAGAGCACGCCTGAACCCATGGAGGAAAATGGCATGAGTTTAATCAATGAATTTTTACAGGATTGCATACTCATGGATAAAAAGCGTACTTCTGACGGCGAGGGTGGATTTATCACTGAGTGGGTGGAAGGCGCTAAAATACAGGCGGCAATAATCCAAGATACCTCTATGTCTGCCAGGGTGGCAGAGAAAGAGGGTGTAACAGCAACATATACAATTACTACAGCTAAAACAGTAAAGCTAGACTATCATGATGTATTAAAAACAAAAGACGGAAAAATTTTTAGAGTTACATCAAATGCAGGAGAAAAAGAAACCCCTGCGTCGTCTAATTTAGATATAGCACAGGTCCCGGCGGAGAAGTGGGAGTTAACGTCATGACCCCAACAGCGGCACTGTATCAATTTTGGTCATCCTTCGGCATAACTGCATATCCGTCTAACAGGGTGCCGGAAGATACCGCATTTCCTTTTATCACATACGAACCAATTATAGCAAATTGGTGGACAGGTGCGGCCGCCGCTAGCGTCGTAAATGTCTGGTACCACACAGAATCTGAGGCAGTCCCAAACAAAAAGGCGAAAGAAATCAGTGACAGATTGCAAGGAGGTACTACGGTAAAATGCGATGATGGATTTATTTTCCTGTCGCAGGACCAGCCGTGGACTCCTTTAGTCGATGAAGCCGACTCGTCAATAGTACGCAGATACACAGTAATTACTATGCAATTTATAACTATTTAACGAGGTGAGCAAATGAAGTATACGCAGGTACCTTCTGACCTTTTCAAAAAAATACAGATTAACGCCGGTATTATTGTATCAGCTTTTGAGCCAGAAACGGGCGCCATAACAGCAACTAACATCCTCATGGCAACCAGCGGCGGTTGTAGCTTTAGCGCAGAGCCATCCTTTACGGATTTCGGGGAAGATATTGACAACGTACCCAAAAACACGATGGAACTCAAAGAAATCGAATCTATTGAAGTAAAATTATCAGGTACAGCCGTTACTATGGATACCACACAGGCTAAAAGCTTTATGGCAGCGGCAGACGTAGCAGGAAACAAAGTAACGCCAAGGTCAGATTTAAAGACAGAAGATTTTAAGGATATTTGGTGGATTGGTGACTATTCGGACGAAAATTCCGGGGATTCCGCCGGATTTATCGCAATCAAAATCATGAACGCCCTCTCAACGGGCGGATTTAAAATTAAATCAGATGATAAATCTAAAGGAAATTTCGATTTCGAATACACAGGACATTATAGCATTAAGAACGCAGAGACAGTACCTTACGAGGTCTATATTAAAACAGGCGAAGCGGCGTAGGAGGTAAAGCATGAGATTATCGGATTTAACAGCAGAACAGGGATTGGAAGCCATTGCGAATTCCCTTGAACATATCGGAAACATTGCAGACGATGATGACGCGCTTAAGCTGTGCCAGGAACTTGTGCCGCGGGAAGGTGAGAAATACATCAAAGTCTTTGCTAGGGGTGCTAAAACAGCCCCTAGACTGTTAAAAACGCACAAGGATGATGTAATTGGAATCTTAGCGGCGTTTGAATTACAGACAGTTGAGGAATACAAGAAAACGCACAAATTAATGGATGTTATCAAAGGCATGGTTGACCTTGTCAACGAACCGGAGGTACGTCAGCTTTTTTTCTCAGTGCCAACGGGCGCAACAGACGGACACTCTGGAGATGCGCAGGAGAATACAGAGGAAAAAGCGTAAAAGGCTTCCTACTGTATGTCAAAGCTAAGATTTTAGACGACACAGAGGAATTAATTTACAAACGATATAAGGCCGATGGGCTGAAATATGTAACCGAAAGTATTTCGCAGGCGTTCGGCGGGAAATATCTCTATGTATCGTTTATTGATTTGATTGATAATAATAAAAAACAAACAGTAACAAAGACTGGCGAAGAAATAGCCGCAGACGTCATTAAAAAAGCCGGATTGGTGGTGATGAGTGATTGAATGTGATGGAATTGTTTGTCACTCTGGCAATCAAAGACACCGCATATAAGAAGGGGCTGAAAGACGCAGAAGGTAATGCCAGCTCGTCCACATCAAAAATCGGCGGGGCATTTAAAGCGGTCGGGAAAGTGGCTAAAACAGCCATGGTGGCTGGCTCTGCCGCCGCCGTTGCATTTACAAAAACATCAATAGATGCCGGGATGAGTTTCGACAGCGCAATGTCTCAGGTAGCGGCCACAATGGGAACAACCGTAGACAAAATAGGGAACATCAAAGCCAAGGCTGAGGAAATGGGGCGTACAACAAAGTACACAGCAACAGAAGCGGCGGAAGGTATGAACATTCTTGCCCAAGCCGGCTTGTCGGCTGACGAACAGATTAGCGGTATCGGAACAGTACTTAACCTTGCCTCTGCCGGTGCTATGAGTCTGGAAGAATCGGCATCATATACCGCGGGTGCGGTAAAAGGCTTTGGAGACTCGATGAGTAACGCATCTTATTACGCCGATTTAATGGCAAAGGGTGCTACTCTTGCCAATACGGATGTAAGAGGACTCGGAGAGGCTTTCTCAGGCTCTGCCGCCACAGCGAAAAACTACGGTCAAGCGGCGGACAGTGTCACGCTTTCCTTACTCCGCTTGGCAGAGCAGAACGTGACAGGCTCCGAGGCATCTACGGCATTAAATAGGGCAATGGCGGACTTATATACTCCGACTGATGATGCATCAAAAGCTTTAGATCAGTTAGGGGTATCCGCCTATAAGTCAAACGGCGAGGCAAAAGATTTTAACGACCTCGTAGACGAACTTAATGGCTCTTTGCAGGGTATGACAGCGGAACAAAAAAACAATGCCCTTGCAACGATTTTTACAACGCAAGGCTTACAGGCATTTAACAAAATGACCGCATCAAGTGATGCGACTGTACAAAAATTCTGGAAAGGAATACAGGATTCTTCCGGCTCTGCGGCACAGCAGGCGGCTACACAGTTAGACAATTTAAAAGGCGACATAACCTTGCTATCTAGTGCTACAGAGGGCTTAGAACTGGGTTTTTACAATACTTTTTCGGGTACTATCCGCGGTGCTATCAAAGGCATAACAAGCGAGGTTAGTGGATTAGCTGAGGCGATGGAATCCGGCGGCATAAGTGGCGCTCTTTCCAAACTTGCGCAAGATGCGATTAACTTTAGCGGTCAGTTGCCGGGGCTGACAAAAATCGGCGGCGACCTCATAAACGGTTTAATTTCGAGCGTTACTCAAAATTCTGGCAGTATTACAACTGCTGTCAGTCAACTGTTAAATAATCTTGCCTCTACGATTTCCACAGGGCTAAATGTATTTACATCGGTCGGGGTCAATTTGTTAACGACTATCGCTAGCGGCATGACTCAGGGCATCCCAACCTTTTTGGGGCAGGCGTTGCCGATGCTGGCGCAATTTACGGAATCACTGAGAAGTAACGCGGGAAAACTAATAAATGCAGGCCTGACACTTATTCAGAATATCGCACAGGGATTGATTAATTCCATACCCGTACTGATTGCATACGTACCCACAATCATAACAAATTTAGCCGGTATTATTAACGATAACGCGCCAAAAATCCTTGCAACAGGAATAACAATCATAACAAATTTGGCAATTGGCTTAGTTCGTGCAATTCCGTTGCTAATTGCCAATTTGCCGAAAATTATCACGGCCATTGTAAGTGTGTTTACGGCGTTTAACTGGCTGTCGCTTGGTAAAAACATTGTTACCGGCATAATCAAAGGAATCAAAAATCTCCCTTCTCTTTTAAAGGGTGCCGCTAAAAATGCTGTAAACGGATTCAAGGGAGCATTTAAGGGAAATGGTATTTTATCGGCTGTAAAAGGAGCATTTACTAAGATACCATCGGCTGTTAAAAGTATCTTTACTAAGGCAGTATCCCTTGTAAAAAGCTTCCCTGGACGGTTTAAGAGCGCCTTAAAGTTTAGCTGGTCTCTTCCACACCTAAACCTACCGCACCTGAGTGTTTCCGGCGGAAAAGCTCCGTTCGGTATTGGGGGAAAGGGTTCCCTGCCATCATTCCACATTAGCTGGTATAAAAAAGCCATGGAAAGCCCATATGTATTTTCTGATGCCACCTTGTTTGGAGCAGGAGAAGCAGGAGACGAGATGCTGTACGGTCGTAGCAGACTGATGAACGATATCAAAGAGGCAACACAGGGAACGAAAAACGATGTAACTATTAACGTAACTGTAAACGGTGCAGATAACCCAGAAGAATGGGGAAGAAGAATGGCAAGTGAACTTAGAAGGCAGGTGAAAATGGCATAATGGCAAAGAAAAAGAAAAAGTCTGCTGCTCCTAGCGGTCTGTCTATATCGAGAGACGGTTTGAAATTTACAATATCTTGGAAGATACCGGCGAAAAAATATGAGGATGGACAGTGGCTATGGTATCGTCTACATACAAAAAACGCCGGTGCTTCTAAATGGGATTGGACAAAGTGGAAGAAAATAAATGTGGGAAAATCAGCAACCAAAAAAACGGTAGCACTTAATGCAAAAAATTATTATCCTGTCTCATCAAAATTATTAAACGCGATAGAATTTAAGGTAAAGGGCAAAACAAAAAGTGATAAAAAGCATACCTATACAGCCGCACGTTCCACAAAAACATTTGCTATTCATGCGCCAAATGCCCCTTCTGTTTCTTATTCCCTTGATGATGCCGACGCAAATAAAGGTACATTTACTTGGAATACCTCATACGAGGCGAATGATGCAAGGCATTTTGCAAGGACGCAGGTACAGACCGCATTAATGATAAATTATAAGGGCGCCATTGCAAACGCTCGTTTTTCTAATTCGTCCCACACGGGAGCGTCTGGCACATGGGCGATAACAGAGGATGGTTCCCCGACACAAAACAAGACATTTTGCCGTATTGTAAGGGCAAAATCGAGAGGGTGTGCCGGAGATTCCGGTTGGAGTTATGCGTACCATTATTACAGTATCCCAGGGCGTCCAAACATACAGAGTACAGGAAGCAAAGAGATAGGACCCTCTAGCCGCTATGTATGGGCAAACTGGGTGCAGGCATCGCCGCGGGACCGCCCTGTGGATTCCATGGAGTTACAATACGCTATAGACACGCCGGAAAGCGGAGAGAGATATACTGGCACATCATGGAGCACAGGAGTAACTGTTGCGTACCATGATTATACGGTGTCAGCAGATTTCAACACGGACGACGGCATAGCGGAAGACCAGATTATGTGGACAAGGGTGCAAAGTACGCACGATAAAAAATATGCATATTCTGAGCCACGAGTAGCGGCGCGAGGGGCTTTAAAATCCCCGTCATTTGATACGGTATCGGCAACAGGAACAACACTTACTATCAATAGCGTTGAACGCAACACGGAAGTTCCTGACGCTAAAACAGCCGTCTGGATGAAAATAGGCAACGAGGAAAAAGGTATTATTGCAATTACCGACAAAGAGGGGACAATCACAGTTGCGTGTCCGGACGTTTCCGGCGGTACCGAATACCAGATTGCGCTCAAAAATTTTACTGGAACTTCCACACCTCAAAATGGAGCGTCTGGCACCACCTACAAACTTAGCCCCCTCATGCAGTCTGGGTGGATTTATTCGGAAACAAGAAAGATTGCAGTCCCACCGAAAAATATAACTGCAATGGCGGTGGCATCTGATACCGTGGAACTAACATGGGATTGGTCGTGGAAAAATGCGGATGCGGCTACCGTTGCGTGGGCAGACCACGAGGACGCATGGATTAGTACGGAAGCCCCAACTACTTATGACGTGGAGGACAGGGAAACCACGTGGCATATCGGGTCCCTAGAATCGGCAAAAACATATTATTTCCGCGTAAGATTGCGGGATACGTCCGGGGATGAGGAAGTGTTATCTCCTTGGTCTGATACGGTTTCCGTATCTCTGAGTGAGACCCCAACAACTCCTACGCTTGCAACGACAGAAAATTATCTTGCCCTGGACGATACAGTTATTTGCAGTGTTGGCTACACCGGAAACAGCAAAGCTAGCATAAAAATAGCGGAAGCGGTTAACGATGAGCCGGTTAAAGGCAAAGATGGAAACGTCGTTGTTTTAATGATGTCTTCCGGCATGGAGACATTATCGGAAACTATTGAAAACATTAATAAAATCTATACTGCAAGTGGTCTTTTGAGCAATCTGTGGAATGTAGGAGAAATCCATTATTTAAAAGCAATGGTTACAGCACAGGGAGGCAAGGAAGGTGCATGGTCAGATTCTGTGGCTGTTGAAATTGTTGCAAAACCTGCAATAGACAGCGTTACAACAAATCTTGTTTCGGAAGCAACAGCATATAATTCTGACGATGTTACCACGGAAACGACCGACCAGACAGTGCCGGAATCATCGGAAGGCACAACAAATTATTTGGAGCAGCTACCATTAACGATAGCCCCGTCCTTCGGGGATTCTGCTGGCACAGCAAAAGTAACGATTGTCAGGGACGAGTATTATTATATTCTGCGCCCGGACGGATTAAAGGAACAGCATTTTGCCGGCGAAATTATTGCCAGTTTTACCGGTAGCGAAACAGATAACTACAGTATTGCCTTGGGCGACCTGATCGGGCAGATGGATGACGGTGCAAGGTACAGCATACAGATTGCATTTACAGATATTTATGACCATGTGGCAGAAAAAAAGATACCGTTTGTTGTACGGTGGAAACACCAGCCGGAAGTGCCAACGGCCACTGTAAATACGATTGCAGACAACAAAACAGCGAGCATTGTTGTTGCTGAACCAGCTACATATGCCGATGGGGATACATTCGACTTGTACCGGATGAGCGTAGACAGAGCAGAATTGATTCTGGAGAACGGAATCTATGGACAGAAATATGTTGACCCATACCCGGCGTTAAATGAGTACGGCGGCATACTGGTTGTAAATAGAACTGCCAACGGTGACTATATAACGTCAGATAGTTCGTTTGCGTGGTTATATAGCGATTTTTCCATCGAATATAAAAAGGCAATCATTGATTTTGACGGTGAATCTATCGAAATCCAGTATAACCTTGATTTAGATAACTCATGGGATAAAGATTTCGAGAGGACAGTTTATCTTGGCGGCTCCGTACAAGGTGACTGGAATCCTGCAGTCACTCGTGATTTAAAAATTGATGCAGTAAGTATATCTCTGACAGAACCAGCAATGATTGAGCAGATGAGACGGCTCGCAACGTATCCCGGAATATGCCACGTTAGGACACCAGATGGTTCGTCTTTTTCCTGCGATATACAGGTATCAGAGAAAAAAGACCACGACAATAAAATGCGGACAGATTTCTCACTAACGATTAAAAAAGTGGACTCGGAAGAACTGGATGCCGTAACCGAAGAGCAGTGGAGCGCAGAGCATCCTATCGAGGTGATGTGATGGATTGGAGCAAAGGATTTTCAGCAAGATATATTTTGACGACAGTTGACCCAAAGACGTGGACAGACCAGCAAGAATTTGAATTTACTGAGGGCAGTATTGACCGAGACAGCACGTCAGATTTAAGGGAATCTGCCTCCGTCACAATGACAGAAAAGATAACAGACAATGAGTGCTGGGTCCGCATTTACCTACAAGCCAGACAGGGAGGGTCAGGAGCAAAAGTAGCACTGTTTACTGGCCTGACTGCCTTCCCAGAAAGAAAACTTGATGGTGTGAGAGAGACTTACAACATTGACTGCTACTCCGTTCTCAAGCCGGCAGATGATGTGATTCTGCCGCGTGGTTATTATGCACCAGCCGGTAGCGGAGCAAAACAGATTAAAAATCTGCTCAATGATTGTATCCCTGCCCCCGTGTATGTCGAGGGAACATCGCCGATAACTACAGATGACATCGTTGCGGAAGATGGGGAAACAAGGCTCACAATGGCACTGCATATTTTAGATGCCATCGGCTGGCGGATGCGAATACTTGGCGATGGAAGTATTGTTATCTGTGCAAATGATAATAATAGCAGCCTTACAGTGGGGATTAACGCAAACGACATCATGGAGTGTGACGTAACAGACACATTTAATTGGTATGACACACCAAACTGTTTTATGGCAATACATGACGATTACGGCGCAGCCATCGCGCGGGACGACAGTCCGGACAGTTATCTATCAACCGTCAGTCGGGGTAGGGAAGTGTGGAAATCGGAAACAGGCGTTGAATTATCCTCCGGGGAAAACATAGCGGCATACGCCGTTAGAAAGCTAAAAGAATTGCAGAATCCTGCCAGAACGATACAGTACAGCCGGCGATTTTTCGAGGACGTTCTTTTAGGAGATGTGGTCTTTCTAAATTATCCAAGACACGGCCTTACTGGAAAATTCAGAATAATATCACAATCACTGTCCCTAGAACATGGTTGCCGCACGAAAGAAGAGGTGGAAAGTATTGAATGAATTTGTAAAAGAGATTGCCTCGGCGATGAAAGAAAGCAAGACAAAAGCATATGATACAGTTGCAAAAGTCCTTCGCGTTGACGAAAAAACGGCATATGTCCACATTGACGGTGGAGCAGATGAAACCCCCGCACAGATGGCGATTAATTGTAAGACAGGTGACACAGTAAAAATCCGTGTCAGCGGCGGAAAAGCATGGTTAACAGGAAACATTACAGCACCACCTACGGATGACTCTGTTGCAATTAAAGCGAATAAGACAGCTACTAAGGTAAAGAAATCCTACGAGAACTTTAAAGATGTTACCGAGGAAAACTTTAGCAGTCAGGAAGACAAGATATCAGAGGCTGCTAAAGTTGCAACTAACTTTATGAAATATATCGAAGGACTTGGATTAGTTGTCGGTGATATGCGAGGCAATGAACTTGGACAGAACGCGTTACTTGACGCAAATGGAATGTGTGTGCGCAACAATAACAGCGAAATTGTACGATTTGGAATTACAGATATTAAGGTAGTGAATGAAGATGGAGACCCTGTTTATAGTGGTACTGGTTCTGTTGTAAAGTCACGAAACAACATTGTTGTATCAACACAGCAAACAAAAGATGCAGGTAATACTAATGCCGGTGGTAAGGCTGCGCTTGAATTATATTATGATAGTGCAAAAGATAATATGAGTCTCTCGTTATCTGTAAAAAGTGGAACATCCTATACTGATTTGTACGAAAGCATTGGAAATGGGATATATGCTGATAACTCTAATACAAAGATTGTGTCTTCAGACGTAATAAAGTTGGATGCAGGGAGAATATATTTATCCACCTATTTAGGGACTTGGAGACCATATTTTTGCGCTGGCGATTCGATCAGTGCAACTTTTGGTACTGCTGGATATATTACGAGTTCCGGCAAGGATGTCATTTTTATAATTCCATTATCAAAACCAATAATTGGGAACCCGACGGTAACAGTAACAAGTGTGGAAGGGCTTATGGTCCGACAAAATAATAAGTATTTGTATGGTGGCTCATCAACAAAATATGTAAAACCTAGCAAATATACTGTACACTCAACGCTTAGTGGAGGCTGCATCCATGTATTTGCAACAATGCCAAATACTACAGATGTTACAAACAATAGTCCTTGCGGCATCTGGGCTAATATTAAGATAACATTCTCATAGGAGGAATAAAATTGGCTTTAAAAAAAGAAATCCGTCAAAGCGATGGTGTAGTTACTAATTATCACAGAATTTTATATATTCAGTCTACAATCAACAGCCATGATTCAATAGCTGTAGTGTCTTATGTGGATGAGATTGGTAGAGCTATGGAAAACAACGGTGACAGACCGTATAGAGCCGCTGTTACATACGAGAAAGAATATGAAGAGAATATGACTATCGAAGATGCTTATAAGTATCTCAAAACACTTTCGGAGTACGAAGATGCAGAGAATATCTGATACAATTTATGCATAAGGAGGCGAAAGCATGATAGCTAGTGGAACAATAATTATTGATGGACAGACATACCGCAAAGGAGATGTTATACACGATTTAGGCGGTTGGGATTGCATAGACACGGACGGAAGCAAGCGATATTATTGGGGAAAGTCTTCTGAAGTAGATAAATTACCTCAATATGTTGCAAGTGGTTCGACGGCGTTATGTGTAGACACAGGGGAATTATATGGATTTTATGCACCTGGTAGCAAGTGGTTTTTACTTTAGGGGGGTGTAGAGCATGAGAAAAAGTGGCTTAACAGGAGATGAGGCGTATATACTCGCAAAGCATGGGAAAACAACAGAAGACCTTGGCCCGCTAAAAAAAGAAATTAATAAGCTAAAGGAAGATATAGACAACTTAAATGATAAGAAGATTACCAAGTTCTACGCAAGCAATCTTGGAGAAACTCATATTACTGATTCCGATGATGGAAAGATTCAAAATATGATGATATACGGAAAATCTTCACAGGATGGAACACCTTCACCAGAGAACCCAGTTGAGATTAAGAGCGTGGTGAACCCGACGGTGAAGGTGTCAAATGAAGATGGGACAAAATCTCAGACTGTCACCCTCCCATACACTCTCAACGCCATTCCTGTAGCAAGTAATGGCAACGTCACAATTGATGGACAACAGTATGTAAGCGATTATATAGATGTAGAGCGTGGAAAAGTTGTGAGATGTGTTAAGAGAGAACCTTTAAGCAAAAATGGTAGGTTAAGTAGTAGTAGTAGTCCATTCTACACCTACAATCTTCCTAGTGCGAAGCCAAAGACAATTACTGAAGTATTTGTACTATGTAATTTAGCACAGTTTAATTCAATCACGACAAGCAATAGTCAAATTGGAATTTCTAGCGATGGCTCTAATAACCTAAGAATGAGATTGGACGGATACGCAACATTAGAACAATATACTAGATTAAGCGCAGAAATAATATACGAGCTTGCTACACCAATAGAAGAAGATTTAACATCCGAGCAAATCCAATCCTTGCAAGCGCTCAAGACCAAGCATCCCGTAACCAACATATTCATCACATCCGACCAACTAGACGGCTGCACTACATTCAATTACCCTATCTCAATGGCTAACGGTTGGAACTACGTGAAGAAGCAACTAAGCGACAACCGTGACTACATCTATGACATGGATACCACGTCCGCAGAAGCTTACGTTAACAGCGAATATGCAGTAGCATTAACAGAATTGGAGGTATGATTATGTTATATAGAACACTTTTAAAACTTAAGAAAAGAAACGGACTCACAGATGATTTAAAGAATAAGATTGATATTTTCTTCGCAACGGGCAGGATTACAG
>ERZ772860.418-NODE-418-length-38635-cov-17.198419_pt1 | contig 38635 bp, 31 predicted proteins | sample MGYA00511342_ERZ772860 | MGnify/ENA primary metagenome ERZ772860 (study PRJEB29015, sample SAMEA2737665) | human gut metagenome | biome: human gut; feature: human-associated habitat; material: faeces | place: China | collected 2012 ... | reverse complement strand
CCTCCAAGCCCCCTCCCCCTCCCCCCTCCTCCCCCCCCCCCCCTTCACGTCACACCATGGCCACCTACCGCACCATACCCGTCCGCGATCTCAGCGAGGACGCCCTCACCCGCCTCAGCCGCGACATGAAGCTCTCCCTCTCCACCGAGGACATGCTCGTCGTGCAGCAAATCTTCCGGGAAATCGGCCGCGAACCCACGGACGTCGAGCTCGAAGTCATCGCCCAGACCTGGTCTGAGCACTGCAAGCACCGCATCTTCGCGGCCACCATCCGCCACAGCGTCGACGGCGGTGAGCCCGAAGAGATTCGCAGCATGTACAAGACCTTCATCCGCAAGCCCTCCGAGGCCATCATGGCGCAGAAGCCCGGCTTCGTGCTCAGCGCCTTTGTGGACAATGCGGGCTTCATCAAGCTGGATGACAACCTCTCCATCTGCCTGAAGGCCGAGACGCACAACCACCCCAGCGCCATCGAGCCCTACGCCGGCGCGAACACGGGCCTCGGCGGCGTCATCCGCGACATCCTCGGTGCGGGCAAGGGCGCCAAGCCCATCGCCAACCTCGACGTCTTCTGCTTCGGCGCGCCGGACACCCCGCAGAGCCTGATTGAAGGGCACAACATCATCCACCCGCTGGGCATCATGCGCGGCGTCGTGCGCGGCGTGCGCGACTACGGCAACCGCATGGGCATCCCGACCACGAGCGGCGCCATCCAGTTTGACCCCACCTACATCTACAACCCGCTCGTCTTCTGCGGCACCGCCGGCGTCATCCCCCAGAGCGACATCGCCAAGGAAATGACACCCGGCCTCGCCGTCGTCGTCATCGGCGGGCGCACCGGCAAGGACGGCCTGCACGGCGCCACCTTCTCCTCCGCCGCCATGGGCGAAGCCTCGCACGAGGAAGACCAGCAGGCGGTGCAGATCGGCAACCCGATTGAAGAGAAAAAGACCCTCGACGTCATCCTCGAGGCCCGCGAGCGCGGCCTCATCGAGTTCATCACGGACTGCGGCGCGGGCGGCTTCTCCTCCGCCGCGGGCGAGATGCTCTCAGAGACCGGCGGCAACCTCTACCTCGAGCGCGCCCCGCTCAAGGAGACGAACATGCTCTCGTGGCAGATCTTCCTCTCCGAGTCGCAGGAGCGCATGGTGCTCGCCGTCAAGCCCGAGAAGCTCGACGAGCTCAAGAGCCTCTGCGACACCTTCCAGACGGAGATGACCGTGCTGGGCGAGTCGAACGACTCCGGCGTGCTGCGCGTCTGGCACAACGGCGAGCTCGTCTGCGAGCTTGACAACTCGAAGCTGCACGACGCGCCCACCAAGAAGCTCGACTCCGTCTTCACCAGCGCCCCGGCGCGCACGGGCCTCGCGCTCGATGACAGCCACCTCGCCGACGACCTGCGCAGCCTCTTCCGCGACTTCGCCATCGTCTCGCGCGAGCCCATCATCCGCGAATACGACCACGAGGTGCAGGGCAACACCGTGCTCAAGCCGCTGGCCGGCGCCTCGGGCGACGCCCCGCAGGACGCCTCCGTCATCGACATCGACGGCTCGGAGAAGCTCATGTCGCTCGCGCTGGCCATCCTGCCCGAATGGGGCAAGACCGACCCCTACGCCATGGGTACCGGCACCGTCGACGAAACTGTCCGCCAACTCATCCTCGCGGGCACGAACCCCGACAAGATCGCCCTGCTCGACAACTTCTGCATGGGCAACCCCGAGTGCCCGACCGAGCTCGGCCGCATCGTCGAATGCGCCAAGGGCATCCGCGACGCCGCCCTCGCCTACGGCGCCCCCTACGTCTCCGGCAAGGACAGCTTCTACAACTACTTCGAGACGGAGGACGGCCCGGTGAACATCCCCGTCACCTTCCTCTGCTCGGGCTTCGGCGTCGTCGAAGACTACGAGCACGTGCACGGCATGTCCCTGCGCCGCAACAACAGCATCATCTTCATCGTCGGCAACACCGAGGATGAGATGGGCGGCAGCGTCTACGCCCGCCTCAAGGGCCTGAGCGACTGCAAGGTGCCGCAGACCGACTGCGCGCGCAACTACGCCGTCTACAAGCAGTATTACGACAAGGCCCTCACCCGCGGCCTCGTGCTCTCCGCGCACGACCTCTCCGAAGGCGGCCTCGCCGTCGCGGCGGCCGAGATGGCCTTCTCGGGCAAGGGCGGCCTCACGCTCAACCTCGACAAGCTGCCCACCGCCGGCGGCTGGAGCAACCTCGCCGTGCCCTGCTTCAGCGAGAGCACCGGGCGCTTCCTCGTCGAGGTTGACGAAGACCTCGCCAACGAGTTCGAAGCCTCGATGGCCGGCGCACCCTGCGCGCGCATCGGCCACGCCACGGCGGACGGCAAGCTGCGCCTGCTCTCCGGCGGGCGCGAGGTGCTCGTCGCCGATGTTGCCGAACTGAAAGCCCTCTGGAAGAACGGACTGACTCCCTTCTATTGAAGAACCCCACACGCAAATCTCAGACCATGCCCCACGCCTTACTCCTCAAGTACCCCGGCACCAACTGCGACGTTGAAACCGCGCGCGCGCTCAGCGCGGCCGGCTTCTCGACTCAGGTGCAACCCATCGCCACCGCTCGGCCCGAGCACGTGGCCAAGGCCCAGCTCGTGGTGTTCTCCGGCGGCTTCTCCTACGGCGACTACGTCATGAGCGGCCGCTTGGCGCAGCTTGAAACCGAGCGCATTCTCGGCGATGCCCTGCAGAAGCACCACGCCAACGGCGGCTTCCTCTTCGGCATCTGCAACGGCTTCCAAATCCTCACGAAGCTGGGCATCCTGCCCAAGGCCTCGCTCATCCTCAACAAGTCCGAGCGCTTCGAGTGCATGTGGGACAAGCTGGTGAAGGTCGCCCCCTCGCCCTTCACCGCCTGCCTGCCCGACGAGTTCGAGCTGCCCTCGGCCCACGCCGAAGGGCGCCTCGTCTGCGAGCCCGGCGACGCCCAGAAATACCTCGACAACGGCTGCGTCGCCCTCCAGTACGCCGACAACCACAACGGCTCTGAGCTGCGCATCGCCGGCCTGCAAGACCCCACCGGGCGCGCCATGGGCCTCATGCCGCACCCCGAGCGCTTCCTGCGCCCGCGCCACCACTACGACCCCGATTGGAGCGGTGACGCCGACTGGGGCTGGGGCTACTACTTCTTCAAGGGCGCCTTCGACGCGCTGAAGTAAAGCCTCGGCATACACGTCAAGCATCAACACCAAGGGCGGCTTCGGATCTTCCGGAGCCGCCCGAATTGTCTCGCACGGGAGGGCTCAGCTAAATGCTATTGAACGACCGGCAGCGGCGCGCCGTCTCAGCCTGCGATGTACGCCTTCTTCATCCGCCGCCCCATCGTCGCCATCTGCCTCGCCCTCATGATTTTGCTCGGCGGACTCTTCTGCGCGGCCATGCTGCCCATTGCGCAGTACCCCGACATCACCCCGCCGCAAGTCAGCATCACCACCTCTTACCCGGGAGCCGATTGCAGCACCGTCGCCGACTCCGTCGCCTCGCCCATCGAGCAGCAGATGAGCGGCGTCAGCGGCATGGAGTACATGACCAGCACCTCCACCAACGACGGCGACATGAGCCTCAACGTCACCTTCGAAGTCGGCAGCGCCTCGCAGATGGACCAAGTGCTCAGCTACCTGCGCTACGCCCAGGCCAACGCCCAGCTGCCCGGCGAAGTCCAGCAGCTCGGCGTGACCATGCGCAGCGTCAGCGGCAGCCCCCTGCTGCTCTACGTCCTGCAATCCCCCGGCAAGGAATACGACGCCGCGTGGATGTCCAACTACGCCTACATCAACCTCGTCAACCCCCTGCTGCGCACCCCCGGCGTCGGCAACGTCCAAGTCTTCGGCGCCGGCGAATACGCCATGCGCATCTGGCTCAAGCCCGACAAAATGGCCGCCCTCGGCATCAGCATGAGCGAAATCCGGCAGGCCATCCAAGCGCAGAACCGCGTCAACCCCGTCGGCAAAATCGGCGCCGAGCCCGCCCTGCCCGGCCAGCCCACCACCTACACCATCCGCACCCAAGGGCGCCTCGTCACCGCCGAAGAGTTTGAAAACATCATCCTGCGCGCCGACCCCGACGCCCTCGTGCGCCTGCGCGACATCGCCCGCGTCGAACTCGGCTCGCAGACCTACAGCCTCTCCGCCAACTTCAACGGGCGCCCCTGCGCCATCATCGCCATCTACCAGAGCCCCGGCAGCAACGCCCTCGACACCGTCAGCGCCGTCGAGAAAACCCTCGCCGCCTACCGCCTGCCCCCCGGCCTGCAACTCACCCAAGCCCTCAACACCACCCTGAGCGTGCGCCTCAGCATTGAAGAAATCCTGCGCACCCTCGTCGAAGCCCTCGTGCTCGTCATGCTCGTCGTCTTCGTCTTCCTGCAAGGCTGGCGCGCCACCCTCATCCCCCTCGCCGCCGTCCCCGTCAGCATCATCGGCACCTTCCTCTTCTTCCCCCTCTTCGGGATGGACATCAACACCATCTGCCTGATGGGCCTCGTGCTCGCCATCGGCCTCGTCGTCGATGACGCCATCGTCGTCGTCGAAGCCGTGCAAACCCAGCTCGACGCCGGCCTGCCCCCGCGCGAAGCCACCCTCGCCGCCATGCGCGAAGTCTCCGGCCCCGTCCTCGCCACCGCCCTCGTCCTCGCCGCCGTCATCTTCCCCTGCATCCTGCTGCCGGGCATCACCGGCCTCATGTTCACGCAATTTGCCGTCACCCTCGGCGTCTCCGTCCTCATCTCCGCCTTCAACGCCCTCACCCTCAGCCCCGCGCTCGCCGCCCTGCTGCTGCGGCCCAAGCGTTCGAGCAACAGCCTCGCGAACCGCCTCGGCACCCTCTTCAACCGCGGCGTCGACGGCACCCGGCGCGGCTACGTCAGCCTCTCGCGCCAACTCATCCGCCGCGGCCTGATCACCGCCCTGCTCCTCCTCATCGCCACGCTGGCCATCTTCCCCATCGCCGACAAAGTCCCCGGCGGCTTCCTGCCCAATGAAGACGAAGGCTACCTCTACGCCACCCTGCAAATGCCCTCCGGCGGCTCGCTGGGCGTCACAGAGAAAGCCAGCGAGCGCATCACCGGGCAGATGCTGCGCGAGCCCGGCATCCAAGGCGCCGTCACCGTCAACGGCTTCAACATGATCACCGGCGTGCAAAGCCCCAACAACGCCTTCTTCTTCATCACCCTGCGCCCCTGGAAAGACCGCAACCCCGAGACCGAAAGCGCCGCCGCCATCGGCCGGCGACTCAACGCCGCCCTGCCCCGCCTCAACACCGGCGGCAGCGCCTTCATCATGCAGCCCCCGCCCATCCCCGGCACCGGCACCAGCTCCGACGTCAGCTTCCTGCTCGAAGACCGCGCCGGAGAAGGCCCCGCCTACCTCGCCCGGCAAACCCAAGCCTTCATCGAAGCCGCCGGCCGCTACCCGGAAATCGCCGCCATCCAGAACTTCATGGCCGCCGACACCCCGCAATACCAACTCACCCTCGACCGCGACAAAGCCCTCAGCCAGGGCATCGACCTCGCCGCCGCCTACGACACCCTGCAAACCCTGCTCGGCAGCAGCTTCGTCAACTACTTCAACTGCTTCGGCTACCAGTACGACGTCTACCTGCAGGCCGAAAGCAGCGCCCGCATGGACATCAGCCAGCTGAGCAGCTATTACCTGCCCGGCGCCGACGGCAGCCAAGTGCCCCTGCAATCCATCGTGAGCATCGAGCGCAGCTTCGGCCCGGACTTCCTGCTGCGGCAGAACATGTACAACGCCAGCCTGCTCAACGTCGTCGCCGCCCCCGGCTACAACGCCGCGCAAGTCATGGCCGCCCTCGAGGACTGCTTCAACCGCAACATGCCCGGCACCATGGGCTACTCCTACACCAACATGAGCTACCAGCAGAAAAAAGCCGCGGAAGGCATGAGCCTCGGCACCCTCTTCCTCCTCTCGGGCGCCTTCGCCTACCTGCTGCTCGCCTCCCTCTATGAGAGCTGGAGCCTGCCGCTGGCCATCGCCCTCTCCGTCCCCATCGCCGTGCTCGGTGCCTTCGCCACCCTCGCCCTCGCCGGGCTGAACCTCGACATCTACGCCGAAATCGGCCTCATCATGCTCATCGGCCTCGCCGCCAAAAACGCCATCCTCATCGTCGAATTCGCCGAAGACCGCCGCAAGAGCGGCATGCCCCTGCTCGACGCCACCCTCGCCGGCGCCAAAATGCGCCTGCGCCCCATCCTCATGACCAGCTTCGCCTTCATCCTCGGCTGCATCCCGCTGGCCACCGCCACCGGAGCCGGCGCCGCCGCGCGGCGCATCGTCGGCCTCTGCGTCATCGGCGGCATGAGCGCCGCCACCCTCATCGGCATCTTCTTCATCCCCTTCGCCTACTACATCGTCGCCCGCCTCCTGCAACGCGGCTCAAACAGCAGCACCGACACCCCAAGCAACCCGGGCAGCACAGGCAACCCGGGCAACACCGGCAACAGCTCCGCCGCGTAACGAAGGCGACTCAAGCTTCACCCGACGGGCGGCCGCGCATCGCCTCAGCCCCCTGAGCCGCCGCACCGCTCACCGCGTGCAAACAGGCCGACGCACTCGCCAGCCCCCCATCCGCGCGGCCGGCAGGCAGCACACCGCGGCGCAGCAAATCATCCGCCACCTCGCGATGCCCGCTCAGGCAGGCCAGGCGCAGCGGGCTACAGGCATTCGCCGCCAACTGCTGAGGATCCGCCCCGTGCACCAGCAGCAACTCCGCCAGCGAGCAGCAACCCGCGCGGCAGGCCACATGCAAGGGCGAATAGCCCTCATCATCCACCCGGCGCGGATCCAAACCGCGGCTGAGCAGCAGCGCCAGCAGCGGCCAGCTCCCGCCGCGCACCGCCGCATGCAGCAGCCCGCGCCCGTGAGCATCCACCACCTGATCACTCAGCCCGAGCTCCAGCAAGCGCTTCAGCCCCGGCAGAAAGCCCGCGCGGCAGGCATGGTGCTGCACCGAGCAGCCCTCCGCATCGCGCGCCGCCGTATCAGAGCCCTGCCCCAGCAGCAAATCCATCACCTCCAGCGACGACCCGTAGCAGGCCGACATCAGCGCCGTGCGCCCCGACTCCGAGCGCGCATTCACGTCCGCCCCCTGCTCCAGCGCCAGGCGCACCAGATCGGGCCGGCCGTAGCGGCTCACATACATCAGAGGCCCCTGCCCCTTGGCATCCTTCCACCTCAACGCATCCGAACCGCCCAGCATCGTTCGCACGAGCGGCCAGTCCCCAGCTTTGCACGCATTGATAAAACTCTCACTATTCATCGCTGATTGTGGGATTGCCGGTTATCCAACCCCCGGGGAGAATACAGATCCTCCATCTGTCAGTATACACCCCGCGCGCCAAAAGCCAATCAAAAAACTCGGAATGACAAAAAATTTTTGGTCCTCCCTATCTCCCTCAGCATCAAAGAAGGCAAAACAAATACACGCATACCCGCAACCGTCAATAAACGATAAGCTTTAACATCCGCAAGCAACAGCCGAGCATCCGAGCTCATCCGATTGAAAAGCCGCTCGGGCGCAGCATTTTTTCATCGACAGCGCGACGGAAGACTGCTAAAATGAACCATCGGCGGGGGAAGGCGCCGCGCGCCCCGTCCCCCGGAGAATCACTCGGAAAACAACAACAGACACGACCCCAACAGCCATGAAAATCAAAAACCTCATCAAAGCCTGCAAGGCCGGGGCCTGGCACCTGGCCAACGATATGATCAACCGCGGCGAGTCTGCCCTGTCTGCCAGCCGCAAAGGCAAGACGGCGCTCATGTACGCCTGCCGGCGCGGCGCTACGGACGTCATCGCGCGCCTCATCGAGCGCGGGGCGGATGTGAATGCCCGCACCCGACGCGGCAAGACGCCGCTGCACTACGCCTGCGCCGGGGGTTCCGTCGCCGCCTGCGACCTGCTGCTCGCGCGCGGGGCCGATGCCGCCGCCACGGATGTGCTGGGCCGCGGCGCTCTGCACTTCGCCTGCCGCAGCGGCAGCATTCCGCTTGTGGAGAAACTCCTCGCCGGCGGGGCTGATCTGCACGCCCGCGACGCGCGGGGGCGCAGCCCGCTGCACCACGCGGCGGCCAAGGGTCACTGGCCGCTCATCGAGCTGCTCACCGCGCGCGGAGCCGACCTCGCGGAGGCCGATGCGCTGGGCTACACGGCGCTGCACCACGCGGCGCGCAAGGGCCGTCGCATGCTCGTGGAGCTGTTGCTGGCGCACGGAGTCGCGCCCGACACCCCGGCTCAGGACGGGCGCACGCCGCTGATTCTCGCCTGCCTGCACGGGCACCGCAAGACGGCGGCCATCCTGCTGGCGCACGGCGCGAATCCCGGCACCTGCGACGCCTCGGGCATCAGCGCGGCGGCTCTCGCTTCGGCCAACGGCAAAGCCACCCTGCGGCGCCTCTTCGGCGCAGGCGGCACCACGCCCTGACGCCCTCCGCAGCGCAACCCCCATCCGCCGTCGCTCCATAGCCGGAGCGGCGGCTTTTTTCACGCCGGCGGCGACTCGACAGAGTACAGCAACGCCCTCATTTAACAGCCAAATGGCTCAATATTCGACTTTTATGCTGGACAAAGCCCTAACGGTGTTTTAGAATGGGTCAAGGACTGCGGGGGAGTCGCATGTGCGGCCGCTTCGGCAGGCTAAGCAAACAACTCGATACACATGAAGAAAACGATTCTCATGACGCTCGCCGCCCTCGGGCTGGCGGGGATGGCTCAGGCGGATACAATCAACGCCAATGAAGCCTTCTACACGTCGAACGGTAATGGCTGGCTCTATCTTTGGACCGGCGCGGGTGATGATAAAGAAACCTCAAACTATGCGAACTGGGAGTATTACCAGAATGCATCGTCCACTGTTGCGGGTTCGTCTAATGGCAATACTCCCGGAACGAAGGCTCAGACCTTCATTGGCTGGGATATGACGATTACGGATGGCACACAAGTCCTCACGTCAAATAACACTCAATATGACGTCACCCTCTCCAATGGGCAGTGGCTTGGAGCGCAGAATGCTACTGGTGAATGGTATATCGGATCTAACGTTACTGTGACGGGCACGAATGTTGGTATTGGCGGAACCGCTGGCGCTCTCAACAGTTTCAGCTTCTACTTCGCCGACCTTGCTACCTCAAACTCCAGCATCACTCTTGATACACTCTGGATTCGTCAGACGAATATCACGCTTGAGGGTACGCTGAATATGACCGGAAGCGACTTCTCAAAGGTGCTGTTTACCGGTACGAATATGCAGCAGTCTGAAGGTATTTGGGACGCCTCCAGCCTCATCGTCACGGACGCCAACGGTCAGGCCCTCACTTATGCAGGTTCTGATTCCGAGCACGTTGGAGAGGAAGGTTACTTCTGGCTCGAAATAAAGGGGGGCGAAACGGAAGGTTCGACCTTGACGGTCTCCATCGTTGCTCAGGCGACCCCCGAGCCGACGACGGCCACGCTGAGCCTGCTGGCTCTCGCGGGTCTCTGCGCTCGTCGCCGCCGCAAGTAAGCGCTCTGTGCAGCTTTGATTTTTCCCAGCCGCCTCTCCGCTCTCGGAGAGGCGGCTGCTCTGTACCGGGAAGGCAGTCAGCCGTGAGAAAGCGCGCGTGTACGTGAGACACCCCACGACACCTGCGACACCTCGGGCACCCGAACGGGGCCCTCACACCACGGCCAACGGCAAAGCCACCCTGCGGCGCCTCTTCGGCGCAGGCAGCAATGCCCTACAAGGCATGAGAGCCGCAGAAGTGCACAATCCATCCGGTGCCGACCCTCTTACCGTTGTGGTATTTTGTTCACTAGCGTATCCTGATGTAATCGCACATAATTCTCGTCCTGTATTTAGACAAGTCTCTAAATACTTGAATTTTATGCTTGACAAGCGCCTAACGTTATCCTAGAATGGGGTCGAGCCTGCATTAAATTCGCGCACAAATGCCCAATTCTCGGCAGGGATGATAAGCAACTTGATACACGATGAAAAAAACGATTCTCATGACTCTCGCTGCCCTCGGGTTGGCGGGAATAGCGCAGGCGGATTACTCCGTCACGCTTGATAGCAGCTACTACAATGGACTTAATGACGGGAAGGCTTCGTGGGTCTATGTCTGGACGGGCTCCTCGACGGGAGACTACACTTCTGCGAGTAACTGGTCCTGTCTCAAATCTACATCTAATCAGACCATGGTAGATGCTGTAAATGGTCCAACCAGTGCTGACCCCTCTTTTATCGGCTACGACTTTAGTTATGTCGATGGTAAACAGATCATGACGGCTAACGACACGGCCATCACAGCCACAGCGCATGTTTTCTTTTCTCATGTTTTTCTCGGTAATAACGTGACCATTACCGGTAATGGAAGCGTGTTTTCCGGAAATCGAAACACCATTGTCAATTTTGGTGATCTGGGTCAGACCAGCTCGTCGTTCGAGATGAGTGAGTTCTACAAGCAGGATGGAACCGTTACGTTCGAAGGAACGCTCGATATGACGGCAAGTACATTCTCCTACAAGCTGTTCAGTGCAACCAATATGGTTCAGTACAAAGGTACTTGGGCGGCGAATTTCGACATTACTGACCAATACGGCCAAACGCTTCAGTATGCTGGGATGGGCTCTGAGAATGTAGGCAAGGACGGCTACTACTGGTTGAGTGAGGTCACAGATGGCACGGCCGTCACCATCTCCATCGTTGCTCAGGCGACCCCCGAGCCGACGACGGCCACGCTGAGCCTGCTGGCTCTCGCGGGTCTCTGCGCTCGTCGCCGCCGCAAGTAAGCGCTCCTCGCTGTTGCGTTTTTCTTTCGCAGCCGTCTCTCCGCTCTCCCGGGGAGGCGGCTGTTCTGCGTCGGGAGGAGGGCAGGAGGGACACGGGATGAAGCGGGTGAAGTCCGAAGGGAGCGAGAAGCGCGGAGGGGCGCGGGGGCGCGCGGGAAAAAAGTGCGCTGCGGCGCGCCAGGCGGGGCGGAAAACGCACTCCCTGCTTGACAGCCCCCCCGCTTGCAGGCTAGTATAGGCGAGCGTCCCGTGGGCTCATGCACGCGCGGCGTTCAAACCGTTCCGCAACACCATGCTTCAAGCCGTACTCTTCGATGTCGATGGCACGCTGGGGGATACCCTTCCCCTCTGTGTGGAGGCTTACCGTGCCGCCACGGAGGAGATCACGGGCCGCCGCCCCTCGGCCGAGGAGGTTGTTTCGCACTTCGGCCTCAGTGATCGCGGCGTGCTGGCGGCTTTGCTGGGCATGCAGCCCGATGATCCGACGCTGCCCATCGAGTGCTTCGTCAGGGCCTATGAGCGCCTGATGCCGCAGTATGCGACGGCGCCTTTTCCCGGCGCGCGCGAGCTGCTCGAGGCTCTGCGCGCCGCGGGGCTGCACCTCGGCCTCGTCACCGGCAAGGAGGCCTGCACGGGTGAGCCGACGCTCGATGCCTTCGGCCTCAATGACGGTATTTTTGAGTGGAAGGGCTACGGCTCGCCCTATCGCAATGTCAAGGATGTGCGCCTGCGCGAGGCGATGAAGCACTGGGGGCTCGGCCCGCAGCAGTTGCTCTATGTCGGCGATGCTCCTTCCGATATCACCCTGGCGCATGCGGCGGGCGTGCGCATTCTCAATGCCGCTTGGGCACCGGGTGCCGAGGCGGATCGCGCCGCCTGCGAGGCGGAGCATCCCGATTTTCGCCTCACGGATATTCAAGAAGCTTTACCCCTGATTCTCAGTCTCACATGAAAACAAAACGCCTCACTTCCCTCGTTCTCTCCCTCGCTGCCGCGGGTCCCGTTGCAGCGCTTTCCTCAAGTCCTGCGGCTCTGCCCGGCGATGCCGGGGTGCCGGTTGAGCAGGCCGCGCCGGCTCAGGAGGCCGTGCCGGCGATTTTCCCGCGCCCGCAGGAGTGCAAGCTGAAGCCCGAATACACGTCGGTGACGAAGGTGAACACCTATCTGCGCAGCAAAAAGAATGCGAAGGCTTCGGCCTGGAAGAAGCTGCCGGCGGACAAGGAGGGGGCTTATGCGCTGGTGGTGACGCCGGGTCGTCTTCGGGTTTACGCGAATGACGAGACGGGGCTTTATTATGCGAAGCAGACGCTTTCTCAGATGCTGCGCGGGGTGGAGGGTGCGCGCAATGCGCAGCGCGATCCCTTCCCGGACAAGAGTTTGGGCGAGGTGGCCCGACTCGGCAAGCTGCCGCTGGGTGAGATTTATGACTGGCCTGATCTGGACTTCCGCGGTGTGGTGGAGGGTTATTACGGTGCTCCGTGGAGTTTTAAGGCGCGCAAGGCTCAGTTTGAGTTTTACGGGCGCAACAAGATGAATATCTACATCTTCGGCCCGAAGGATGATCCGTATCACCACGGTCAGGGTTGCTACAATCCCTACCCGGAGAAGATGGCGGATGAGATTCGCCGCTTGGTGAAGCTGGCGAAGCAGAATCACGTGCGCTTTGTCTGGGCGATTCACCCGGCGAATACGGTGCGCTGGGGTGATCAGGGCGGGCGCAAGCAGCTGGATGCTCTCTGCCGCAAGCTGGAGATGATGTATGATCTCGGGGTGCGCGATTTCGGCGTGCTGGTGGATGATTCGAGCGGTGAGATCGGCCAGCCGGGCCGCCAGGCGCAGCTGTGCAATTATCTGCTCGAGAATTTTATCCGCAAGCACAAGGATGTGAATCAGGAGCTGATTATGTGCCCGACGGGCTACAATCGCGGCTGGACGAATCCGCAGTTCCTCAAGACGCTGGGCGGTGCGCTCAAGAAGGGGATTCACGTGATGTGGACGGGCGATACGGTGGTGCACGATATCACGCTGGAGGGTCAGCAGTGGGTGCACAAGCATTTGGGCCGCCCGACCTTCATCTGGTGGAACTGGCCCTGCAATGATTTCAAGCGCGCGCGCTTGTCGATGGGCCGCGCCTACGGCTTTGGGCAGCAGCCTGAGATGAAGTCGGAGATGACGGGCTTTACGGCCAACCCGATGGAGCAGGCGGAGGCGAGCAAGGTGGGTCTCTTCGGCGTGGCGGATTATACGTGGAATACGGAGGGCTATGATTCGGTGGCTTCGTGGAAGGAGGGCATTGAGCGCCTGTATCCCGAGACTCACGAGGCGATGCAGGCTTTCTGCGATCACAATTCGTATCTGCTGCCCAATGTGCATGGTCTCTACCGCGAGGAGTCGGTGGATGTGGCGGGGGATTTCAAGGCGCTGCGCGCGTCGCTGAGCGAGGGGAAGCCCGACGCGAAGAGTTTGCACGCAGTGGGCCGCGAGTTTGATCGCATCGGCAAGGCGGGTGCGACTCTGCTGAAGGCGGATGAGCTCAAGGTGCTGCGCGCTGAGATTGAGCCGTGGATGGAGAAGTTCCGCGCGACGGGCGAGGCCGGCAGCGGCTTGGTGCGAGCGCTGGGCGCTGAGGATGAGGCGAAGCGCACGGAGGCTTTCCTCGGAGCGATGGAGCCGATGGTGTCGATGAAGACGGTGACGCGCCGCAACTGGACGCCGGGCGGGGTGAGCGATGTGCGCGATGTGGAGGTGGGGATGCTGGAGGTGACGCCGACGCTGAGGGCGATGACGGATTACCTCGGGCCGGCGGTGTATGCGTCGCTCTCGGGCCGCTCGGCTCAGTCGCTGCGCCCGACTTTCATTTGCAACGGGGGCAATGCGTCGAAGGATGTGCAGAAGCTGACGGATGGCGATGCCCGCAGTTTCTGGTCGTCGGACTGTTATCAGAAGGTGGGCCACTGGTACGGCTATGATTTCGGTGAGCCGACGCTGATCCGCACGCTGAATTTGGTGATGGGCGGGCCGCGTGCGAAGGATGTGATTGCGGAGGGCCAGCTGGAGTACAGCATGGACGGCAAGACCTGGAAGCCGATCGGCAAGCCGATGAGCGGCAGTGCGGTGGTGCGCGATTTCGGCGATGAGCCGATCCGCGCGCGCGCGATTCGCTACCGCGTGACGAAGGCGAATCCGAATTGGCTGACGCTCTGCGAGTTTACGGTGAATCGCAGTCTGCCGGCGGCGGCGGCGAGCAATATCGCGGGGCACGCGAATTTGGCGACGTTCCGCGATGCGAAGATGGTGGGGATCAACCGCGTGATGGAGGTGTTCTCCTGCCGCCCGGGCGATTATCTGGAGATTTCTCTGCCGACGCCGGTACGCTCGACCTGGCTGGAGGTGAATCTGGAGAATGAGTCGATTGCGGATTGGGCGACGATTGAGCTGACGCTGGAGGATGGCTCGAAGGTGAAGCCGAAGTTCCACATGGAGGGGGGCAAGACGAAGTTCTGCTGCAATCGCGGTGATTTGCCGAAGCAGCGCATCAAGGCGATGCGCTTGACGAATACGGGCAAGAAGGCGCAGGAGATTAAGCTGACGACCTTCAAGCTGGATGTGCCGGCGGCGGATCCGGATGAGTCGCGCGATGCGCTGACGGATGCGGATTTCACGACGGCTTACAGTGCGAAGAACGGCGTGGATGTGCAGCTGGAGGTGCCGGAGGGGGCTCGCGAGGCGATTGTGGTGGGCAGTGCCGATTGCTCGGTGTCGGGGGCTGAGAAGGCCGGCGGCTCGGGCGCGGTGATGCGCTTCCGACTGCCGGAGGGGGCCCGCTCGGTCGATCTCAAGGCGCCGAAGCAGCCCGATGCTTGGGTTTACGAGGTGATCTTCAAGTGATGTGATCTTCAAGTGAGTCTCGCACGGGGCCTGCCGGTGACGGCGGGCCCCGTTTGCGTTGGGGGCGGCGACGCGTCTTTCGGGCAACAGAGGGGGGAGGCTCGGGGGCTTGGCTGTTCACGCAGCGCCGAAGGAGGGGGCTAAGGGGGCTCGACGAGAGATTTTCGCCCCCGCTGCGCGTGTCCCGGATTCAGGCCGACTATCGCGGCGGGTGGCCGGCGAGTGGTCGGAGCTCGCGGCCGCCGTGCGGTGTTTGCCTCAGGGGTTTGCGGCAGGTGTTTGCCTCAGGGGTTTGCGGCAGGGTAGTGAGGCGGGGGGAGTTCCGCGGCGGATGGGTGGCCGCGTTCAGGGCGGGTACAAGGGGGCGGCGGATGGGTGCCGCGCATGGACGGGCTCGCCGAAGGTGCCGCGCCCCCGAGCTGTGAGGGCTTGGGGGGGGGCCGGGGAGGCGGTGTTCAGATGCGGCTCTCGGCGGCGCAACAGGAGGCGACGGGCAGGCCGTCTGCGGTGGCGGGCACGCTGCCGTCGGCTTCCTGAAGCATCTGCACGGGCCGGGGAAGCGGGTCGGCGTCGTCTTCCTCACCCAGCAGGGAGACGGGAACGAGCGCGAGCAGCAGCAGGGTGCAGACGGCCATGACGGGCCTGAGGCTGAAGCAGGGCCACGGTCTCACGGGGGACACGGCGGGTGCATCGGCGGCGGCGTCTTCTGCGGCGGCGTCTTCTGCGGCGGCGTCTTCTGCGGCGGGGCGCCTGCCGGCGCCGCAGGCGGCGGCTGCCTGTTCGATCTGCGCGAGGAGTTCGTCTTCCGAGGGCACGGCGCCCTGGGTCATGAGCCGACCGCCGAGGGCGTAGGCGGGAAGCTGACGCACGCCGGCCTCCCGGCAGCGGGCGGGATCGGTCACGACGTCCATGCGGAAGAGGATGCCGCTGCGGCGCAGGGTGCGAACCAAGCGGTCCGTCAGGCGAAGGGAGCTAGCTCCTTTCGATGCGTATTGAATGACGTCGAGCCTCATGGGTACAGTAGGTGTGTGTTCAAAGAGGGGAGAGAGACGAGCGGTTTTTCGCGCTACGGTTTTAGTTTAGCGCATGGAGGCCGTCTGTCAACTCAAGAACGCGGGTGCACTCAAAAAAATCCTCCCCCGCTGTGGGAATTGGATGACGAGGCGGGCGCGCGGGGCTTCGGACGGGAGGGCTTGTGGTGCGCGGGCGAAGGGTGTCGGCGGCGCGTAAAACGCATTGACGCGGGCGGCAAAACGGCGTATTCTCTCTTCATGGACGCAACGACAGCATACAAGGTGGCCGATATCAGTCTGAAGGACTGGGGGCGCAAGGAGATTCGCATTTCGGAGTTTGAGATGCCCGGCCTGATGGCCTGCCGAGAGAAATACGGCCCGCAGCAGCCGCTGGCGGGGGTGCGCATTACGGGCTCGCTGCACATGACGATTCAGACGGCGGTGCTGATTGAGACGCTGGTGGCTCTGGGCGCGGAGGTGCGCTGGGCGAGTTGCAATATCTTTTCGACGCAGGATCACGCGGCGGCGGCGATTGCGGCTGCCGGTGTGCCGGTGTTCGCGTGGAAGGGCGAGAGTTTGGAGGAGTACTGGGACTGCACGTGGCGCGCGCTCTGCCACCGCGATGGTCTGGGCCCTCAGTTGATTGTGGATGACGGCGGCGATGCGACGCTGCTGCTGCACAAGGGTTATGAGATGGAGGAGGGGGATGACTGGGTGCATGGCCCGGCGGAGAGTGAGGAGGAGGGCGTGATCAAGGCGCTGCTCAAGCGCATTGCGGCGGAGCAGCCGGGGGTCTTTCACCGCTGGCTACCGGAGATTGCGGGTGTGTCGGAGGAGACGACGACGGGTGTGCACCGCCTCTACCGCATGGAGCGCGAGGGCTCTCTGCTCTTCCCGGCGATCAATGTGAATGATTCGGTGACGAAGAGCAAGTTTGACAATCTCTACGGCTGCCGCGAGAGTTTGACGGATGGTATCAAGCGCGCGACGGATGTGATGATTGCGGGCAAGGTGGCGGTGATTTGCGGCTACGGCGATGTGGGCAAGGGTTGTTCGCAGGCGCTGCGCGGGCTGGGTGCTCAGGTGATTGTGACGGAGGTGGACCCGATTTGCGCGCTTCAGGCGGCGATGGAGGGTTATCGCGTGCTGACGGTCGAGGATACGCTCGGTGTGGGCGATATTTATGTGACGACGACGGGCAACTGCGACATCATTACGCTGGAGCATATGCAGGCGATGAAGGATCAGGCGATTGTCTGCAATATCGGCCATTTCGACAATGAGATTCAGGTGGCGCGTCTCCAGGCTTGCGAGGGGGTGACTTGCACGAATATCAAGCCGCAGGTGGATTGCTACCGCTTCCCGGACGGTCACTGCATTTATCTGCTGGCGGAGGGGCGCTTGGTGAATTTGGGCTGCGCGACGGGGCATGCGTCGTTCGTGATGAGCAACAGTTTCACGAATCAGGTGCTGGCTCAGATGGCGCTCTGGCAGGATCGCGGGAAGCGCCGCCCGGGTGTTGAGGTGCTGCCGAAGATTCTCGATGAGGAGGTGGCGCGCCTGCATCTCGGCAAGCTGGGGGTGCATCTGACGAAGCTGACGCCCAAGCAGGCGGATTACATCGGGGTGCCGGTGGAGGGTCCGTTCAAGAGTGACGCGTACCGCTACTGATATGCCCGAAGGCGGCGGGGCGGCGCGGCCTGCGTGGGCGCGCGGCTCCTCCGCCCCCCTCTTTTTTGCCCGCGGCTCTCGGCTGTTCCCGGACTTTCGTGTTTCCGGCCTGTCCCCGGCCTGCTCTCGGCGTTTCTCCGGCGGCAGGGGCTGTGCGGCCTTCGGCGGCGGGGCGGCGCTTTTTGCCGCGGGTTCTCTTTTTTTTCACGTTCTGACTGTTTGTTGATGATGATGGCATCTCCCGAGATTTCACCTGTGGGCGGCCCCGAGGGCGGCGACTCTTGCCGCGCGGCGCTGGATTGGCTTTACGGCACGCAGAGCTTCGGCATTAAGCTGGGGCTTGAGGGCATCATGCGTCTGCTGGATGCCTGCGGTGTGCGGCATCCGCGGGCGCGGGTGATGCACGTGGCGGGCACGAACGGCAAGGGCTCGACCTGCGCGTTTGCGGAGTCGGTGGCGCGGGCGGCGGGTTATCGCACGGGGCTGTTCACGTCTCCGCATCTGGTGCATTTCAGTGAGCGCATCCGCGTTGACGGTGAGCCGATTCCTGATGCCGATATTGCGCGGCTCATCGGGCAGCTGCGGCGCACGATTGAGGGATGGGAGACGACGCCGACTTTTTTTGAGCTGGTGCTGGCGCTGGCGATGCTGTATTTCGCGGAGCGCGATGTGGATCTCATTATTCTGGAGACGGGGATGGGCGGTCGCCTCGATGCGACGAATGCGGTGCCGAAGGATGTGGCGGTGATTGCGCCCATCGGGATGGATCACATGCAGTATCTGGGCGATACGCTGGCGGCGATTGCGGGTGAGAAGGCGGCGATTATTGCGCCGGGTCGCCCGGTGCTGAGTGCTCCGCAGCAGCCGGAGGCGCTGCGGGTGATCGAGGAGGTGGCCCGCGAGCGCGAGGCGCCGCTGCGCGTGGTGAGCGAGCCCTGCGAGCTTCCGCTGGGGCTGCGCGGCAGCCACCAGAGGCTGAATGCGGCGCTGGCGCTGGCGGCTCTGCGGGCGCTGCCGCAGATGCCGATGGAGGCAGCGGCGGTGGCGCGGGGGCTGGCCGAGGTGCGCTGGCCGGGGCGCTTTGAGGAGGTGGCTCCGGGGGTGATTATGGACGGGGCGCACAATCCGCCGGCGATGCGCGTGCTGGTGCAGTGCTGGCGCGAGGCTTTCGGCGATCGCCGCGCGCGCTGTGTGTTCGCGGGCTCGGCGGACAAGGATTTATCGACGGTGCTGCGCCTGCTGTCTCCGGTGGTGGACGCTTGGGTGCTGCCGCCGGTGCGCTCGCCGCGCATTCTGCCGGCGGCGGAGCTGGCCGATCTGGTGCGCTCGTGCAGCGCGGCGCCGGTGAGCTGCCCGGCGACGCTGGCGGAGGCGCTACGGGAGCTGAGGCCCGGGACGCTGATCTGCGGTTCCTTTTTCCTGATCGGCGAGGCGAAGGCCCTTCTCGCGTCAGAGGATTATCGGCAGACGGCGCAGTGAGGCGGCTGCGTGCGACGCCGGGCGACGGCGGCGCGAGCGGTGCCGGAGCGGCTGCTGCGTCGAGGGAAGCTGCCGCGGGCAGCGTCGGCAAGGGCTGGGGGCGGGCGAGAAGTGGGCGAGGAGTGGGCGTCGGTGTCGCACAGACACACTTGCACGTTGACAAAGAGCCGTTCCCGTGCTAAAAATTCGGGAAGAGCAACACACAGCCTATGGTCAGAAATGCAGTCATTCTGCCGCTTGCAATGGTGCTGAGCACCCTCGGCGGCAACGCGCTCGGCGCCGATGCCGAGGAGGCTCGGAGGCTCTGCGAGGAGGCGGAGCATTACATGGAGGGCAGCCACGGCTGCACGCTGAGCGTGAGCAAGGCGATCGAATGTTATCGCCGCGCGGCAGAGGCGGGGAGTGCGGAGGCGGCGTATGAGCTGGCGATGCTGACCTTTGACGGCGTCGGCGTGGAGCCGGATCGCGATGCGGCCAATGAGCTGCTGGAGCAGGCGGCGGAGGCGGGGTATGCGCCGGCTCTCTTTGAGCTGGGCAGAAGCTACGCAACGGGCCGCGGCTTCATGCGCGACATCGAACACGCCAATGAGCTGTTCCGCCGCTCGGCGGAGGGCGGCCACGCGCCGGCGCAGTATCAGTACGGTGTCAACCTCTTCAGCGGCAAGGGCTGCGAGGCCAATCCCGCCGCGGGCATCGAATGGCTGCGCAAGGCGGCGGAGGCGGGTGATCCGCTGGCGTGCAGCTCGCTGGCCAAGGCCTACAATTCGGGGCTCGGCGGGGTGGGCTGCGACCCGGCCCGCGCGGTGCCGCTGCTGCGCTTCGCGGCGGGCAAGGGTGTCTCGGATGCTCAGTATCTGCTGGGTCGCTACATGATTGACGGGATTTGCATGAAGAGGGATCCGGAGCAGGGCCTGCACTGGATTCGCGAGGCGGCTTCGCGCCGCCTGCCCGACGCGCTCTACATGCTCGGCGTCTACTACACGAACGGCGGCGGCCCCGTGACCCGCAACAGCGATGAGGGTCTCTACTGGCTCGAGCGCGCGGCCCGTGCCGGCTACCCCCGCGCCTTTTTCTCGCTCTACGAGGTCTACAGCCGCGGCATCGGCGGCGTGGAGCGCGATGCCGAGAAGGCGGCGGCCTACCTGAAGGGGGCGCTGGACAAGGGCGTGCCGGAGGCTCTCATCGTGGGGGCGGAGGCCCTGCTGCGCGATCCGCTCAAGCGGGAGGAGGGGCTCAACATGCTCCGCAGCGCCGCAGGCAAGGGCAATTTGCCCGCCATGAACCGCCTCGGCAGACTGCTCACGGAGTCCGTGGGCAACGAGCAGGAGCAGTCGGAGGGTCTCTACTGGCTGCAAACGGCGGCGGATGCGGGTCACACGCCTTCGCAGCTTGCGCTCGCTTGGGCGCAGGTCAACAGCCGAGGCTGCACGGGGATGGAGGCGGCGGGCTACCGCACGCTCTGCCGCCTCGCCGAGGCCGGCCTGCCTGAAGCGCGCTACCTCCGCGGTTTCTGCATGCTGCAGGGGCTGGGGACGGAGAGGGATGCGGAGGGTTTTGTGCGCATTCTCCGCGATCTGGATGCCGGCGGCTACGCGCAGGCGTCTTTCATTCTCGGGCTCGCCTACCACGAGGGTCAGCTTGTGCCCCGCGATGATGCTCAGGCCGTTCAATACCTGCGCAAGGCGGCAGGGGCCGGGCATGCGGAGGCGGCTCGCCGCCTGGCGGAGTTTCTGCAGGAGGGGATCGGGACGTCGCCCGACCCGGAGGAAGCCGCCCGCCTGCTGAAGGGCGCGGGCTCGCAGGCTGCCGCGACTTCTGCGCCCCCGGCTGGCGATCAGCCGTCGAATGATGAGGAGCCGACGGCGGGCAGGGTTCCCGAGGCGCCGGTGGCGCCGGGGGATGATGATTCCGAGACTTCTCCGGCCACGCTGCCGAGCTCGTCGCCGTCTGCGGCGGGGGCCTGAGTTTCCCCCGCTACCCCCGGCGCGGGCACTTGACCCTTTGCCCGGGGCGGCGTCGCTCAACTCGGCTCGCCGGGGATTCCCTCTCGCTCCCGGAAGCGCCGGAGGAGCAGCTCGCCGTACTCGCCGAGGGAGATGGAGGCGGCGTCATATTCATCCAGTTCCCAGGGCAGGAAGCGCTCGCGCCACGGGTATGCCATCTCCGACGCTTCGAGATTCAGGAAGTCGCTCAGGCAGGCGCGCTGGGCTTCGTCGAGCTCGGCACAGATCTCGCGCATCCACGGGATGAAGGGGCTGCCCGGGGAGTCGCCGGGATAAAAGGGCACGACGCCGTGAAGGGCGCCGATCATGAAGCGCGGAAGGAGAAAGCGATACGCCTCGGGCCCGACGTGGTAGGGAGCGTCGGAGCAGGCGGCGAGCAGATCGTCGGGAATCCTCTGCCAGTGGTCGCGCTCCTCCAGCGGGGCCAACAGGGCCTCGGCCTCGGCCGACAGGTATTCATCCGCCGCCTCACCCCCGAGCAGCACGCGCGGCTCGCCGTGGCAGCTCACCCCGGCAAAGGCTGCGTTGATTCGCTCCTCCAGCCTCTCGGCGAGGGGTGACAGCATGGCCGCGTCCTGACTCCGGCGGCTCGCGTAGCTGCGGCGCCACTCCTCGATCAGCCGCAGAAAGTCCTCCGCTTCGCGCCGGGCCCCGCTGCCCGGGCTCTGCCGCCACGGCGCGCGCGCGGCTTTTTTTCTCTTGGGTTTGCTCATGGACGTCGAATCGATTGGAGACTTCGGAACCTATTATCGGGGGGAGAAGGGAGCTCGCCTCCGCGGCTTCGGCCCCGGCGGGCTGCGCTTGCTTCTCTGCTCTGCCTTCTTCGGGGTATCGGGCTGTGCCCTCCCGCGGGCGCGGGGCTGCGTTCACCGCGTGAACGCATCGAGAGGCTCGAGGGCTCCGTTTCGGTATCGTTTGGCTTGGTGGACCTCGCGGGTTCCGTTCCGCCAGAGAGTCAGGGCGGTGACGCCGAGGGCGTCCGCCTCGCCGCGGCGCCGGGCCGTGATCAGCAGCGCGTCATCGTCGGTCTTGAAGGTGGCCAGATAGAGCACTTCACCCTCATCCGTCACCACATCGCCGTCGAAGAGCTCGAGGGAGGCCAGATCGGGCCTGCTCCGCAGAAGCGCCAGAGCCTCGCTCAGGGGCATGCCGACGCGGATGGTCGCCGCAGGCTCGGGGCTCGGCGGTTGACTCGGCGATTGGGTCGGCTGTTCGGGCGCCGCAGGGGCGGCGGGGGCGGAGAGGGCGGGCGTGCTGAGGCCGGCGCCGAGCATCAGAAGGGCGGCGGCAAGGGACAGCAGGGGGGGCGTGGTTTTGTCAATCATGGTGATGGTGGGGCAATGGAGCTTCGGGGCCGTGCCCTGCGGGGGCGGGTTTCAGGAGCGATTCTGCATCGCCGCACGCAGAATCGCCGCGCATTCAGCGCCCTTGCGACGCTCGAAGGCCCTATTGCCGGGGCGAGACAGACCTTCCGCCAAGTCCAAGGCCGTGCGGCCGTCGGAGGTCTTCAGGGCGGGATCTGCCCCGGCCTCGAGGAGCAGTCGAACGGTATCGACGCGGCCGTTGGCCGCGGCGGTGTGCAGGGGCGTCCAGCCCTTCGCACGGCGCAGGTCGACCTTGGCACCCCGCTCCAGAAGCAGCCGGCAGCCCCTGGCCATACCGCTACCGGCCGCCAGATGCAGGGGCGCAATGCCCGCCCGGTCCTGCGCATTCACATCCGCGCCGTGGTCGAGGAGCAGGCGGAGCACGCTCATGCTACTCATTCCCTCCAGAGCCTTGTGCAAAGGCGTGCTCCCGGCATCGAGCGAAGAGGCGGCGGTCTTCGCATTCACCCGAGCGCCCTTCGCGAGCAGCAGGCGAAGCACGTCGATATCGCCTTGCTCCGCAGCGAGATGCAGCGGCGTGATGCCCAGATCCGTGCGGGCATTCACATCCGCCCCCCTGCCGATGAGGAAGGGTGCCGCATCCATGGCATCATAAAAGGAAAGCGCCATGTGCAGCGGCGTCCTCCCGTCGCTGTAGTGGGCATTGACGTCAGCGACCTCCCGGAGCCGCTTGTTGAACAGCGCGGGGTCACCCGTGGCTTGTTGCAGAGCCTCCTCCTCCGCCCTCACCGCCGGCGTCAGCTTCCTTTCCGGGGGAGGGGGCGCGAGTCTCGGATCGAGCTCATCGATGGGATAACCACGCGATCCTCGCAGGGAGTACGTCATGATGCCGTCCTGAAACAAGGCCTCAACATCCTCTTCCGACAGGGAGCCATAACCACCGAAGCTTTCGTAACAGCTCTCCGCATCCGGCTTCTGCGTGGTGAAGGAATCCGGCCCTTTTTCCGCCGTCATACAGGCGGGGCAAAACATCAGCGACAGGATGACAATCGCCGTCATTCGTGAGTGGTGAAACATCGGTCGTTCTCCTCCGCAGCGCTGCGAGCGCCGCAGCTTGTTCCATGGCCGCCCCCCTGCGCGCGGGGCATCGCCCCTGCTGACGCGCAGCGGTGTGCACGCCTCCCTTCTACCACATATTTAAGCGCAAGGCAAGGCGTTTTTTCGCCTTTCGGAGCCCCCGCGCTGCCGAGCGACGACCGGCGCCGGCATGGGGCCGCTTTCTTCGCGTGTCGAGGCAGGGAGCCGGAGGCGCGCAACTTGGGCCGCGTGTCAACAGGCAAAGAGAGCTGCGACCTGCGGACGCGATGAACGCATGCCTGCTTTAATGCCGATTTGTCGCGGCGGGAGCTTGCTTTCCGGGTTCCATCTCGCGCAGAGCCTCCTGCGCGGGGCAGAAGCCCAGCGCAGCCGCCTTGCGATACAACCGGACGGCTTTCTCGGGATCCTTTTCCACGCCCTTTCCCTGCTCATAACATATGCCCAAATTGTACTGAGCCATCACGTTCCCCTGCTCTGCTGCCTTGCTATACCACGCGACCGCATCCTCGTAGGACTGCTCGACTCCCGTGCCCTTCTCATAGCAGTATGCCAGATTGAACTGGGCCTCGGGGAAGCCCTGTTCCGCCGCCCGGCGCCACCAGATCACAGCCTCGGCATCGGAGGGTGGCACCCCCTGTCCGTCGAGATAGCAATTCCCCAGTGCTGCTTGAGATAGAGCATCGCCCTTCTCCGCCGCCCGGCGCCACCACGCCGCGGCTTCGGCGGCATCAGCAGGCACGCCTTCGCCGTAAGCATAGGCACAGCCGAGATTATACATCGCCTCGCACGAACCCGACTCCGCCGCCTTGTGCCACCACGTCACGGCTTCTTCAAGTGACGGCGAAACGAGAAGCCCGACACGAAAACAATGGGCAAGCTGCAGTTGCGATTCGACATCGCCCTTCTCCGCCTTCGTGCGCAGCGCTGCTATCTCCTCCGAACGGCTGGCGAATGCGGCCGCAGAATCTTCCGTCAAGGAAATGCCCGAAAGCCGGAAATTGCCCGGTAGAGCGGCTGTGAGCGGCACGGTCACCTCATCCGTTCGACCGTCCTCCAGAATGAGCTCAACCGTCACCATCTGGCCGAGGCGTGCCCGGGTCCACTCGCGCAGTTCTCCTTTCTGCTCAGGATCGGATTCAAACGAGACGACGCCCTTTTGGGCGCCGGGTCGCAGCGTCCCGCGAAGCACAATGCTCTCTCCCCATCGGTCCGTCAGGGAGGCGCAGGCCGGGCGGGAAAGTTGCCACTGCTCACGGGAAAGCCCATCACGGGAAAGCCCATCAGCCAAGAGCTGATTGGCATGACTGCCCGAGAGCAATGCAACGGCCGCTACAAGACAGCTTACGATTTTGTTTTTCATGTCAACAAGCGTTGTTTTACACATTGAGCTCTCACCCCTTCTTCGACACTCGGGAAGGCGCTTTTCTCCTCCCCCGAGCACGTGTGGGTGCGTATCGATCTCATATCATGCGGGACGGTGATGCACCGGGAGTATTGGCAGCAGGTGGTTTTGCCTTGAGCGTTGGTGACGTCAGCCATCGTTAAAAACCCAGGAAGCGCTGCCGCAGAGAAAGCCAAGTCCCCAAGCGCAGGGTATGAGGTGAACTTTTGTAGGTGCGGCCATCGTTTTGCCGTTCGAAGATCATCCCCTCATACAGACCATCCTCCACGTATTTCATGGAGTCTGTGTACTTTCCGCACGCTCCCGTAAAGGGATCAACCCAGTAGCCCAACTTCCTCCACGAAAAGCTTTTTTGGTCCAGGGGAAAGAAATACCGATCATCGACAACGATGCATATGTACTGATCATGATCCAGTTTGTACTGATCGCGCAGCAAGGAGAAAGCCTCTTCCGGGGTATAACGGGGCGCGGGAGCATGTTGAGAGAACGGAAGCTCGCCCGTTGACATATTCCCCCCGCTACATGAAACCATGAACAGCAATGCCATGAACACCCCTATCCGTCTCCATAAACTGAGGCGGAGGCCGGCATCTGCCCCCGGAGCCGCGGTTGATGATTCGCTCTCGTCGGCCGGGGCGACGCCGTTATGGCATTTTTTGTATGGAGGTGTTGGATGCATGATGGTGTCGTAGAAAGGGTGCCGGCTTAATCAAAGGGAAGCGAAGCACAGGATGCCGCCGTGTCTGAACTGCCGGGGCCGGCATGCCCTCTTTGCTCTTCTGCAAGGGCCTTTTTTTCTCGTCTCAGTTTCAGGATCACGGAAAACAAGAGGAGAACCTGACATATCAAAGCTATCACCATATACGCCAGATAACGCAAAACGGCATCGAAAACAGCGTTGATCTGCCCGTCGAAATAATCAAGCATCTCGGTCCGGCTGCCGTTTTCAATGTGCTCCGGGATGAATGTCAAAACCGTAGGCAGACTCATCATGCATAAAAAGATGATCGAAATCAAGATCATAACCCATGCGACGGTTCCGAATAAAAGAATCAGGCGGATCTTCATGAACTTGGTGCGTATTGCCGGGGCCGGCCTCCCCTGCGATGCTCGGGTGCCCGGTTACAAGGCCTGTTAAAGGGGTTACCAAGAAAGGTTCGGATCGTCGTAATGGATAACACCCATGCAAACAAAGCACTGGTATTCCACATCAATGTATCCGCAGAGCTCAACGATGCCTTGGATCTTGGGAGCTTTCGCCAGTGCCGTCAGCTTGTCCTTGTCCTCCGTACTGAGAAACAGAATACTCAGGTGCTTCACGACCTCTTTCGCCTCCTCGGGAGTGGGGCCTGACAGATAGCTCAGTGTCACGATCTCTTGTTCGGGATCATACGCCCTATAGCGATAGAGATTGACCACCAACTCTGCATCATTCTTCCCCCAAAACACCTTGTAGAACTTTTCCACGATGGGGAATGGATCCGGCTTCGCAGCCAGCGCCACCCCTCCCAGACTCAGGACGGCGCACGCGCCTGCAGCGACGGAATTTCTCAGTATTCGAGTATTCATCGTGTTTTTGTCGTGTTTTTGTTGTTCATCGGCACCCCTCCCCTTATTCGTGCAGGGCCCTCAGGCTCAAAATAAACTTTCTATACTGCTTGTAATGCTGATCCTTCTCATAGATCCAGTAGGGTTTACAACGGTCGGTATCCGCTATTTTGCTCCGAGTCAAATATCCGCAAATGTAGGAAGCGTAAGGATATTCGCATTCTTCATGAAGCGCATAGAAGTCAACGAATGCCCATGCGCGGGCGGTATCCTCTGTCTTCCCGGAGAGGATGCACTCATCGATGACCAGAGTCAGAAGACCAAACCCGAGATCGAGGCGCTCAACTTGATCAGCTTTCTTGTAACGTGCTCGGAGTTCCGAAAGCAGGCGGTTGTTCGGCAGGTCGAGCGAGCTTTCCGCGATGAGCCCATCAGGGGACCGGACGGAATCCGGAATCTTGACTTCGGGCGAGGCGATCGGGGCCGCCGACTCGCGGGATTCACGGAGAAAAAAGCTTCTCCAATCATACAGATTCACCAGAGCATGTGCAAGCTCCTTCTTGTCGCTCGCGCTGGCCTCCACCTTCAGGGGACAGGGCTTAAAGATCCATTCCGGCGCAGCTTCGTTCTTCACGAGCGGAGGCTGCGAGCCCTCGCTCTTCTCAGAGGCCTCTTCAGCCCCTGACTCGGCGTCCATTTTGGACATGAGGCAATCCCACCATTCGTTCGGATCCTCGATCGTCCAAAGTGATTGTTTCTCCTTTCCGCTGCCCGCATCGGGCCCTTCGGCCTGAGCGGGCCTTTCGCTTGCATGCGGCGGCGTGTCGGTGGCGGCACGCTGCTGGCAAGCGCTCACGAAGAAGGGGCAAAGGATTCCCGCCACGAAGAGGCGGAGGGCATGGCGGAGCAAGTGGCCGCGAGCGGCCGGTGTCTGTGATTCGTTCATGATGAGGGCTTCTCGTGGTGCCGGGGAGCTCAGCCGCGGCTTGTGCCGTTGCGGGTGGCAAAGCCGTGCAGGACCTCGGAGGGGTCCTCCGCGCTGCTCGCCCAGCCGCAGGAGTTCAGCAGCAAGCCCGCCAGCAGGCAGGCGGCCAGCCGGCCGGCGCAGGGCAGGAGTCCGGCGCGCGAGCCGCGCCGCGGGAAGATGTTGGGGAAACGGGTCATGGCAAACGAAATCGGCGCCGCGCCTTCGCACTCAGGGAGGCGGCTTTGCGCTCTCCCGAGCCCTTGCGGCTGTGTGTATACCTTATATCACGCCGCGCGATGCGAGGCAAGCCCCGTTTGCGGGGGAAACAGGCCGCGGCGGGACGGCGCACGGCTCGGGCGGGGCGGCGGGTAGGCTTTTCGCTGCGGTTCGGGGGGGACGCGCGCTCCCGGGAATCGGCGCTAAACCCCCGTCAGCGGAATCAGGATGACGTAGAGAGCGATGTAGAGGAGGAGCAGCGCGAGGGTGCGGCGCGCGGTGCCGGGCTCGGCGCGGTGTTGCAGCAGGAGCATGGTCAGATACGAGGAGCAGGCATAGCGCCGCAGGCACCCGTACCGCCAGAGGCAGCCCAGCCCCAACAGGGGTATGAGGGAGAACCCGCGGAGGACCTGCAGCATCATCAAGCCGTCCGTGGGGCGGCTTCGTTTGAACGGTTCATCGGGGAAGACGGCGGCGATGAACAGCATCGGCAAGATGGATATCAGGGCGAGGATGCCGAGCCCCAGGAAGCCGTACTTGACGTAGGGGATGCTTTTTTTCCAAAGGGCAAGCAGGAACAGGAGCGGGATGAGCGCGACCATGCCCAGTCCCAAGCTGGCCTGAGCACCGCTCGGGATCTCGTAGAGGGTGTCGAATTTGCCCATGGCCGTGATGAACAGCTGGAAGTAGGCTACAAAGAGCACGATCAGGCAACTGAAGAGGATTTCAAGGACGCTCAGGAATTTCCGCCCCCGGCTGTCGATGAAGGGGGCCGGCGCCGGAACGAAGATGTGGAGGGCCTCACTCTTCTCTCCGGAGGCGCCGAGGCATACTTTGTTGAGTTTTTTCATGGGAGTGTGGGGAAGCGGTTCCCGCCTTCGGCATTCAGGGAGGCGGCTTGGCGCTCTCCCGAGCCTTCGCGGCTGCGTGTATACCTTATATCACGCCGCGCGATGCGAGGCAAGCCCCGTTTTTGGGGGGAGGGGACAGGCCGCGGGCGGGCGGCGGGGCGAGCCGTGTGAGGCGGAGGAGCTCGGAGGGAGGCGCTCGGCGAAGGGGCTCGGAGGGTGGGGCTCGGAGGGTGGGGCTCCCCTGCGGCGCTATTCACGCTTCTTCCGCGGCTCTCGGCGCGTTTTTTGGCTCTCCGAAGGGGCGAAAGGGGCCGGGAGGCGAATTTTTTGGCTGTTTTTTTCCGAAAAGCGGCGGAAGGGGCCCGTCTCATCCCTTATACTAAGCGACAGGCTTATGCTATCAGGCTTCTTTCACAGAAACAACGCTTCGGAACTCCGGCGGAGATGCCGCGAGTGGTTTCTGGCGTCCCGGCATGGCCTGCTGAGCTATGCCCTCCGGCACGCGGACGGCATGACGGATGTTGAGCTGCTGCTGGCCGAGGTGATGCGACGGGTGGCCGAGGCGATTGCGTCGGGGCGGGTGCCGATCGAGGCAATCGCTCCGTACACGCTGCGCTGCCTGCGCAACGGGGCGGTTGAGCTTCGGAGGAAGAATGCCAGGCGTCTGGAGGCCGAGCGCCGCTTCACGGAGGCGGAGGCGGTTCAGACGCAGGCGGATGAGGCTGCGGCCTCGGGCGGGCTGGAGGATCGGCACGTTTACGTCCGCCGGCTTCTCCGGAGGCTGCCGCCGGAGCTTGCGGCGGTTGTGACGCTGCGGCTGTGGGATGAGCTGACGTTTGCAGAGATTGCAAGGCGCCTCGAGCTTCCGGAGACGAGCGTGAGGCGTCGGTATGACAAGGGTCTCCAAGTGTTAAAATCCATTCTTAATCGTTCATGAAAAAGGTGATTTACGGAAGCGAGGATGTGGAGCGGATGCTCCGCGAGCTCGCGGCGGCGGACGGGTGCCGCATGGATGATGCCATGACGGAACGCTGTTTGGCGGTGATTGACGAGGTGTTTGAGCGCCACGCGCATCGGCAGGTCTATCGGCGGCTGGCTTCCTGTGCCGCCGTGCTGGCGCTGGCGGCGGCGGGGCTTTCTCTCTTCTTCCGCTCAGCGGACGAGGTGCCGGTGGCGGCGCAGCCGGCGGTGAAGGCGGCTCCGCCGGCGGAGCATGAGGGGAGGGCGCTGCTGAGCCACCTCGACAGCTCGATGGTCGCGGGCTTCAGCCCCCGGCCTCAGGAGACCTACGCCGGCAAAAACCGGCAGACCTACGGCGTGAGTGTGTACGGTCACTATGAGTATTCGGCCTGCACGGATACCTTATAAACAACTTCAACCCTCCATACCCCTATGAAGAAACGACTGATCTACTGCCTCATCATGATGCTGCTCTGCCTGACCACCCGCGCGGCGGCGCAGGCGGCTCTCCCCGTTGCGGAACGCTGGGAGATTGTCACGGACATCTACATCGGCGTTCAAACGGCGCCCCTCTCTGCCGCGGAGCGCGAGACCTACGGCGATGCCGTGAGCGGGCGGCGGGGCCTGCGCGTGAAGCGCGTGCTCCCCGGGAGTCCGGCGGAACGGGCCGGGGTGTTGTCCGGGGATCTGATTCTGATGAACAACGGGGTGAGTGTCGCGAGGATGGAGGATTTGCTCCTCAGCGTTCGGAATACGCGCCCGGGGGAGTGGGTTCACTTCGTGATGCTGCGCGGGGGGCAGAAGCTGCCGCTGCGGGTGCAGGTGGAGGCTTTGCCGCAGCCGGTGGTGGTGGCTCACGCGACTCTGGAGCGGAGGGATTTGCCCGATATGGCCGTGATTGCGGAGAATCAGAGCCGCATTGCGGGGCTTCTGGCGGCGGAGGTGCCGGATGTGCAGGCGATCCGCGAGGAGTTCGGGAGGATTCACGCGCTCTTCCCCTCGCTGGCGCGGCCGGGGCATGTGCGCTTGTACTATGAGGCCGAGCCCGGCTACATCACGGTGACGGCGTACGCGGATCGCATCACGGTGACGGCGCAGCGCGGCCCCGAGGTGGATGTCTATGAGCTGCGAGAGCAGGGGGACCGGCTGCCGGATGAGCTCCGCCACCGCTTCCGCTGACGGGCGCCGAGCGGCGGGGCCGGGCGCCGCGCGGCGGTTCCCCTCAGGCGCGCCGAGCCGCCGGCAAGCGGCCGGGGGCGCTCACGGGGATCGCGGGGCGGCGAGCAGGTATTCCCGTCTTATTCCAGCAATTCGGATGACGCGAGAGAGCGAATGAGATAGCACATGAGCTTACCCTCGAAAAAGATGCGTATGCCCAGCTTGGTCGCACCCGGCACCACGGGCAACGAGCTTACAAAAAGTTCTCTCTTTGTTTCGATATCCGCTCGAAACACGGTAGGAGCTTTTTTCAGCGTGCGCCCGGAATCAGCTATCCATTCCACCTCAAGGCATACGTCTATGGGACTCAGCGCCGCCAGCCCTCGCTTTCTCTTCGCGCGCTCGTTGTAAAGAACGCTTGGATGAGAGTCCGACAGGGTCACATAAATCGTGCCTTGGCGGCATTCACATCCGCTGATGTGAATGCCATTATCGTAGAAGACATCCTTCTTGTATACTTTGATGCGGTATTTGTATCGCTCTAACGCATCGGCGGATTCCTTCTCAAGCAGATTGAGCAGGGTCATCTGTTCTATACTGTTCCTGCACAAGACATAGCTGAGATATTGATCAATATCCAAAGAATCGGGTATCAGGATTTCCGCATGGCGATAGTTCTTTGTCTTTAAGAGATTTTTGTATGTGTTATCGTAGATGTATTCGAAATTCAAGCGTGAGAACTCCTCGATGGTCTTGAATGTCCTCGCCCGGTGCCCGGCCTGTGAACGCTCTGAAAACTCCACGTCGGGATGCGTCAGCAATTTTTCCAAATCAAACAGAAAAAACACCGGAACCGGAACATTGGCATTCGCATCTCCGTGATAACGCAACGCAGGGTGTTTGTAGCCTTCGTTATAATACTGTGTAGGGGTTTGCGGCCTGAAATACAGCCGAACGTTCGATATGACCTCACGATCCGTGATATCTATAACCTGTCGGCTTGCATTATCATTCCGCATGAGACGGTTGCTGAGAGCCCGGCTGCGGCTGTGCAGCTTCCCGCTTCCCAAGATGCCGGCGGCATTGCACACATCCGTGAAATGAAACGCATACTTGCACCACCATGACGGGCAGATGCCGCGATGCACGTTTTGCCGAATGATGTCGCGATAGTCCATGCGTGTCACTTGTCCCCGTAGACAGACATTCTCCCCACTCCGGCATTGAGCTGGTAACCGTCTCTCATCTGTTGAATGACCGGATCATACACCTTGATTTCGGATAAATACCCTGCCGAATGCAAAAGAGCACACAATAGTGACTCCTGCTCCGTCAGGCTCTCAAGCGAAACAACGCTTGACGTGCGGAGATGATCCCATACCCGATACAACTCATCTTCCGATAGGGCAATACTTGCCGACGGATCCACCCCTGTGAAATGGAAGGCGCCATCCGCGTACCTCATGGAGACCGACTTATTGCCCCATTGAAACCCATACGGAAACATCGAGCTGAGATCCCTCAAATCATCCCTCACACCGATGAAGGACATATCCTTGGCATGGCTCTTCAACCACTCGCTCGTTTTCCGCTGATCCCTGTGTTCGGGCTTTTGGTCCGGATGCTTGCCCAGATAGATATAAATCGGGATCGGAAGATTCTTGAGATACTTCTCCATGAGCTGCTTGACGTCGCTCCACTCCAACTCACCGTTTCCGCAGCCCAGACGAGGGAAGGCGATGGATGTTATACCCTTCTCGGCATAGGTTTGGACAAACTTTTTGAGCCCTGCCTCGATGTACTCCAACTTAGAAGGTCGGCGCCAATTCTCCTTCGTGGGGAAGAGGAGAACCCAATAATCATCCTCGTAAAATAACATCAGGGTGCCGATCTTCAGCAATCCTTGTTCGCACACAGCCCTGTAGCGCTCATACATCTTCGGGTAACGCCTCTTGAAGGAAAGGGCTATTCCCTTTCCCATAACGCCCACGGTATTGACCGTATTCACGATCACTTGAGCAGGACTTTCGAATATATCTCCTTCAATATACTCTATCATAAAAGGCTGGTCGCAGGCTGTTTCTGGCGAGGTGCGTATGGGATTTTAGCAGATCGGCACCGGATGTACAGCTTGAAATCCTCCTTCCGCCTTCCTGTCTCATACACCGGGCGGCCGGTGGCAAGCCGCCGGGCGCGCTCACGGTTTCGCCTCGGCCTCTGGGGCCGGCTCAGTCTTCAGGTCTGCCTCCAACTCGCGGAGGTATTCTCGCGCCGGTTCACAGCCCCGGTCGGCTGCCAGACGGAGCCACTGCTCTGCCGTCCGCAGCGATTTCTCCACGCCGAGGCCTTGCAGATAGCACAGGCCCAGATTGCACTGCGCCTCGACGCAACCCTGACTTGCTGAGCGCTCGTACCACTTCACCGCCTCTTCGAGAGATTTCTCCACGCCAAAGCCTTGCTGATAGCACAGGCCCAGATTGCACTGCGCCTCGGCACAGTCCTGCTCTGCCGCGCGGCGGAAGCACTTCACCGCCTCCGCCGCGGATTTCTCCACGCCAAAGCCGTCCCGATAGCAGAGACCCAGATTGTACCGCGCATCAGGACTGCCCTGCTCGGTTGCGAGGCGGAACCACTTCACGGCCTCCTCCGCGGATTTCTCCACGCCGAGCCCGTTGTAATAGATCACCCCCAAGTACAGCTGCGCCACGCCGTAGCCCTGCTCTGCCGCGCGGCGGAACCACTTCACTGCCTCCGCCGGGGATTTCTCCACGCCGAGGCCCTCGTGGTACAGCAGACCCAACTTGCACTGCGCCTCGACACAGCCTCCTTCCGCGGACTTGCGGATCCAGCGAGCCGCCTCGGCGGGGGAGGGCAACACGAGGGTCCCGTCGCCGAGGAGGCGGCCGATGAAATACGGTGCCCGCGCCGCGCCTCCCTGCTCGACGCATCGACGGAACAGAATCGGCAGGCAGAGGACGCCGACATCCGCCCCGCGCTCAGCCATCGCGGCAGATTGCTCGCGGATCACGCGCAGAGCCGCCAGCGCTTTCTCATCCGCCGGCCGGCCGTCGGAGCTGTCCTTCTCCACCGCATCGCATCGCTGAGATAGGACCCGATGCGCGCCATAGACCGCGCCATGGTATTGCGAGACGGCCTCCATCTCCCATTGCCTCGAGCGGATGATGCCCAGCAGAACCTGTGCTTCCTCCATCCCTTGATCCGCCGCCCGGTGCACCCACTGCCTCGCCTCCTCCAGCTCGGCGGAGGTGGCCCAAAAACTACCGACCGGGTCGTCGAGATCGCCGAGCTCGACGGGGTCCTCCTCGCCTTCGGGCAAGCGGATCGGCTCGTCTCGCACTTCTCCCTCGGCCGCGAGGCGCGCCAGTGCGCTCTGCGCCCGCTCATCGCCCTGTTCCGCGGCCTTGCGGAACCAGCGGGCCGCCTCGGCGCGCGACGGCAGCACGCCCCGGCCATCGCGAAAGAGGCAGCCGAGCAGGTACGCCTCCCCTCCCTTCTCCGCGGCTTGGCGGAAGAGGACGGCGGCGCGATCGAGCTCCGCCGTGAGCCGGCGCTTTTCTTCGTATTTTCTGCTGATGACGTGCAGGGCCTGCCGCGCCTCTTCATCCCCCCGCTGCGCGAAGTAGCCGTCGAGGTACTGACAGGCCTGAAGCATCCGGCGAGCGCTCTCCTCATCCGCTTCCTGCAGGCTGAGGATGCCGAGCATGAACTGCGCCTCGGCGCTTCCCTGATCCGCCGCGCGGCGGATCCACGGCTTGGCTTCCTCAAGCGCCGCGGCATCGACGCCCGCGCCCGGAGCGTCGGCAGGCGCGGCAGGGGCGGCAGGGGATTTCTCGCTACGGGCCTCCCGCGCCGCTTCGGGCGCGGCGGGGGTTGCAAACAAGGGGGCTGCGAGCGCCCCGGCCAACAGGATCAGAGCTTCCTTTTTCATGAGAGGGTGTACGCTTTTTGAGGCGGGACGGCGGCGGCAGGCGCGGTCCTACTTCGCATCGGGAAACAAGGAGAAGATCTTGTCGCTCACATGGATGTAGTCCGATTGGCCCTTGGGTTGATACCAGCCGGCATCCCAATAATTCATCGGCACCTCCGCGACAACTTCCTGATGCTCATCCAAGAACTCGAGGCGGTAAAACACAGCCGGATCGGTGATGATGCGATCGCTGGTGCGCTCGGACCAAGGGCCGGCGCTTCTCCATTCCTCCAAGAGGGCTCGCTTGGTGTCCGGGCTGAGGGGGTAGGTATGCGTCTGAACCGTCCGCAACGAGCGGCTTTTCTCTGTGATGCGGACGTACTCCGCGCGCTGCTCGATGCGGGCGAGTTTTTTCTGAATGGCTGCCCATTCTGCCGCTGATACTTTGTTGAACTTCCAGAGTGAGCCGGACTCTTTCCTTTCCGAAGGCGGGTTATTCCGGCGCTCTTCGCAGGGGGCCGGGCTCGCTTCCGGGCTTTGGCATGCGGCGAAGGCGAGGCAGAGGGATGCGATGACGAGTTGGTTCATGGGATGCGGCATAGGGTTTCTCTATCTTATATCACGCTGATCAGCCGGCGGCAAGCTCTTTGTGAGTCCGTGCGGCGTACGTCTCGGCATCGGCGGCGAAGCCCTGGGGCGTCAGGTGCCGCCCACGCTTCCGGAGGCCGCCCTGATCTGGCGGGCTTGCGTCCAGACAAAATCCGCCCTCCAGCGGCCCGGCTGCGGCATCCTCGGCGCGGTGAATCGGGTTTTCGGCGCGGGGATCTTTTTCGGATCTCGCCCATGAGACAGAGCGGCGTCACCAAGCGGGTCAGCATGCGTTTTGTGCTTGCGGAAATCTGCTGAGAGCGGGTCACATAAAAAGAGCCCTTTCACCACGCAACGCGGGAAGGGCTCTGTTTTCATCCGAGTCAGAGCGCGGAAACCGCAGGGGCAAATCGCATACAGGCCTGAGCTCAGCTCTTCGCCCGGCCCTCGCTCGGTCGGGCGGCGGCCGGCAGGCGGCGGATGATCAGAGAATCCAGCGCGGCGAAGACGCTCGGCGGCAGGGCGAAGCGATTCGGGTATTTCCCTTCGAGCGGCGGGTAAAAGTCTATCCAGTCCAGCCAGCAGATCGGGCGCCCCGCCGCGTCGTAGAAGATCAGGGTCGGGAATTGGTCGGTACAAGCATCATCGCAGTAATAGTCATCAGCCTCATCCACCGGGATGATGCGGCCGTGGGACTCAGGGTGATACACCGCGTGGCGCAGGAGCGAGTCGATGAAGAATCGGGCTTCGCTGCCCTCCAGGCAGACGCAGGCGGACGGCAGCGGGATCCAGGTGTCCTCGCGGCTCCATTGCCAGCAGATTCTCACGGCCACCGCCTGTTTCAGGCGCGCATAGCTGTCCGTGCCATACAACTCCCTAGCCCCCGGATACGCTTCGAGCACCTCGCCCACGTCTTCCTCGGGCTCCTCCCCCTCTGCGGCCGCGTCGGACTCGCCCCGAGCGAAGCCGCAGCCGCCCTCAGCTTCGTTCTCACCTTCGCCCTCTGCTTCGTTCGGCGTTCGCCGCGGTGCTGCGGACGTCGCCTTGGCGCCGCGAGCGCGCAGCAGGGCCGCGGTATCCGAGGCGCCGGCTCTCTCGGCGAGACTCAGCGGGGTGTCGCCGTCCTCGTTGCGGGCGTTGACGTCAGCCCCCGCGGCGAGCAGCATCTCGGTAAGCTCGCTGTCCTTGTAAGCGGCGGCGGCGTGCAGGGGTGTATTGCGGCAACAGTCTCGCACGTTCGGGTCTGCACCGTGCTCCAGCAGCAGGCGCACGCGATCCGGACGATGGCGGTCGACGGCATCGTGCAGAGTCCCGCCGCCGAACTCACCGCGCGCCCGGACCTCGGCTCCGTGTTCAATGAGCAGGCGCATGGTCTCCGGCGAGCGGCTCCAACAGAGCAGCATGCCGGATTCCGCCGGTTTGACGCGGGCGCCGTGCTCCAACAGCAGGCGCACCAGTTCGGGGCTTCCGGGCGCAGGATCTCCCGCTTCGCCCAGCACCGCCATCAGCAGCAGAGAATCCCGCTTCGGCTCGCTTTCAGCCACATCCGCCCCGTGCTCCAGCAGCAGGCGCACGAGCTCGATATGGCCGCCGAGCACGGCGCATTCCAGAGCCGTGCGGCCCGGCTCCCGATACTTCGCGCGGGCGTTCACATCCGCGCCATGCTCCAGCAGCAAGGCCGCGATCCGGCAGCTTTCAGCTCCGCAGGCATTCTCCGCAGCACAGTGAAGAGGCGTCTGCCCGTAGTCATCCTTCTGATTCACCTTCGCACCGCGCTCGATGAGCACGCGCGCCAGCTCGGGGAGACCGGCGCAGGCGGCGAGGTGCAGCGGTGTGTTGCCTCCGGCATTGACGGCATTCGGATCCGCCCCGCGCTCCAGCAGCAGGCGGGCCGCTTCCGCCTGCCCCATGCGAGCCGCCGTGTGCAGGGGTGTCTCATCCCCTGTCGCCCGAGCCTGCACGCTTGCACCGGCGTCCAGCAGCAGCTCGACGACCTCCGCCGCTCCCCCCTCCGCAGCTCGGTGCAGCGGCGTACCGCGGCTGCTGTCGGCCCGGGGATCCGCCCCCCTGCCGAGCAGCAGGCGCACGACGTCGGCCCGGCCAGCCAGCGCCGCCAGATGGAGCGGCGTCTCGCCCGTGAAGCTCCGGGCATTGGGGTCGGCCCCGGCCTCCGGCAAGCGCCGAACCTCATCGACCCGGCCTTGAAAGGCGGCCTCGTGCAGCGGGCTTGCACAGGCGTCGCTCCCCAAGAGTGCGGCGGCTTCGGAAGCGCTCAGCGCGGGCACCGTGCGATCCGTGATGTCGCCGGTGCCGCAGGTACTCAGGATGCGCCCCGCACTCAGGCGCCACACGGCAGCGCCCGCGCGGGGGTCGGGGGCTGCGGTTTTGTCGCGGCTCTCGCTCCGCGCGGAGCGGGCCGGGGCGCCCGCCTGCGCGGCGGGTGCTGCGCCGGAAGGGGCGGCGGGAAGCGGGGATTCTGCCGCGGCCCCGGCCTGAAGCAGCAGGGCGGCGGCGATGAGCGCTGAGCAAGGAAAGGTTGATGTCATGGTGGTGAAGTTGGGTCGTTCGGCACCCTCCCTGTGGCCCTCGGGAGGCGTTTTCTCCTCCTTCGCACGAGGTCAAGGGGGTGCTTTGATATCTTATATCACCCGAGGCAGCGCTGTGCAAGCTCTCTTTCAGTCTCATGCCGCTTTCTCTCAATCAAAACGGGCGAGACGCACGTCGGCGCATGCCCGGCTGCGGCGCGCGCCGGAGCTGGGTGCTGCGAGACGGGGAGGGGCTTGTGACGCGGTGCGGGTCTCGAGCTGTTTTGTTGAGCCTCAGGAGACCTTCGGCAAACAAAAAAACTGACTCCCCAGTCTTGCCTCCCATTGTAGCACCTGCTACAATGACTTTATGCTAAACTCTTTATACGGAGGTCAAGGCTGGAGAGTCAGCACCGCTATTGTTGCTGAAAAGAGCATTGAGGTCAAGCTGGTAATTGACCAAAGATACAAATTTTTATGTCCTCACTGCTCTGCGAGGTTAATAAAGCACTCTCTCAGAGAGACTTACGCGCAAGCTTTACCCGTCGAAGGCCGGCAGGTCACTTTACATGCTGAGGTATACTGTGGCTCTTGTCCATGCTGCGGTCGTTTCTCATCGCTCCGACCGCCCAGCTTCCACCCTACGATGCACTTCACGCGCTCCTTTATGCAGACGGTCTCGGCCGAGTTCGTCTATGCGCCGGCTGAGAGCTTGGGCTACAAGTACGGAATCGATGCCTCAACCGTCAGACGCATTGACAGGGAGGTGCTCAGGCAATCACAACCGGAGCCGACGAAAGACGGTCTTGAGTCCATAGTCGTTGATGAGAAATATCTTGGGCCGACTTGCGGCTTTGTAACCTTGGTCGTCAATGCCCGCAGTGGAGAACCGCTTTACATGGCGCCCGGCAAAGATAGGACGGCTCTTGACGGCTTTTTCAAATCTCTCTCAGCCGGGCAGAGGCAATCCATCCATTGCATCGGCATCGATCGAGGAAACGCCTACCGCGCCTCAGCCCTGGCGAACATTCCCGATATTCGGATATGTTACGATCCTTATCACCTCATAGCCAACATGAACGCCGTCGTCGACAAAATGAGGAGGGCAGCCATCAAGGGAGCCTCTTACGCAGACTTACAGCTCTTGAAGAACTCGCGTTATCTGTTGCTCAAGAGCCCTGAGAACTTGGATGCAAGCGGCGAA
>ERZ772860.407-NODE-407-length-39241-cov-22.244526_pt1 | contig 39241 bp, 29 predicted proteins | sample MGYA00511342_ERZ772860 | MGnify/ENA primary metagenome ERZ772860 (study PRJEB29015, sample SAMEA2737665) | human gut metagenome | biome: human gut; feature: human-associated habitat; material: faeces | place: China | collected 2012 ... | reverse complement strand
CAGCGGCTGCTGACCGCCTGCGGCAATCGCGTTTGCGCGGCGAATCGGGTTCAAAATGCCGGATGTGGAAAGAATCGTGCGCCCGCGCCGGGTCGTATCGTCGGGGTACGTTGCTGCTTTTGCATCCAGCAGAAGGATTTTTGGGTGCTGTGTTGTCAGCGCCTGCTCCAAGTAGTAGTAGGTATGCCAATACTGCTGTTCCGCGCTCGCAAGGTCATACACGCTGAAGCCCCAGTTCGCCCACAGTACGTTCGTATTCACTGCAGCATACGTCGTGCTTGTGCCGACCGCCAGCACGTCGATGGTGTTGCGCGGCTGAAGGGGCAGATTCATCATGCTGCCCGGTCCGTAGTCGTATTTCGGCGTCAGCACATACAGCACAGCGCACGAAATCAGCGTGAAAATCAGCCCAAACGCCAGTATTCGGAGGAAAAATGCTGCATTCTCGCGTCGGCGGCTGACCGCTTCATCTATCATTGTCTTTCCCTCCTTTTCAGAATCCCGCGTACAGGAATGCCGCGCGGTCGAATCCAGCGCCGTAACAGCCGAAGATAAGCGTCAGGAACATCAGCCCCATCAGCAGCGTCCAGCGCACATACAGCGGCGAAACCGCCAGCTTCTTGCGCAAATTCGGCTGTTTTTCACAGAGGATGTCCACCAGGAGCATCAGCAGCACCGCGATAATTGCCACAGCGCCGTCCTGCATTCCAAGCGGGAAATTACGCGTCATACCCGCGCCGAAATCGGTGAAGATGCGCCCCATCATGCCAAACGCCATGCCCGGCGACGTCGTGCAGGCAAAAAACTGCGCCAGCAGAACCGCTGCCATCGTCCGCAGCCAGCCGAACGCCTTCATAAGCGCCACACCGCCCCGATGCGCCGTCACGCGCTTGCGAATCTTCCGGAACTGCGGGTCAAGCAGCATTCCCGCCGCCGTCAGCAGTCCGAACCACAAACCGTACAGCACCGCGTTCCAATAGAATCCGTGCCAGACGCCGATGAGCAGAAAAACCACCATCGACGCCGCCGCGCCTGGCATCGCGCGCCCTGCTTTTGCGCCGAACAACCGCTTGCCGACTTTCGCCAGCCCGATTCCAGCGCGGCTCGCCACCAGCGGGTACAGCAAATAGGTGCGGAACCACATGCCAAGGCTGATGTGCCAGCGCCGCCAGTAATCCGCAATGCTTGCGGCAAAGAACGGTCGGCGAAAGTTCTCCGGCAGGTCGATGCCCAGCAGCTCCGCCGCGCCGCGAATGATGTCGATGCCGCCGGAAAAGTCCGCATACAGCGCGATGGCGTACATCGCCGCTGTCGCCAGCACAAGCCAGCCCGGCAGTTCCTGCGCCGCCGCTACGAGCACGCTCACCGCCGGCATCAGACGGTCAGCGATGACAAGTTTCTTGAAAAAGCCCCACGCCATCAGGAACACACCGGACACGAAGCCATTCGGTGAAAGGCGGTGCGGGCTGTCCAGCTGCGGCATCAGCTGCTTCCACGTCGTAATCGGGCCCTGCGTCATCTGCGGGAAAAAGCCCGCGAACAGCAGGACTTTCGCATAGTTCTTTTCCGGCGCGACCTTCCCGCGATAGACGTCGATGAGGTAGCCTACGCTCTGGAACGTGAAGTACGACAAGCCGATGGGGACAAGCAGCCCGTCCGGCAGGGCTTGCAGCTGCGATAGCGTCTTCATCAGCACCATTGCGCCGAAAACCGTGACCATTCCGCCGATAAGCAGTGCGCGGCAAACGCCCCTGCGCTCCGAAAACCGCCCCATCAGGCGTGCGCAGCCCCATATCAGCAGCGTTTCCGCCGTGAGGTACGCTGCCCCCTGCCAGCCGCAGAGCAGCCAGAACGCCGCACTGCCCGCCAGCAGCGCCCATTTGCGTACGCGCATCGGCAGGACGTAGTACACCACGGCCAGCGCAGCAAGAAACCCCAGAAATTCAAAGGATACGACGCTCACAATCCCAGCTCCTGTCTGAGCCGCACGCGATCGATTTTTCCGTTCATCGTCTGCGGAAACTGCGGCAGATGGTAATACACATCCGGCAGCATGTATTTCGGCAGCCGCCGCTTGAGTTCGCCCCGAAGCGCCTTTTCGTCGTCCTCGCCGGAATAGCAGCAGACGATTTGCTGTGTCGCAGCCTGATAGAAGCAGCAGCCCTGCGTCACCGCCTGACACGCCTTAATTGCGCACTCGATTTCGCCCAGTTCAATTCGATAGCCCTGCTTTTTAATTTGGCTGTCCTTGCGCCCAAGAAACATCAGTTCGCCGCGCTCGTTGTATGCGCCGAGGTCGCCCGTTTTGTACATCCGCTCTGGAATCCCCCGCGCGTCCGGATGCTGGACAAACGCTGCCGCCGTTTTTTCCGGCGCATTGTAGTATCCGGCGGACAAACACGTCCCGGAGACGCAGATTTCGCCGTCCAGCAGCGTAATGCGCGTATTTTCGCACGGGAAGCCAATCGGCAGCGGCTCGCCATCCTCGAAGGTGCGGTCAACACGATACCATGAGCAGACATCCGTGATTTCCGTCGGGCCATACATATTCACAAAATCCGCATCCGGCAGGGAGCGCCGCCAGATATTCAGCTGACGGTTCGGCATCACCTCACCGCAGAAGAACACCCGCTTGACCCCGCGCGGACGCCCGTCCTTCACCACGCCGAGATTCGCCGGGTGCATCAGCGCCGATGGAACCCAGAACAGCGTGTTAATCTGCCGCTGCTCCAATTCGTCCATCATCCGTGCCGGGAACAGGAAGTCCTTCTGGGGCAGGAAGTAGACGTATGCGCCGCTTTTGAGCGTGCAGAAAATATCCAGCACCGAGTTGTCAAAATACAGCGGCGCCTGATTGCCGAAACGTGCGGTTTCATCGAGCCGCAGCGCAGGGACTGCCCATTCCACGAAATCCAGCACCGAGCGATGGCGAATCGCAACGCCCTTGGGATGCCCGGTCGAACCGCTGGTGAACAGCACATACTGCAAATCGGTATCAATGATGTCCCGCTGACGCGCCGCCAGCAGCGATTCATCAATGTCGCAGGACGCCGCCGCTTCCGTGGAGACGCTTGGCAGTTTTCCCGCCGTATCCGCCCATATCGGCGCTTTGCCCGCATCAGTCAGCAGAAGCGCCGGATGCAGCACATCCAGAATCAGCTGGACACGCTGCTGCGGCATCTGCACATCAATGATGGTATAGAAGCACCCAGCTTCCAGCACACCGAGCATCGCCGCGACAGTCATCGGGTTTTTGTCCATGCACAGCGCAACGGGAACACGAGGCGGGAGCTGCCGCGCCAGATAAGTGCCGATGCGTTTCGCCGTATCGTGCAGCTGCCGCCACGTCAGGCACGTTTTTTCGCCCTCAAACGCCGCCGCATCCGGTTTTTTTGCCGCCCAACTATCCAGCCATGGCAGCACACAGCGCATCATGCCTGCTTCCGGCAGCTGTTCACCAGCGCCAGAATCGCCTCCGCGCTGTTGAAGTTCTCCGGCTCCACCTCTCCTGCGTCAATGCGCACGTCATAGGCTTCTTCCAGCGCTACAATGATTTTCATCAGCTCCAGCGAGTCAATCAGCCCGTCATCGACCATATGCCGCTCATGCGCAAAGTCGATTTCGTCGTTCACATCCTGCAAAATCGTCAGCAGACGCTCCATTTTCTCGTTCATCCTCCATCGTCCTCCTATCTTTCTGCGAAATTGTACATTTGTCTTATTTTTAATTTAATAGCACCAGAATATACATGTGTGTTTATTATTCGACAAGCACCAGACGAATTCCTTCTCCGACCTCTGCGCCTGCAAAGAATTTCGATTTTCCCGCAAATCTGGAAATGGTAGAAAAAAGCTGCCGCGCAAAATCAGAACTGCGCGGCAGCTTGGAATGGATTTACGGATTCAGCCGTTCTTCCGTCTGGCTGTCGAAAATGTGGAATTTCCCCTTTTCAATGTTCAGCGAAATCGTCTTGCCGATGACCGTGCTGCCGCCCGCAATCTTTGCCACCAGCATCTGACCCGCCGCTTTCAGGTACACGATGAAGCCATCGCCCAGCGGCTCAACGCTGTCCACCGTACCCTCGATTTCGCCTTGACCTTCCGGCGCGAGCGTCAGTTCCGACGGGCGCAGGCCAACGATAACCTCCTTGCCTCTGTACTGCTGCATCAGCGCGGTCAGGTCATCCGGCACGGACAGCAGCAGTTCGCCGCACTGGAACGCCAGCGAACCGCCCTTTTCCACAACCTTGCACGTCAGCTTGTTAATCTGCGGTGTGCCGACAAAGCTCGCAACGAACAGACTGTTTGGATGCGCATAGAGGTCGTTCGGCGTCCCCTGCTGCATGATGTGACCATCCTTCATCAGCACGATGTGATCCGCCATCGTCATGGCTTCGGTCTGGTCATGCGTGACGTAGATGGTGGTAACGCCAAGCTGCGTCTGAATCTTCTTCAGCTCATAGCGCACCTGATCGCGGAGCTTCGCGTCAAGGTTGCCAAGCGGCTCGTCCAGCAGGAACACCTGCGGATCGCGCACAAGCGCACGTCCCAGTGCCACACGCTGACGCTGACCGCCGGAGAGCTGCGCCGGCTTGCGGTCAAGCAGTTCATCCAGACCCAGCATCGCGGACATCGAGTTCACGCGCTTCTCGATTTCTTCCTTCGGCGCTTTCTTCGTTTCCAGTGCAAAAGACATGTTCTTGCGCACGGTCATGTTCGGATACAGCGCGTATTCCTGGAACACCATCGCGATGTTGCGCTCCTGCGGCGGCACGAATTTCCTTTCCTTGCCGCGCTCATCGAGCTGGTTCATCGCTTCATTCCCGAAACAGATTTCGCCGTGAACCGGATGGAGCAGACCCGCAATGCAGTACATTGCGGTAGACTTGCCGCAGCCGGACGGCCCCAGGAAAACGCAGAATTCGCCGTCCTTGATTTCCAGATTCATGTCCTTGATGACATAGGACTTGCCCTTGTTGTAGGTCACGTCCATGTTCTTAATCGTAATCGCTGCCATGGCGGACTTCCTTTCTTTCCCTCAGTGCTTATTGACCGAATGCGGCCACTTCAATGCCGAAACCGTAATCATACAGCGGATTTTCGATGTCCTTGGGCAGGTCTTCGCGCTGGAGCATCACCTGATCCATCGTCGCAGGAATCTGCCACGGCAGTTTGCCGGAAATCGCGCAGTCACCGAAGAGCGCATGAGCCACCGCTTCCGCGCCCGCCGTCACGCCGGGACGGTAGACAATCATCACCGCGTCGGACGCGGCATCCACCGGCGTCATGACATATGCGCGATTCATCAGCACGACGGATACAACGTTCACGCCGGACGCATCGAGTTTTTTCAACAAATTCTGCTGTTCTGCGGGGAATTCCAGCGTCGCCGTGCCCCACGCGGGTTCGTGCGTGCCGCTCGCTTCGCCGACGACGACAATCGCAGTCGTACCCGCCGGGTAGGAATCGGCAATCAGCGTTGCGTCATCGCCGATGTAGGTCACGTTGTCCGCACCCGCCCGCTTGCAGATGGCATCGTAGATGGACTTGCCCTCCGTCTTCAAGCCTGTCTCGGATGAAATCTTCCAGCCGCTTGACAGCGCATCAACGTTCTTTGCCAGCGCGCCAACGACCAGAATCTGCTGACCTTCCAGCGGCTGCTGGTTCTCGTACTTCACCAGCGTGACCGCCTTTTCCGCGGCTTCCATTGCCTTCTGATAATGTTCTTCGCTGCCGACAACCTGCGCGATTTCGTCCGCGTCGGTGTAGGGGTTCTCGAACACGCCCAGCCGGAACTTCGCCAGTAGCAGACGGCGGCAGCGATCCGTCAGCAGCGACGGGTCAACCTGATCCACCATGCGGGTGACGTCGCGCTGACCCATGCCGCCCATGACGTCCGCGCCCGCCTGCATCGCGACGATGTGGTTCAGCCCCCAGTCGGTCTGGATAATGCCGTCGTAGCCCAGACGGCCGCGCAGAACATCGTTCATGACCACAGAGGATTCATGCGCGTAATTTTCCACCGCGTCGCCGCCCAGATACGGGACGGTCGAATAGCCGTAAGGCATGATAGACGCGGGATGCACCGTCAGCGCCGCCTCAAAGATGCTCAGGTGCAGCGCGAACGTTTCGTCATCAAACACCAGCGGAGAGCCGTCCACGCCGCCAGTCTGCGGGCCGGAGCCGGGGAAATGCTTCACGCAGGACATGACGGAATCAACGCCAATGCCATCCGTGCCGTTCTGCAAGCCCGTAATCGCCGCGACGACCATCGCCTTGGCAGTATTCGCGTCTTCGCCGTAAGTTTCCTGATTGCGCCCCCAGCGCGGGTCAGTCGCCAAGTCCGCGTTCGGGGAGAGGCTCATGCGGACACCCAGCGCCTTCATTTCCTGACGCTGAATGTCTGCCAGTTCCTGCACGAGTTCCGCGTCGCCTGTCGCGCCCAGCGTGATGGCGTCCGGCAGAATCGTCGTGTCGTTAATCCAGCTTGCGCCAATGACCGAGTCCATGGAGAAGACGACCGGAATACCCAGTTCGCTTTCTTCGCACAGGGACTGGACGTAGTTCATCTTCTCGCCCGCCGACTCCTTGCTTTCCGCAAAGTAGGTGTACGTCAGCGCAAAGCCGATGTCCAGATCACTGAACCAGCTTTCTTTGAGCGTGACCAGCGTCATGTGCGCCATCTGCGCCGCCTTGTTCTTGTCGCTCATGCGGCTCAGCAGGTCTTCCGTGCGCTCTTCAGGCGTCAGACGCCAGTCTTCATACGGGTCAAGCTCGCCGTTTTTGTTCAAGTCCTTGAACTTGTATCCGTCCTGCTCCAGAATATCCAGTCCGGCAGTTTTCAGCACAATCTGCTTTCCTTCATATTCCTGCACGACCGTCGTCAATTCGACGACATTGCTTTCTTCCTCGTCCTCTTCCGCCAGCACACCGGGCGAAAGAAGCATCATCGCGGAAAGGGAGAGCGCCGCGACGCTTTTGAGCAGTTTTTTCATGAACCTTTCCTCCTTGTTGATTGCGCCGCGCATTACGACGCTGTGACCGCGCCTGACATCTGACCGCTGATGAGGTACTTGCCCATGAAGATGTACAGCACCAGCACCGGCAGCGCCAGAATCAGCGAACCAGCCATCTGCACGTTGAATTCCGCCGCCATCGTGCCCGCCAGCTCGTTCAGGGCAATGGTCGCGGGTTTGGAATCGTAGCCGCCGAGCACCAGCGCAAACAGCATCTCATTCCAAATGGACGTGCACTGGAAGACAAAGACCGTAATCGTCGCGATTTTCGTGTTCGGCAGGACGATTTTGCGGTAAATCTGCCATACGCCGTTGCCGTCAATCATCGCCTGACGAATCAGCGCGTCCGGCACGTCGGCGTAATACCCGCGCATCATGACCGTACACATCGGCATACCGAAGACGGCGTGAACCAGCACAAGACCCCAGAGGTTATCGTAGAGGTCAAGGGCGTTAATGGTCTGCAAAAGCGGAATCAGAATCGCTTGGAAGGGCAAGTATGTTGCCGCGACCAGCGCGATAAAGAACACGTTATTGAACCGGAACTTCCATTTGCTCAGTGCGTAGGCGCAGATCGAGCCAAGGAACACCGATCCCGCCGCACCGAAGAGCGTCACCAGCAGGCTGGTCATCAGCGGCTGCGCAAGCTCCTCCATCGCACTCTCGTAACCCTCCATTGTCCACTCTGACGGCGGTGTGATGGGCGTGGTCGTCATCACTTCGCTGTTGGACTTGAAGGACGTCATCACCGTTCCCCAGAACGGCAGCATGTAGAAGACCAGAAACGCAATCATGATGAGGTAGTACACCACATGCAGCACGGTCATGTGCCACTTGGGTTTTATTTTCGTCGTCTGTGCCGATTGTTCCTGCTTGCTGCGCTCAATACTCAAATTATTTTGCATTTCATGCTCACTTCCTTCTGTTCGTCCAGTAGGTCAGCGGCAGAATCAGCACCAGCACCAGCGCAAGCAGGAAGCAGCTGATTGCCGCGGAATACGCGAAGTTGTTGTTCTGGAACGCTTCATTGTACATCCAAATCGGCAGCGTCCACGCGGCGGAGGTGGTGTAACCCACCAGCGACACGATGAAGTCAAACGAGCGCAGGGCGTACATCGCCAGAATCGTGATGCAGGAACCCATCGCGCCCTTAAGCTGCGGAATGATGAGCTTGAAGTAGATGCGCGGCATATACGCGCCGTCCAGCTTCGCGGCGTTGATGACGTTGACCGGCACGTTCTTGATGGCGGCGAGGAAGATGACCGCGACGTAACCGGAGAACTGCCAGACCATCGCAATGATGATGGACAGCATGATGGTGGAGTTGCTCGACGCCCACATCAGGTGTCCAGCTTTCATCGCGGCGGATACATCCACGCCCAGAATTGAGAGGAAGGAATTCAGCACACCGCCCGTTGGACGATACATGTACGCCCAGACCGTGCCGGTCACGACAAAGGACAGCGCGAACGGCAGCAGAATCAGCGTGCGGAACAGCGCCGTGCCGCGAAGCCCCTGATCCATGATGAGCGCCAGCCCCAGCCCCAGCAGGAGGCACAGCGGAATCAGGCAGAACAGCAGCAGCGTATTGCGCAGCGACGGCCAGAAGTCGGGGCTGGAGAACATCTTCGCGTAGTTGCCGAAGCCGCCCCAGCCGTAGCTTGCTTCCAGCTGCCCCGACTCCCAGTCGGACACGGAAACCCACAGGTTCCAGCCCAGCGAGACATACACGAAGTAAATCAGCAGCGCCGCCGGGATGCAGATCCAAATCAGCGGATGCCGCTGGAGAAAGTGGTGTACCGGGCCGACTGTTTTAGGCGCAAAGCGCAGCAGCAGCTGGTACACGAGAATCACCGCGACGATGATGGCGCAGAGAACCCAGAACCTGTCATGGGAAAAGGTCATGAACGCCAGATTCTCAAAAAATTCAGAAAATTGTTCCATGGGCAAATCCCCTTCTGTTGCATTCTGTTCGAGGTTTTGCTATCAGCTTTGAAGAAAGCCCGTACAGGCTTGGGCAATTCCGCTGCGCCTGTACGGGCTGATACATCATTCGCCGTAGCTCAGACCCCAGCCGTAGTCATACAGCGGGTTTTCAAGGTCGAAGGACACATCGCCTTCCTGATTGCGGACAGAATCCATATCCCGCGGGAACTGCAAGGGCGTCTTGCCCGTGGGGTTGTTCAGCCCGAAGAGCGTTTCCGCAATTGCGATGCCGCCCTGCGAGCCCGGATAGTACGCTTCCAGAATCGCGTTCGTATTCTCGTCGCACCACGTCAGGATGTAGGGACGTCCGCCCGTGACGACCGTCACCATCGGCTTGCCGCTGGCTTTCGCCGCTTCGAGGATTTCCTGCTGACTGCCGGTGATTTCCAGCGTGTCGTAGCCCCACGGCGGATCGTGCTGGTAGCTCGGTTCGCCGACGGACACGATGATGATGTCCGCATCCTTCGCCAGCTCTGCAATGCGCTCAACGTTGTCGGATTCATAGATGACCGTTGCGTTTTCGCCTGCGTAAGCCGCCACTGCGTCCGCAATGGTCAAGCCTTCCTGCGCGGAAGACCAGCCGCCGACCAGCGAGTCCATGTCGCCGGCGCGCGGGCCGCAGACCAGAATCGTCTGCTTCTCGTTCTGTTTGAGGGGCAGGATGCCGTCGTTTTTGAGCAGCGTCATCGCCTTGCGCGCCGCCTCAAGGTTCACCGCCTGATGTTCCTCGTTACCGACGAACTGCACGGCGTACTCCACGTCGCAGTAGGGATTCTCGAACACGCCCAGTTCAAACTTCGCCTTGACGATGCGCGTCGCCGCCGCCGTCAGGATGTCTTCGTTAATCTTTCCTGCATTCGTCAGTTCTTCCATCTGGTCAATCAGGCGGATGGATTCGCCGCCGATGCCGTCCACACGGCTCTCGGTGATGCCAATCAGGATGGCTTCTTCGTCGGACACTTCTTCACCCATCATCGTGCCGCGGCCTTCCTGAATCGCCCAAATCATGCCCCAGTCGGTCTGGATGATGCCCTCAAAGCCCATTTCGTCGCGAAGCAGGTCTTGCAGCGTCGCCTTCGAGCCGATGGCGGAGTTCTCCATGTCCAGTTCCAGCGGGACAGAGTAGTACGGCATGATGGAAGCGATGTTGACTTCCAGCGCCGCATAATACGGCTTCAGGTGAATTTGCAGCGTTTCCGCGCTGGAAATGATGGGCGAGGTGTCCTTGCCCTCCATCTGCGGCCCAGCGCCGGGGAAATGCTTCATGCAGGCCACGATTGCGCCGGTGTTCAGCCCGTCGCGCCCATTCTGGAACGCAACAACCTGCGCCGTGACCATCTTCGTCACAAGGTCAGGGTCTTCGCCGAACGTCTCCATGACGCGCCCCCAGCGGGGTTCAGAGGCAATGTCGGCTTCGGGAGACAGCGTCATGCGAACGCCGATGGCGATATGCTCATCGCGGGCAATTTTCGCCAGACGGGTGACAAGGTCTTCGTCGCGGGTTGCCGCCAGCGCCAGATTATGCCCGGTAACGGTCGCGCCGGAGACGTAAGACAGGCCATGCACGGAGTCCATCGACACCAGCACCGGCACGCCCAGACGAGACCCCTCAGCGTACTCCTGAATCGTGTTCATGGACACCGCAGCCGCTTCCACGCTGTTCAGTTCGCGAATCAGCAGCATGCCGATGCCTTCCTTATTGCACCACTTGTTCAGGTAGGATGGAATCTTGCCATCGGCGCGCGGCAGGTACGTCGGGTGCTGCATCTGCGCAATTTTCTCGCGCACCGTCATCTGCCCGACCAGGTCCGCCGTGCGGGTGTCAGCATCCAGTCGCCAGTCCTCGTAGGGATCAAGCGTGCCGTTGCTGTTCAGGTCGATAAACTGGTAGCCGTCAACTTCGATGATGCTCTTCACATGGGGATTGAGCGTCGGCTGGGTGTAGGTTTTTTCCTCCGCCATCGCGGGAGCAGCCCACAGTCCGGCTGTAAGCGTCAGCGCACCCAGCATCGCCAGCGAGCGCCGCATCCATTTCTTAGTCAACAAGGTTCCATTCTCCTTTCACGCCAGCTTCCTTGAGGATGTTGACGATCTTATTCGCGAAATATTCCGCGTCGTGGTCACTGGACGTAGCGAACTCCTGCACCTGCGTCTGAAGGCTCATAGACGCGCTCCAAGGCAGCGCCGTGCCGTGGGTGAAGCTGGGATAGCTGCGTGTCGTGTCACTGATCAGCTCGTTCTTGAACTTAAGAGTCAGTTCGTTGTAGCAGTCATCCGGGGTATCGGTGTAGGGCGAAATGGATTCCTTCAAAGCGGAGAACCGCTGCTGAACCGGCGTGCTGGACACGTTGTACGCCCAGCGCAGACCCGCCTCGACGTCCGCCGAGTCATTGCTGACGACGAAGCCGTCGATGTTCATGCCAAACCAGCCGTCCGTGCCGGGGAACGTGAAGATGCCATAGTCCTTGCCGTATTCCTGACCCATGCTGGTCATCAGCGGCTGCATCCAAGTACCCATAATCTGCATGGCATACGTCCCGGCGACAACCTGACCGCTCGCTTCGTACCAGTCGCGGCTGGAATGGTCGGGCGCGACGTAATCCATCAGCTTGGCGTAAGTCGTCAGCACCTTCGTCACATCCTCGACGTTATAGATGCCGTTGATGAAGTCCTGATAGATTTTAGGGTCAGTGCCCATCATGATGTCCTCGAACACCTGGCACGCCGGCCAGCCCTTGCGGTCGCCAAGGTCGATCGGATACTCGCCGTCGGGCATTTTCGCCGCCAGCTGGTCGCAGATGTCCCAGAACTCGTCCCATGTGATGTTCTCGTGATCCGGAATCGCAATCCCGTACTTCTCGAACACATGGATATTGTAGAAGATAACATTCGTCTTGTGGATGCCAATCGGCACGACGTAGTTCTTGCCGTCGGGCGCGGTCAGCAAGTCCTTGATGCCCGGCAGGATGCGCTCGTTGAGCTTCGCGTAGTCCCACAGCTTGGACAAATCCAGCAGCATGTTCGCATCGAGGTACGGCTGAATTTCCTGACCGGGATGCGCTTGGAATGTTTCAGGGCTCTTGCCCGCCTGCTGAAGGACCTTGACCTTCATGACCATGGCGCCGCCGGCGCCGCCCGGAATGGCGTTCGACTTCGTTTTCACCTTGCCATACGCGCCTTTGAATTCGTCGATGACGGATTCAATCGCATCCTTTTCGCCGCCAGCCGTCCACCAGTGGTAGACGTTGACTGTGCCTTTCGCAGAAACATCCTCCAGCACGGCGGCGAAATCAATGTCATCGGCGCTGCGCTTCTCGCGCTTGGCGGCAAAAGCACTGGTCGTCAGCGACGTAATTGCCAGCACACCCGTCAGCAGCAGCGCACCGAATTTTTTCAGCTTCATTGCTTGTTCCTCCTCTGAGAATACAGGGAATCTGTTACTCTTCCACGAACGTCATCGTCGCCCACAGGCTGGGGTTCTCGTCCACGTTGTGCATTGTGGGTTTGCGGTCGCGGCCGTCCAGCTGCGCGGAGTACTGCATCCGCAGACTGTGAATGCCGGGGCACGGCAGGTCAACGTCAAGGATGGAGAAGTCGAAACCAACGGTCGTGCCCGCAGCGGGAACCAGCTGCGCGATCTTATCATTGGAGAGGTTGTGCAGCGGGATCTTGCTTTCGAGGATGTAGCCGCCCATTTCCTTGTCGCGGACGGTCACGGCTTCGTAGTCGTCGAATACCAGCTCGTCGCCGTATTCACCCTGTGTCTCCCAGCCGAGATTGTCAGCGATCATGTCGCGGTCAATATAGTTGAAGAAATCATATTCGTCTGTGGACTGCACGATGCGCCAGTCGGTCGCTTCGTACGCTGTACGGTTCGGGTCGGCGTTGGGGTTGGTGCTGAAGAAGAGGATGATGGCATCCAGTTCATCCAGCGGGAAACCTTCGCGGTAGACAAACGGCGTGTCATCCCACACCTTCGCGGCGATGTAGAGGTTCTCTTCATCCCACATGGCGTAGATTTCCATCGAGCAGTCCGCTTCGCCGTCCCAGTGCTCAATCTGATCGACAATCTGCTTCTCGCTGTCAATGCGCAGGCAGCGGCTCGTGTCCCACTCGCTCAGGTCGCCGTCAATGACGACGTTCTTAGCGCGCGGGGCTTCCAGATTCGCGTCGGAATACGCCAGTGCAGCGGGGGCCGCAGCAAACATAGCCAGTGCCAGCACGGATGCGGCTGCCTTGCGAAGCCATCCAAAGTGTTTCATGTCTCGTTCCTCCCTTTCAACATCGGAAACAAACTCAATTCGCACCATAGCGGTGCTTTCGTGATTCAGTATAATCCCAGTGCCTGTTTTGAACAAGGGAAAATCCAGCACTGCTATTGGGAAAATACAAAACACAACCAAACTTCTTTATGCGCTATTCGCTTTTTGTGCGTTTCAGTCAACACGGGGTACTTTTCTTTTGCATTTTCTCTGTGCATGTGCTATACTGCTTCCATCAGCACAATGCGAAATAGAAAGGACGGCATGTATGCGAAAACTGACGTGTATGCGAATGAGCGCGAAAATGACCATCCTGTTTTCTGTGATTGCCGCCTGCATGATTGCCGTCAACTCTGTTCTGGCGACGCTCTCCGAGATACGGAACATCCTGCTGTACGAGGAAGACAACCTGAACGCGATGGCGAGCAAAATTGTCGCGGCGTTCGAGCAGAACATCACCGTCATGGGCTATGCACTGGACGGCTTGAAGCAGGATAATGACTTCATGGCTGCGCTCAATACCATCTACACATTAGGCGAAGACATGGAGACGACGTCCGAATACCATCAGGCACAGAACACGCTTTCCGCCGCGCTTTTCCATGAGCCGCTGAACGACTACTTCTATCGTATCAACGTGCTGACAATGGACGGTTTCTACCTGTCCAGCCGCTACGAAACGATTGGTCTGCTGGAAAACTACTCGGATGAGCTGCGCACCGTCATGCACCGTCTGCCCTACCTGAACGAGCGCAACCGGGGGCTGAGCCAGAAGACGCTTGTCCGCCCGCACATTGACCCGTGGTTCGTCGCGCGCCGGATTTCTATCTATACGCTGATGTGCCCTGCCGTTTATCACGGCAAACAGATCGGCTTTGTGGAGGTCAATGCGCTTTCAACCGACCTGTTCGACATTTTCTCCTCCAACGACATGGCAGGATTCCGCGCCACCGCCTACGACGCGGACGGCCGCCTGTTCCACCGCAGTTTCGATGACACCATCGACTACTCCGCCGCCGAATACGGCAGCATGACCGAGTGCAGCGACAAAAACGGCGACACCTACTACGTCGTCAAGGAGCATTGCAGCTGGCTGGGCTTCGACATTTATGCCGCCCAGCGTACCGCGGTTTTCGAGTCGTCCATCCACTCCGTCATCCTCCACCATGTGCTGGTCAGTCTGCTGGTGCTGTTCATCGCAGAAGTGTTCATCATCCTCTCGTCGCATCAGCTCAGCCGCTCGATTCTGCGCCTGACGCGCAAGGTTTCCCAGCTATCCGACCCGGCTGCAATAGCCGAGCGTCCCCTGCTGCCCGAAGAAATGCCGAAGGTCACGAACCCGCACGACGTGGAAATGCGCGAACTGGAGGACGTGTTTGACAAGCAGGTAATGGAGCTGAAAACTGCCATGCGCAACGATGCAGAACTGCGCGAGAGCAATCTCCGTTCACGGCTGAACGCGCTGCAGGCGCAGATTAACCCGCACTTCATTTACAACACGCTCAACATCATCTCCGCAAAGTCGATGGAAGCCGGAAACGAAGAGGTCATCGACATCTGCGGGAAATTCGCCCAGATGCTGCGCTACTCCACCGACCTGCGCAGCAAAACCGCGACGCTCCAGGAGGAAATCGCCCACGTTCGCAATTATCTGGCACTCGCGAAAGCTCGTTTGGAGGATCGGCTGGAATACACCATCGACATACCGGACGCTTTCTCGCATCTGACACTGCCGAAGCTCTCCCTTCAACCCATCGCGGAAAACGCCATTTCCCACGGCTATCAGGGGTCAAGCGGCACAATTCACATCACCATCTCCGGCACGGTCGATGAGGACGGCTGCCTGCACCTGCTGATTTGCGACGACGGCTGCGGCTTCGGGGAGGAAATCCTATCGCATCTGCGGGAAGAATTCAGCCGCATTGAAGCGGGTGAACTGACCGAGCCGGAAAACACGTCCGCCCATATCGGACTTGTCAACACCTATCGCCGCCTGTTCTATTTCAGCCGCGGCACAATTCGGATGCGCGTCCGCAATGACGGCGGCGCAGTGGTCGAACTGATTGAAACGCGCACCAGTGAGGAGGAAGACGATGTACACCATTCTGATCGTAGATGATGAGCGTCCCGCGCAGACGTTCATCAAAGCCATCTGCCAGAAATACTGCCCTGCGTTTGACACCATTCTGCTCTCTGGCAGCGCCGACGATGCCCTCCGGCTGATGGCGCAGCAGCACGTCCATGTGCTGGTAACGGACATCAGTATGCCGGGCATCAACGGCATCGAATTGGCGCAGCGCGTCCGGCAGCTGTATCCGCGGACACATACAGTGATTGTCTCCGGCTACGCGGAATTTGAGTTCGCGCGCGGGGCAATCCAGGCTGGCGTGGATGATTATCTGCTCAAGCCCGTGGAAATCCAGAGTTTCCGGCAAATTCTCGACCGAATCCGCGAAACGCTCGACGAGGAAGCGAACGACCTAATGGAGGAAACGCTGACTCGCCTGCTCTGCGGTGAAGCAGTCGATGAGCCGCTGCTCTGCTCTCTGTTTTCCAGCCGTATGATGCGCTTTGCGCTTGTCCGTCAGGGCAATTTGTTCACCGTACGCTTCGCAAAATTCCGCACCGCGCAGCTTCGTCAGGTGCATCAGGCGGGCTGGATTGCGTTTTATGGGCGCGATGAACAGGAAACCATTCTCCTGCGCAGCAGTGCCGACCGGCAGAAGCGTTTCCCCGATGAGCTGTCCGACCTGCTTAAAGCCGACTTCCCGGATCTGCCCTGTACGGCGATTTACGCGCCGGAAGATGCCGACATTCTCACCTTGCCGCAGTTTTTGAGCCGCGCTGCAGGGCGCATGGTGAATACCGTCGTCATCGGCAAGGGGCAGCTTGTTCCGCTGAACGCACCGCAAAGTGCCTTACAGCCGTCCGTCCTGTCCGCTGCGACAAAAAAGCGCATTGCGTCATTCGTCGAAACAGGCAATACACGGATGCTGAAAGAGCTGTTTGTGTCCCTTGCAATCGAATGGAATCAGAACAGCCTGCCGCAGATTCAGGTGGAAGACTTATGCTACCAGCTGATTCTGTACACAGCGGACTTGGGCGTTCCCGGCCCCAAAAGGAAGCGCGAGCAGATTCTGCGCGAGGCAAACGAACTATACGGCAGCGCCTCCTCCTACGGCGACCTGCTGGCGAGCCTGTACTCCCTGATTTTTGAGGAAGGGTTCATCCGCGACAAGAACGTCAGCGCGAACGAGCTGTGCGAATACACGCTGAACTACATTCGCGAAAACTACGCCCAGCCGCTGAGCATCCCGCGTATCTGCACCGATGTTGGCATCAGCCAGACGTACCTGTCGCGCCTGCTGCGCAAGTATGCCGGAACGACGTTCAACACCTTCCTAACGCAGTGCCGCATGGACGCCGCGAAGCAGATGCTGCGCGAACATCCGGATATTCTGCTGCATGAAGTGGCGGCGTGCGTCGGGTATGACGACCAATCGTATTTCAGCAAGATTTTCCGCAATGAAACAGGCATGACGCCATCGCAGTATGCTGCGACGTTTGCGGCAGATGCGCCGACTCAGCCGCCGAAAACGTGATTTTTCCTTTTTGCCGCCAATCAACTGGCGGCTTTTTTGCTTCTCATCCGTTTTTCATTGCGGAAAAAAGCGTCACTTTTGCCCGTTCCCCTTGCAAATCAAGCAAAAATCGGCTATGATAAGATTGTGGTATTTTGAGCCTGTGATAAGGCTTTTGACGGAGGGATTTCAGCGTGTCCGATAGATTATCGAAGATTCGCAATTTCTGCATTATCGCCCATATTGACCATGGCAAGTCCACACTGGCTGACCGCATTCTGGAAACGACGGGCGTTTTCCAGAAGCGCGAGATGGTGGAGCAGATTCTGGACAGCATGGAGCTGGAGCGCGAGCGCGGCATCACCATCAAGTCCAAGGCGGTGCATATGCACTATACCGCCAAGGACGGCAAAACCTACACGCTCAACCTGATTGACACGCCCGGCCATGTGGACTTCACCTACGAAGTCAGCCGTGCGCTGGCGGCGTGCGAAGGCGCGCTGCTGGTGGTGGACGCGACGCAGGGCATCGAGGCGCAGACGCTGGCGAACTGCTATATGGCGCTCGACCATGACCTCGAAATCATCCCGGTCATCAACAAAATTGACCTACCCAGCGCGCAGCCGGAAGAAGTCCGGCAGGAAATTGAGGACGTTATCGGGCTGGATGCGTCCTATGCACCGTGCGTGAGCGCGAAAACCGGCCTGAACATCGATCAAGTGCTGGAAGCAGTTGTGAATTACGTTCCCGCGCCGCAGGGCGACGAGAATGCGCCGCTGCAGGCACTGATTTTCGATGCGTTCTACGACAACTACCGCGGGGCAATCTGCTTCATCCGCGTCAAGCAGGGCACAATCCGCACGGGAATGCGGATGCGCATGATGGCGACAGGCGGCGAGTTCGACATTGTGGAAGTCGGCACGTTCGCGCCGAGCTATCAGCCGTGCGACGAATTGAAAGCGGGCGACGTAGGCTATGTCGCGGCCTCCATCAAGGATGTGCGTGAAACCCGCGTCGGCGACACAATTACCGACGCCATGAATCCGGCGGATTGCCCCCTGCCCGGCTATCGGCAGGTGACGCCGATGGTCTACTGCGGCGTGTATCCGGCGGACGGCGCGGACTATCCGGCGCTCAAAGATGCGCTGGAGAAGCTGCGCATGAACGACGCTTCCCTCTCCTTTGACCCGGAAACGTCCGTCGCACTGGGCTACGGCTTCCGCTGCGGCTTCTTGGGGCTGCTGCACATGGACATCATCACCGAGCGGCTGGAGCGCGAATGGGATTTGAACCTCGTCACCACCGCGCCGAGCGTCATCTACCGCATTACGAAAACCGATGGCACGGTGCTGATGTGCGACAATCCGATGGCGCTGCCGCCCATTGGCGAAATTGCCATGATGGAAGAGCCGTTCGTCCACGCGGAAATCTTCACGCCGCAGGACAGCGTCGGCACGATTATGGACTTGTGCCAAGACCGGCGCGGCATCTTCCTCGACATGCAGTACGAGGGTACGCGCGTCAAGCTGAATTACGACATTCCGCTCAACGAAATCATCTTCGACTTTTTTGACCAGATTAAGAGCCGCAGCCGCGGATACGCCTCGTTCGACTACGAATTCAAGGACTACCGCGAGAGCCAATTGGTCAAGCTGGATATTCTGCTCAACGGCGAAATCTGCGACGCGTTCTCCATCATCGTTCACCGCGACAAGGCGTACGGGCGCGGGCGTTCCATCTGCGAGAAGCTCAAAGACGTCATCCCGCGGCAGATGTTCGAGATTCCGATTCAGGCGGCCATCGGCGGCAAGGTCATCGCGCGTGAAACCGTCAAGGCGATGCGCAAGGACGTACTGGCAAAGTGCTACGGCGGCGACATCAGCCGAAAGAAAAAGCTGCTGGAAAAGCAGAAAGAGGGCAAGAAGCGAATGCGGCAGTTCGGCACGGTGCAAGTGCCCAGCGAGGCATTCCTTGCCGTGCTGAAGATGGACAGCAACTGACGCTGTCAGGAGGAAAAAACATGCTGTACCGCAAGGCTCAGGTCAGCGACCGTTGGCTTCGTGCGCCGCTCCAAGCGCCCACTGCGCTGCATCAGCCGCTTTCCTACATTTCCCGCAGCCATATTGCCGACGTGTTTGCGTCGCAGGAGAACGGGCGAAAGGACATTTCCGTCTGCTTCACGGGGCATCGGGCGATTCCGCCGCAGGAGCTTCCTGCGCTGACAGAGCGGCTTGACCGGGTGCTGGAAGCACTGTATCAGCACGGGTTTCGGGATTTTATCTGCGGCGGCGCGCTGGGATTTGACACGCTGGCAGCGCAGCGCATTCTGCTGATGCGGACGCACCATGCGGATGTTCGGCTTCGGCTGGCGATTCCGTGCAGCACGCAGTCCGCGCGATGGAAAGCGTCGGATTGCCTGATTTACGAGCAGCTGCTGTATGCCGCCGACGAGACAGTTGTCCTCTCCAGCCACTACTATGAGGGCTGCATGTACATGCGGAATCGGTACATGGTGGACAACAGCGCATTTTGCGTCTGCTACCTGAATCGGCAGAAGGGCGGCACGATGTACACCGCGCTCTACGCCATGCAGGAGGGGCTTCCGCTGCTGAATTTGGCAATCGCCAGCGACTGCGAGCGCCTGATTCAGAAAACAAAGGTATGAAAAAAGCAGGGGGAATGCTTGTTTCCCCTGCTTTTTATACTAATTCGATTCTAAAACATGGCATCGAGCATAGCAGATTTTTCGTTCCGGCAAAGCTGAGTGAAGCGAGGCGTACTGGAGGTACGCGCGAGCGGAACGAAGCAAAGCCGGGGCGGAAAAGATGCTGTGCGAATGACATGCTTTAGATGAGAATTAGTATTATCACGGTTTTGATGCCTCTGCCGTTTTTTCGGCTTCCTCCATCGCTTTGAGCTTCAGCAGGCGCTCGTCATGCTCTTCTTCCACCTTGATTTCCCAGTGCAGCAGCAGCGTCAGCACACCGCGCAGCGCAATGACCGCACCCAGAATCAGCAGTTCCGTCCATTCGCGGACGATGACCGTGCGCAGCACTTCGCCGCCGAGCTTGAATTCCAGCGCAAGCGCAATGCCTTGCGCCAATTCAAGCCGGAGATGCTCATCGTGCTTGAAGTAGCTGACAACGCCTTTCATCGCCGTGATAATCAGAATAGCGATGCCCGCCAGCTCCGCCAGCACAATGCCCAATTCTGCTGAATAATGTACCAGTTTTTCCAGAAAACTGATGATGGTATCCATTTTCGTACACCTCCTTTGCCACTTTTTCTATTGTAGCGGATTTTTCCGCATTTGAACAGTCCTTTACAGGTGATTTGAATGGAAATTTACTTGCACGTTCCCTATTGTCGCCAAAAATGCCGTTACTGCGACTTTGCTTCCTTCCCCCATGCGGAATCTACACAGCGTGCCTATGTGGATGCGGTGCTGACCGAAGCCGCATCGCAGGCAGCGAAACTCCCGCATAGCATCATGGAAACCGCGTATTTAGGCGGAGGCACGCCGTCAATTCTGGCGCCAGAACTGCTAACGCGGCTATTGGAGGGCGTTACAGCGCATTTTCCCCTTGCACCCGGTGCGGAATTTACGTCCGAGGCGAACCCTGGCACGCTGACCCATGCGTGGCTTGATGCGGCGCTCAACTGCGGTATCAATCGCCTGTCAATGGGGATGCAGGCGGCCCAGCCTGCACTGCTGAAAATGCTGGGGCGCATCCACGACTTTACGCAGGTGCAGCAGAGCGTCGAGCTTGCGCGGCACGCCGGATTCCAGCACATCAGCCTTGACCTCATGTTCGGGCTGCCCGGTCAGACAGTCAGCATGTGGCGTGAGACGCTGGAGAAGGCGCTGTCGCTGAATCCGGAGCATTTGTCCTGCTACGGGTTGATTCCTGAAGAAGGTACGCCGCTGTACCGCGACTTGCAGACCGGGCAGTTGACCCTGCCGGACGAGGACGACGAGCGCCGTATGTACGACCTGACGCTTGATCTGCTGGCGCAATCAGGCTTTCAGCAGTACGAAATCAGCAATTTCGCGCGCCCCGGCTGCGAATGCCGCCACAACATCGGTTATTGGCAGCAAGTGCCGTATATCGGGCTGGGCGTGTCGGCAGCGTCGTATCTGCCCGCGAAGAACGGGATGATTCGCCTGACAAACCCACGCACGCTGCCCGCGTATCTACGGATGGTGCAGTCGCAGGACGATTCGCTGCGAGAGCAGGAGTTCGTCTCAAAAACCGACGGTCGGTTTGAAACGCTGATGCTGGGGCTGCGAATGACCTGCGGCGTCAGCGAATCGGAATTTCAGGAGCGGCACGGCGTTTCGCTGGACGCGCTGTACGGCGAGAAGCTGCGGAAATTCGAGCATGAAGGACTGCTTCAGCACAAAACCGACCGATGGTCGCTGACGCGTCGCGGGATGGACGTGCAGAACGCGATTCTTGTGGAATTGATGGATGACTGACCGACGACCTCCGGCAGGGTGCTTTCCCGACCGGAGGTCTTTTTGTTTGCCGATTTTATCGAAGCAAACCGACGGTCGGTTTTTTCTTATTGCTCTTTGATGCCCTTTGCCATGCGGTAGGCTTCGTCATACAGCACGTTCTGGCTCGCCAGCGGCGTTTGCGTGCCGGGATAGCGGCGGGTGTAGCTGCCGTCGGGCTGCTGGTCGCGGGCCTGTACGTTGTCGTGCCACATGACGTCGAAAATGTGGTCAATGCGGCGTTTTACGTCGTCCTGCAAGATCGGGGTTGCCACCTCGACGCGGCGCAGGGTGTTGCGGGTCATCCAGTCTGCCGAAGCAATGTAGTAGCGGGCTGCGTCGCCATCGCCGAAAATGTAGATGCGGCTGTGTTCGAGGAAGCGCCCGACGATGCTGATGATATGCACATTGTCGGTCAAGCCGGGCACGCCCCCGCGCAGGCAGCAGATGCCGCGCACAATCATTTCGACCTGCACGCCCGCCTGACTCGCCTCGACGAGCTTGTCAATCAGCATCTTGTCCGTCAGGCTGTTCATTTTCAAGCGGATCAGCCCCTTCTGCCCCGCCTTCGCCTTGCTGATTTCGCCGTCAATCATGTCAATCAGCTTATCTTGCAGGCAGTGCGGCGCGACCAGCAGCACGGACATGTGGTCTACCGTCTCGCCCAGCATCAGCGCTTGGAAAACCTGCAATGCCTCTTCGCCGATTTCGTCGCGCGCGGTGATGTAGCTCAGGTCGGTATACAAGCGGCTGGTCTTCTCGTTGTAGTTGCCCGTGCCAATCTGCGTGATGTACTGGATACCCTCATCCGTTTTGCGCGTAATCAGGCAGAGTTTGGAATGAACCTTGAGTTTATCAACACCGTAGATGACGTGGCAGCCCGCGCGTTCCAATCGGCGGCTCCACTCGATGTTGTTTTCTTCGTCAAAGCGGGCTTTCAGCTCCACCAGCACGTCCACCTGCTTGCCGTTTTCGGCGGCTTCCACCAGCGCTTCCACAACCTTCGAGTCGCGCGCGAGGCGGTAGAGCGTCATGCGGATAGAGACGACCTGCGGGTCATTCGCCGCTTCGGACAGCATTCGCAGGAACGGACGGATACTCTGGTAAGGGTAGTGCAGCAGCACATCCTTTTCCAGAATCTGCTCCATCACCGGGCGATTGTCCACGATATCCGGCGTTGCCTGCGGATGACGCGGCGCGTAGAACAGTTCCGCATGGCTGCGCAGTTTGTCCTGAATATTAAACAGGAAGCTAATATCCAGCGGCGTATCGTACTCGTAGACGCGCGCGGTGTCCAGTTTCAGCTGGTCGCACAGCTTCTCGATAATGTCGTGCCCAATCTTGCGGCTCAACTCCAAGCGCACCGGGCAGAGTTTCTGGCGCAGGCGCACGACTTCCGCCATGTGGTCGCGATAGTTGAGGTCTTCGTCGTATACGCTGTCCGCATCAATGTCGGCGCTGCGGGTAATGCGCGCAAGCGTCTTGCTTGCGATGCGGTAGCTCCCGAAAAGCAGCGGCAGATAGTGCAGAATCAGCTCTTCAGAGAGGATATAGCAGCCCGTGCGCTCCGGCACCTCAATCAGGCGCGGGAACATGTTCTCCCCGCATGGCACGATGCCGATTTTTTCCTTCTCGCTTCCCGTGCGCAGGACGGCGACGGCATAAATCTCCTTGTTTTTGAGGAACGGGAACGTCTGCTTTTTGCCCACGACATAGGTCGAAAGCAATGGCAGATAGTCTTCACGGAAGATTTTCGCCAGATACTGCTCGCTTTCCGAGCTGATTTGGCGGAAGTTGACGATGCTGATGCCCTCGTCCTCCAGCTTCTTCAGCACATCGGCATACGTCCGGTCGCGGCGGTCGCACAGCGTGCGGATGCGGCTGACGGCAGCGTCAATCTGCTCGCCGGGGGTCATGTTCGTCTTGTTCTCGCGTGCCTCCTTATCCAGCAGCATCTGGTCATGCAGGCTGCCGATGCGCACCATGAAAAACTCGTCCAGATTGCTCTGGAAAATCGAGAGGAACGACAGACGTTCGCACAGCGGTACGCGCTCATCCTCCGCTTCTTCCAGCACTCGCTCGTTGAACCGCAGCCACGAAAGCTCGCGGTTTTCCGTGCAAGTCAGCATGTTGTCCATCCTATTTTGCCCCTTTCCATCAGTTCATTGCAATATCTGCCAATTTATCACGATAATTGCGCAGCGCTTCCGCTTCCACTTGCTGACGCTCCGCCGCCAATTTTGGATTTTCCCGCAGTCGCTGCATGCACTTCGCAGCTTCATCCAGCAGCCTTACGTCACCGTCAAGCAGGAAATCCGCCATCATTTCGCCAGATTGCCGCGTACCCATCAGGTCGCCCGGCCCACGAAGCTCCAAGTCTTTCTGCGCGACGATGAAGCCGTCATTCGTCTGCGTCAGGATGCGCAATCGCTCATTTTCCGCTGCCAGCAGGAAGCACCAGCTTTCCGCTGATCCGCGCCCGACGCGCCCGCGCAGTTGATGCAATTGGCTGAGCCCGAAGCGCTCGGCATTCTCAATCACCATGACACTCGCGTTCGGCACGTTCACGCCGACTTCGATGACCGTCGTGGACACGAGAACATCGAGATTCCCGGCGGAAAACTCGCTGAGCACCTGCGCTTTTTCGTCCGCGGGCTGTGCGCCCCACGTCAATCCGACGCGAAGCCCCGACAATTCGCCGTTTTTCAGCGCGTCGAACGTCGCCTGTGCGCTGCGAACGTCCTCCATCATCTCGCTGTCCTCAACCAGCGGACAGACCACATACGCCTGATGCCCTTTCAGCACCTCCTGCCGCAGGAAGCCGTACATCCCGGCGCGCTTCTCTTCCGGCACGACCCGCGTCTTGACTGGCGTGCGCCCCGGCGGCAGCTCATCGACAATGGACACATCAAGGTCGCCATAGAGAATCAGCGCAAGCGTGCGCGGAATCGGCGTTGCGGACATGACGAGCACATGCGGCGCTTTCGTGCCGTCCGTGCCCTTCTGCTGCAAGGTCGAACGCTGCATCACACCGAAACGGTGCTGTTCATCCGTCACAACCAGTCCGAGCTTTTGATACGCCACCTTTTCGCTGATCAGCGCGTGCGTCCCGAACACTGCCTGATATTCCCCGTTTGCGCAAGCCTCCTGCGCCTCCCGCTTCGCCTTCGGACGCATCGAGCCGATCAGCAGGCCGCAGTGGATGCCCAGCGGTTCCAGCATTGCCTTGGCGGATTCGTAGTGCTGGCGCGCAAGAATTTCCGTCGGCGCCATCATCGCCGCCTGGTATCCGCAGGCGCATGTCATGGCAATCGCCCCGAACGCCAGCGCGGTTTTGCCGCAGCCGACGTCGCCCTGCACGAGCCGGCTCATCGCCCGGTCGCACCGCAAATCCGCCGCGATTTCCTCCAAGACGCGCTTCTGCGCCCCGGTCGGCGGGAACGGCAGCGTCTGCCAGAATTTTTCCGGCGCATCCGGCGGAATCGGCAGTGCCGTGCCATCCGCCTTATGTCCGCGCAGCAGCCCAAGCGTCGCCTGATACATCAGCATCTGCTCAAACGCCAGCCGCCGCCGCGCCAGCCGCAGATTCTCCACATTCAGCGGGAAATGCGCCTGCCGGATGGCGAAATTCAGCTCACACAGCTGATGGCGGATGCGCAGGTCGTTCGGCAGCGTCTCCGGACAGCAGTCATCGACTTGTTCCAGCGCCTGCTGCATCATTTCGCGGAAGGACTTCGCCGGAATCCCCTTCACGGCGCGGTACACCGGCAGGATACACGGTTCCGTCACCCGCTGCGCGTTTTGCAGGACGGGTTTCCCCCGGCTCTGCCCCATACGCCCGAAGAGCATGACGGTCTGCCCGACCGGCAGGTTCTGCATCATCCACGGCTGATTATACCACACCAGCGGCAATTTTCCGCTGTCATCCCAGAGATACGCCGTCACGCGCGTCAGGCCGTTGAAGCGGCTGAGTTTCGGTGCGTCCTGCACGACGCCCATCACCAGCACCTCGCCGCCGTTTGCGTCCGCGCAGGGAATCGGGTGTGTTCTGTCCTCGTAGCGCTGCGGAAGAAAATACAACAAATCGCGCAATGAGCAGACGCCCACTGCGCGAAGGGATTCCAGCCGGGTTGGGCCAATGCCCTTGATGGCGGAAAGCTCCATTTGCTTTTTACTCCACAGAAATCAGATAGTAATACAGCGGCTGACCGCCCAGCAGGCAGTCCACGTCGCAGTTCGGATACTGCTCGGCGATTTCCGCCGCCACCTGCTCCGCGTCTTCCTTCGTCGTATCCGCGCCGTAGTAGACGGTAATCAGCTCCGCATCATCCGTCACAACCGCTTTCATCATGTCCAGCACAACGTCATGCACGGAATTGCCGCAATACTCAATCTTGCCGTTGTGCATCCCGATGATGTCACCCTTGTGAATCTGCACGCCGTTGTACTCGCTGTCGCGCACCGCATACGTTACCGTACCGGTCTTGACGTGTTCCGCCGCTTCCGCCATGCGCTTGGCATTCTCCTCGCCGGACACGTCGTCTTGGAACGCGACCGCCGCGGCAATGCCCATCGCCACGTTCTTCGTGGGGATGACGTGCACTTCCTTCTCCGCCAGTTCCGCCGCTTGATTCGCCGCGAAAATGACGTTGCCGTTGTTCGGGAACACGAACACACACTTGGCGTTGACCTGGTTGATGGCGTTCAGAATGTCATCCACCGACGGGTTCATCGTCTGACCGCCCTCGACCACCACATCCACCGTCAAATCACGGAAGATGCTGGAGAAACCGTCGCCCAGCGACACTGCCACCATGCCAAATTCCTTCGCGGGTTCAGCAGGGGCTTCCACCGCTGCGGGCGCTTTCTCCGCCTCCAGCGCACGCTTGCGCGCCAGCATGTTGTCCACCTTCACATTCACCAGTTCGCCCAGCTCAATGCCGTACTGGATGGCGTTGCCGGGGTCGTTGGTGTGCACATGCACCTTCGTCTCGGTCAGGTCGCCCATCACCTTGACGCAGTTGCCAATGCGGTTCAGGCGGCGGCGGAAGGAATCCACGTCGCCCTCGGTGCAGTCCTCGCGGAAGTTCACGATGTCATACTCCGTGCAGTAGGCATAAGGCAGATCGCCGGACAGGTCGTGAATATCCTCCTCCACCTGACTATCGCCCGCCAGCAGCGCCGCCGGGTCAGCGATTTCCTCGCCGCGCATGACCGCCGCATAGCCGGTGTAAATCAGCATGAGACCGCGTCCGCCGGAGTCGACCACGCCCGCCGCTTTCAGGGGCGGCAGCATGTCAGGCGTGCGCTTCAAAATCGCCTCGCCGCTGGTCAGAATGACGTTCATCAGCCCATCGTAGTCATCGGGATTGCTCTCGGTGTACTTGATGGCATCCTCCGCAATGACGCGCGCGACGGTCAGAATCGTGCCCTCCTTGGGCTTCATGACCGCCTTGTACGCCTTGTCAGAACCCGCCTTCAATGCCTGTGCGAACTGCACGGGGGTAATCTTCTCCACGCCCTTCAAGGACGTCGCGAAGCCGCGCAGCAGCTGGGACGTGATAACGCCAGAGTTGCCGCGCGCGCCCTTGAGCGCGCCCTTCGAGATGGCAGCCGCCGCCTCGTCCGCACGCAGGTACTCCTGCGCATTGACCTCACGGGTCGCGCTCTGCATGGTCAGGGACATATTCGTCCCCGTATCACCGTCCGGGACAGGGAAAACGTTCAGCGCGTCCACCGCTTCCCGGTTCTTTTCGAGCAGTGCCGCACCCGCGACGACCATGTCGCGCAGCAGCAGCCCGTCAATGGTTTTATGCTGTATCAAAGGTAAATTCCTCCTACCTGCTTTCGGCGCCAGCTCCTTGGAACTGCTGCCGTGTGGCTTTCCTGCATTACACGCGGATACCTTCCACGGAGATGTTGACCTTGCGAACCTTTACGCCCGTCATGCTTTCCAGCTTGTAGCGCACGGTATCGACAATGGTCTTGCACACCTCGGCAATGGAGATGCCGTATTCCACGATGATGAACAGATCGACGTCCAGCATATCGCCAACACTGCGAATCTGCACGCCCTTGGAGAGGTTTTCCCTTCCCAGCCATTCGACGATGCCATCCTTGGCACGCTTGGAGGACATGGCAACGATGCCGTAGCATTCCAGCGCCGCGTATCCCACGACCTTGAGCAGGACATCCTCCGTAATATAGATTGTTCCGATGTCGTTCTTGATTTTGCAATCCATAGTAGTCGACCTCCTTCATCCAGGGGCTTCCCAGCTTTTGTCCTCGCGGACACGATAAATGCACCCATAGCTGGGTCAGAGTATAGTATACAGGATTTTAGCGGAAATGGCAAGACTTTTTCGGCCCGTTTCACAAAAATGCCGCCAGAAATTCCAGAAAAAGCGCCGACATGTGTCGATTTCGTGAACATCTCTTGCAGATTGTGTGATTTTCCCGCCTTTGCGATACCGCCTGACCAAAAATTTTCCCCTTGACAAGCGGGAAAAACCGTGCTATCATGCACCCATCAGGGCAATGAGGAGACGGGTCATCCGCTTCTGCGGCGCAGGCAGAGAGCTTCCAGGCGGTGTGAGGAAGCAGGCGGCGCATAGGGTGACGTACAGCTCCGAGCCATCCGCTGAAACCGCGTCTGCGCGGCGGGTAGGCGGCATCCGGTGCGCCGGTTACAGCGTGCGAGGAATGACTGTTCCTCCTTGAGGGCTGTTCGCAGCCAGACGGAAGTGGTACCGTGGCGTTTTGTCACCTTCCCCGGATTTTGTCCGGAGAAGGTGTTTTTTATTCTTATTCTCTGAAAGTAGTAAGGAGTGATTGGAATATGGCGCTTGATTCCCTGCGTTTCGCGCACCGCTTCGACCAGATCAGCGGCAGCGCCATTCGCGAAATCTTCAAGATGATTGCCAAGCCCGGCATGATTTCCTTCGCGGGCGGCAATCCGGCGGCATCGGCGCTGCCCGATGCGGAATGCGCCGAAATCGCCCGCGACGTGCTGCAAAATGATGGCAAGCGCATCCTGCAATATGGCGCGACAGAGGGGTATCCGCCGCTGCTGGAAAGCCTGCACGCCTATGTGGAGCAGCAGCTTGGGTGCGCCGTGCCTGCGGTGCTGCCCGTCACCGGCTCAACACAGGCAATGGATTTGCTCTGCAAAGCGCTGATTGACCCCGGCGACGTGATTCTGGTGGAAAACCCGTCATTTCTGGGCAACATGCAGTGTATGCGGCTGTATCAGGCAACGCTGGTGCCGGTAGAGAGCGACGAGAACGGGATTATCCCGGAAAAGCTCGAAGAAGCGATGCGCCAGTATCACCCAAAGCTGCTCTACACCATCCCGACGTTCCAGAATCCGACGGGCATCACGCTGGCCGCCGACCGCCGCAAGCCCATCGCGGAACTCGCCGCGAAGTACCACGTCGTCGTGGCGGAGGATGACCCGTACCGCGACCTGCGATATGCCGGAGAAGCGTGCCCCTCCATCAAATCCTTCGACAAGGATGGCTGGGTCGTTTTCCTCGGCTCATTCAGCAAGATTATCAGCCCCGGTCTGCGTGTCGGATTCATGGCGGGCGATGCGGGCATCCTGCGCAAATGCACCGTCGGCAAGCAGTCCACCGACGTCCACACGGCAAACCTTACACAGGCGATTGTGGATCAGTACCTGCGGCGCGGTCTGCTGCCCGACCACATCAAGCGCATCTGCCGCAGCTACAAGGCGCAGCTGGATGCTATGCTGAGTGAACTTTCGACCTTTCCCGAAGGCACGACGTACACGCACCCGGACGGCGGCCTGTTCATCTTCGTGACGCTGCCGGAGGGCATCGATGCAAAGGAGCTGCTGGAACAAGCGGTAGAGCGCCACGTCGCCTACGTCCCCGGCACGCACTTCTTCTGCGACGGCGGACACGAGAATACGCTGCGCCTGAACTTCTCCAACTCCAGCATCGCGCAAATTCACGAGGGCATGAGCACCTTGCGGGAGATTTTCGCGCAGGCGCTGGCGAAATGACACTGTTTCCCCTACTACTTAATATATAGGAGGTTCCCCATGCACATTCTTGACGTTTTGAAAGAGCGCGGCTTCATCGCCCAGACCACCTTTGAGGACGAACTGTACAAGCAGCTCGAAGAGCCGACCACCTTCTACGTCGGCTTCGATCCGACCGCTGATTCCCTCCACATCGGGCATTACATCCCGATTATGGCGATGGCGCACATGCAGCGCGCGGGGCATCGCCCGATTGCGCTGATGGGCGGCGGCACGGCGATGATCGGCGACCCGTCCGGCAAGACCGACATGCGCAAGATGATGACCGTCGAGACGATTGACCACAACGTCGAGTGCATCAAGCAGCAGATGAGCCGTTTCCTTGATTTCTCCGACGACAAGGCAATTATCGTCAACAACGCGGATTGGCTGCGCAACCTGAACTTCATCGAATTCATGCGCGACATCGGCGCGATGTTCTCCGTCAACAAGATGCTGACTGCCGACTGCTACAAGACGCGCATGGCGACCGACAACGGTCTGTCCTTCCTCGAATTCACCTACATGCTCATGCAGTCCTACGACTTCTTGGAGCTGTTCCACCGCTACGGCTGCCGGCTGGAAATGGGCGGCAATGACCAGTGGAGCAACATGCTTGGCGGCGCGGACCTGGTTCGCCGCAAGGACAGTGAAAAGGCGTTCGCCTGCACGTTCCAGCTGCTGCTGACCCACGACGGCAAGAAGATGGGCAAGACCGAGAAGGGCGCGCTGTGGCTTGACCCGAACAAGACTTCCCCGTTCGATTTCTACCAGTACTGGCGCAACGTTGATGATGCGGACGTGGAGAAGTGCTTGGGGCTGCTGACCTTCCTGCCGATGGACGAAGTGCGCCGTCTGGGCGCGCTGCAAGGCAGCGAAATCAACGAGGCGAAGAAGGTGCTGGCATTCGAGGTGACGAAGCTGGTGCACGGCGAAGAAGAGGCGCAGAAGGCTGCCGATGCCGCCGCCGCACTGTTCGCGGGCGGTGCGTCTGCCGCGAATGTCCCCTCCTTCACGCTGACGAAGGCCGAATTCGCCGCCGACAGCCGCGTGACGACCATGCTGGTCAAGTCCGGGCTGTGCAAGAGCCAGAGCGACGCGCGCAATCAGGTGAAGGCGGGCGCGGTGCTGGTGGCGGACAAGAAGGTGGATGACCTGAACGCCACACTGGCGGAGAGCGATGTCCCCGCGGATGGTCTGCTGATTCAGAAAGGCAAGAAGAACTTCCGCCGCCTGTTCCTCGCATGAGTGCCATGAACCCCTATCGGACGCTCCGGCAGTCCGCCAGCGACGAGTTCATCATCAGCAAAAGCCGCTTCATCGGCTATGCCGCGCCGTGCGAAACGGAGGCGGAGGCGCTTGCTTTCCTGCAATCCATCCGCACAAAGCACAAGGACGCCACGCACAACTGTTATGCCTACATCATCGGGCAGAACGCGGGCATCATGCGCTATTCAGACGACGGCGAACCGGGCGGCACGGCGGGCTTGCCGATGATGGAGGTATTGAAGCATCAGGGCGTAGTCAACTGCTGCTGCGTGGTGACGCGCTATTTCGGCGGCGTGCTGCTGGGCGCGGGCGGGCTGGTGCGCGCGTACACGCAGGGGGCAGTCGTCGCGCTCAAGGCGGCGCAAATCGTCGAGATGCTGCCCTCGTGCCAGTACCTGTGCGAAGTCGCCTATCCGCTGTGGGACAAGGTGCAGTACGCGCTGAAAAGCCTGCCTGTGCAATTGCTGAGCAGCGAGTTCACGACCGCCGTCGGCTTCACGCTGCTGATTCGCCAGACGGACGCGCAATCTGTGCTGGACACGCTGACCCGCGTCACTGACGGGCGCATTGAGACGCTGCTGGAAGAAGAATCCTACCGTGCGTGGGACAGCGAAAGCAAATAACCGATTTTACCCGGAAATCGTTCTGATTCAGAACAGTTTTCGGGTTTTTGCTTGACCTTTTTCAGCATTCCTGCTATGATGTTTTCATAAATACTGGGACAAGGAGAAAGGCATATGACAAGGAAGCGTCCCGCGCAGGAGCTTCAGAAGGATGTGCTGGTTCGCGCAAGCGACATGGGGCAAGGGCGCTCGGATTATGAAGCGTTTCACACGCTGTCGCCCGCCATCCACCTGCGCGAAATCCATACGCATGATTTCTTTGAGCTGTATATTCACCTAAACGGCTTTCCCCGCCTGTATGTGGACAACAAAATCGTCACGCTCCAGCGCGGCAGCCTGATGATTTTCCCGCCGTTCGTCATGCACGGCATAATCTCGCAGGACGCCATCCGCAACTACGAGCGAGTGGTGCTGTTCATCTCCTCCGGGATGCTGCACCAGCTGGGGCAGGGGCTTCTGCCGCTGGAGCAGCGCCTTTTGGACTGCACGCGCCGCACCGGGTATCATTATCAGCTGGATGAAGCGGCGCTTTCGCTGTGTACAACGTGCATTGACCGTGTGGCGCAGAACGCAGGCGATGAGCGTCCCGAATCGCGCTTGGCGGATTATGCCGCGATGACCGAGTTTCTGCTGCAAATCCTCCGCGTGACGCAGGAAGCGCCAATGCTGCAGAGTGCCCAGCCCTCGCCGGACACCATCCAGCGCGTGATGGCGTACATCAACGAGCATTACGCCCAGCCGCTGACGCTGGAGGAAATTGCGGACGCGTTCTTCATCAGCAAATCGTACCTGTCACACGAGTTTGTCCGTTACACGAACACGTCGGTGTACGAGTACATCCAGTTCCGGCGCATCTGCGGCGCGAAGCTGCTGATTGCCTCCGGCGTATCGCTGACGGATGCTGCATTCCAGAGCGGGTTCAATTCGTACTCCTCCTTTCTGCGCACTTTTCGCAAAACAGCAGGCATTTCGCCGACGGATTTCCAGCGAAATCTTGGCAAATAGCTTTTGCATTGTCGAATACGGATAATTTTTTCCCAGATATATCTGCACGATTTGCATAGTAGTGTGGACAATTTGCATAGACGTGCCGCCCTTTCTCCGCTATAATGAGGGTAACTTCCGGATGAGGCAATGCAGCCGTCGCCTCCCGGACAATATGCAAAGGTTCGGCTGAAAGAGAAAAGGAGGATCTCTATGAAACGGTTTTTCCTGCTGCTGCTCGCTGCTATCATCGGGCTGCTGCCGCTGATGAGCGCCTGCGCTGAAGCGCCGCTGGACGGGTATCCCGGCATTGATGAGCTGCCCGCCATCGACACAATCAACAATCCATTTGAGTTTTTCGACGTGAAGAATGACCCGAACGGCGACGGCATTGTGACCGACATCACCGAATGGGAAGCGCGCCGCACCGAAATCCGCGATTTGATCCAGCACTACTGGCTGGGCTACCGCTGGGAAACCGCGGCGGAGGACGTGTCTGGCAAGTACGAGATTGTCTACGAGGACAACACCGCGTCCTACGGCGGCTTCTATGGAATTTGGGGCGCTTGCGTCTTCAACCTCGGCGACGAGTTCCGCAAGTTGTCCGCTGCGCTGCTGGAAGGTGAAGTGACGGTGGGCGACAAGACGTTCGGCCCTGCCTCCACCAAGGCGGAAGCCAAGCTGCTTGCCATCGAGGCGTGGAACGCGGGCTACTCCGTCCACTACATCGGCGAACCGCCGTGGGGCACGGAAGGCGACGCGGTGTTCGTGAACACCACCGGCGCGATTACCGAGGAAACCATCCCCGCCCGTGTGCGCCCCGTGTATCAGGCGGTCATTACCATCACGAATCCGGAAACGGGCGCAAAGGCGAGCTTCGCCGCGAAGCTGAATGTGCCCACGGATGCGCAGATTCTGGCGGCTTGGGGCGAAGAGAAGGAGCAAGTGCCGTTCGTGATTGATATCGGCGGTACCTCCGCTTTCTCTGCTGCGAACCTGAACGGACAGGGCTACGGTCTGGTGACGTTCAAAGCCACTGACATTTACCCCGATGACTCCAATGCGGATGACGGCATTGACCGTGCTGGCGTGTACACCGCGCTCTACCCCTACGACGCGAACGACTACAAGCACGCATCCGGCGCGCTGATGGCGTGGAGCTGGGCGGCCAGTCAGATTGTGACCGCCTTGGAAAACCCGGCAGAGGGCACGAGCTTGACGCTGGGCGAGCTGGTTCGCCTTGACCCGGCGAAGACCGTCATCACGGGCCATTCTCGCTACGGCAAGGCCGCCATGTTCACCTCGGCGTTTGACGACCGCATCAGCATCTGCGTGCCGAGCGAATGCGGCGGTTCGGGCATCCAGAGCTACCGCTATAAGGTGGAAGGCAAGATTTTCAACTTCAACACCTCCGCCTACGCCAAGGCTGACCGTGTCTACGGCAAGACCGAAGTGCCGACCGTGTCCTACGGCAAGGGCAACAGCTGGTTCCCGGAGACGGCTGCTATGTTCGTCGCCCGCGACAACCAGATTCCGTTTGACCCGGTGGAAATCATCGCGCTGGTTGCGCCGCGCCCCTTCTTCACCGTGTCAGGCATTGACACCCACTGGCTGGGCAATGAAGGTGCTGTCGCCAGCATGGTTGCAGCAGAAGAGGTTTACGATTTCGTCGGCACGACGGAAATCGAGAAGAACAACATTGCTGTTCGTGCCCGCCAGAGTGACCACGTCTTCTACCCGCGTGACTTCTGCTTTGCGCTGGCGATTATGGATCGCGAATTCAAGCAGACGGACGACAAGCTGCTGCATGTGAAGGATCTGTTCCCGGAAGGCACTGGCATTTCCGGCATGTCCTACCCGGCGGCGGATTACGCAACCGTCAGCGAACTGAACGACTACCCGTTTGACATCAATTCTTCCTACATCCCGTGGTCTGCCGAAAGCAAGTACACGCTGTGGACGGCGCAGGAAACCTTCCTGACGAATCACAATGTTACCATTACCGCGCATTCCGACGCGCCCGACGTGGTGCTGGTGCTGCCGGACGGCAGGGAAGTCGCCGCCGCTGCGCACGAGGGTGACGTGTTCACCTTCCAACTGACTGCCGAACAGTCCGTCTACGGGCGCTACGAACTGCGCACCGTCGGCACGGACAAGGCGGCGCACAGCGTCTACTTCTCCGCCGTTTCGCTGGCAGACGCGCTCCGTCACGGCACGACGAAGGGCGACGAGGGCGAAGAGAACCGCGTGCTGGGCTTCGCGTCCCGTCTGGCGAACACGAAGGAGAATCCCCCGCTGGTCTACATCGGCAGCGAAACCGAACCCGCTTCCATGATTTTCACACCCGAACGTGTGGTGCCGGAAGACACGAGCCTGCTGGAATACGGCATTCTGTTCCACGACGCGCTGTTTATCCGCATTGCAAACGCTGGTTGGGATGCTTCGCAGACCTTCAAGGTGAAGAACTTGCGGTTTGTCTCCATGCCGGAATACACCTTCGAGTTCTCGATGGCGGACATTGCCGCTTCCGCTGAAAACAACGGCAAGCAGGATGCTGCGCTGTTCACCAAGCCGATTTCTTGGAACGCTGAGCGCTACAACAACGGTTTCTCGCAGGTGTGGCCCGCGATTCCGGATACGCTGGAAGAGCGGCAGGCGCTTGAACGCGGCGAGACCGTCACCCGCCCCGAAGCGCCCGAAAAGACCGTGACCGCCTTTGACGCGACCGTCTCCGGCGAAGCGGCATTGTCGGACACCGCGCTGACCATCACGCTGACCTTCTCCGAAGCGCTGCGCACGGGTGAATACGCCGTTGGCATGGACATTGCCGAAGCGTGGGAAACCGCGTGGAATGCGGACGGCACGCAGATGACCCTGACCGTCCCCGCGGACGCGCTGAATGGACAGCACACCGTGAACCTCATCATCTTCCGCCTGATGGATACCGATGGCAACCTCATCGGCGGTCCGGTGGAACTGCATTTGGACTTCTAATCCTCGAATCCCCTGCCCGTGGCGACGTAAAATCGTCACGGGCTTTTTTGTTCCCTGCAAACTTCATTTTCGCTTCCTCGTAACTTCACATTGGATTCATCCAATTGTGTCATAATTGCTTCCGGAACATTCATGAGCTGGAAGGAGTCAGAGGAACTATGAAGAAGACCGGGAAAATCATTGCCATTATCGTCGTGCTTGCGCTCGTTGCGGGCGGCGTTTACCTTTTTGCGGGCGGACGGAAAAATGCGGCTTACAGCGAGGAAATCGCCCGCACGCAGGACATCAGCACCTATTACACCTTTTCCGGCAACCTGTCGACAAAGGACAGCCAAATCGTCACCTCCACCGCGAAAACAACCGTCAAAGAGTGCCTGTTCTCCGAGGGCGACGCGGTGAAGAAAAACGACATTATCCTCAAATTTTCAAGCGGCGGCACGGCACGCGCGCCGATGGACGGAACGCTCTCGAACCTCTACGTCGAGGAAGGCGACGAGGTGACCATGGGGCAGCAGCTGCTGCGTGTCGCAGATTACAGCAATCCGCAGATGGTGTTCAACGTGGATGAATACGACCGTCCGGCGCTCTCCGTCGGGCAGGCGGCGGATGTGACCGTGCTGTCCACTGGCAAGATGCTCACCGGCACCATCACCCGCATTGCGCAGGAAGCAACCGTATCCGGCGACATGGCATACTACGAGGTGACGATGACCGTGCCGCAGGACGGAACGCTCGCCATGGGCTTGAGCTGCGAAATCCGCGTGCTGTACCAGAGCGTGAAAAACGTCACGACTGTGTCGATTGACGCGATTCAGTACGATTCGGATGGCAAGCCGTTCGTCTACTGCTACGACCGCAAGGACGATATTGTACAGCAGCGCGTGACACTGGGCATCAACAACGGCTCGATTGTCGAAATCGTCGACGGCATCCGCACGGGCGAAGCGGTGCTGATTCCTGTGAAGAACACAATGGAAATGCCCATGATGCATTATTGACGGAAAGGGGCATTCACCATGGCGGAAAATATTCTGACGATGGAGAATATCGTCAAAACATACAAAATGGGCGATGAACAGCAGACGGTTTTGAAGGGCATTGACCTGCAGGTGGACAAGGGCGAATTCGTCGCCATTCTTGGCCCCAGCGGGTCGGGCAAATCAACGCTGATGAACATCATTGGCTGTCTGGACACGGCAACATCCGGCACATACCACCTACATGGGCAGGACGTATCCGCGCTGAGCGAATCGGAGCTGGCGCGCGTACGGTCGAAGGAAATCGGGTTCATCTTCCAGTCGTTCCAGCTGCTTCAGCGTCAGGACGCGCTGCAAAACGTGGAGCTTCCGCTGATTTACGCGGGCATGAGCGGCCACGAGCGCGCCGCGCGGGCGCAGCAAATGCTGGAACGCGTCGGTTTGAAGGACAAGATGCACCACTTTCCGAACCAGCTTTCCGGCGGACAGCAGCAGCGCGTCGCGATTGCCCGCGCGCTGGCGAACAACCCGACCATCCTGCTGGCGGACGAGCCGACAGGCGCACTCGACCGGGCGACGGGACGGCAGGTGATGAGCCTTTTCCATGACCTGAACGACGAGGGGCGCACGATTATCATGATTACGCATGACATTGAGATTGCCCGCCACGCGCGGCGCATTGTGCGTATCCTTGATGGGGAAATCAGTGAAGGAGTGGTGGAAGATGCTTAAAGAGAGCATTCGCATGTCGTGGCAGAACATCCGCGGCAACAAAATGCGCACCTTCCTGACGATGCTGGGCATCATCATCGGCGTGACAGCGATTATCGCGCTGATTACGACGGTCGGCAGCGCAACGGGCGAAATCACGAGTCAATTCTCCGCCTTGGGCGCAGGCAAAGTGAGCGTAAGCATCAGCGGCACAGCCATCAAGCATGGGCTGAACGAAAGCGACCTCGCGCACATTGCTGCGCTGGACAATGTGGCGGGTGTTGACCCAAATGTCTCCCTGCGCACCTATGCCGCGCAGGACGGTCAGCTGGTGGAGGATGTGACGCTGGAGGGGCGCAGCAGCGACTATTTTTCCGCGCAGGATGACCTGATTGGGCGCGGTCGGGCGCTGAAGGCGATTGACATGGATCGTTCGAGCCATGTTTGCATCATCGACCAGACCCTGGCGTCCGCTGCCTTCCCGAACGAAGACCCGCTGGGGCAGTCGCTGATTCTGCACGGGCAGCAGTTCACCGTCGTCGGCGTGCTGAGCGAGGACAGCGGAAACGACCTGATGGCTGCCATGTCTGCCAGCAGCGACGGCGGTAAGGCGATTATCCCCTATCCGGCGGCGATGCGGCTGAGCGGCTCAAACACCGTGCGGTCGCTGACGCTGTACTTGAAGGACTCGTCGTTATCCTCCGAAACCGTCGACAATGTGAAGCAGCTGCTGGACAGCGCGTTCAACTACCGCGACAGCGCGTACTCCATCATCAATCTGGACAGCCTGCTGGATACGATGAACAGCATCACCGGCATGATGACGACGATGCTGGCGGGCATTGCGTCCATCGCCCTGCTGGTTGGCGGCATCGGCATTATGAACATGATGCTCGTCTCCGTCAGCGAGCGGACGACGGAAATCGGCCTGCGCAAGGCGCTCGGCGCGCGTCCGGGGCTGATTCAAATGCAGTTCCTGATGGAATCGGTCATGCTGTCGCTCATGGGCGGGTTCATCGGCATATTGGTGGGCAATCTCGTCTCGTGGATGATTGCAATGGCGCTGGATATTCCCTTCCAGCTCAACGCAGGCGCAATCACGCTGGCGTTCGTGTTTTCCGCCTCGGTCGGCATTCTGTTCGGCTGGGCACCCGCGCGCAAGGCTTCACGGCTGAATCCTATTGATGCTTTGCGGTCGATGTGATATAATAGAAGCATCAGCACAAGGAGGTTTCCGCCATGTTTACGATTCTGGTGGTTGAGGATGACGCGCCGCTGCAGCGGATGATGAGCGCGTTTCTGGGGTTGAACGGCTTTTCAGTCGTCGGGGCTGCCAACGGCGAGGAAGCGCTGAACGCCATCGACAGGGTAATGCCCGATCTGGTCATTGCCGACGTGATGATGCCGGTGATGGATGGCTGGGAGCTGACGCGTGAACTGCGCCGCTGCTATCCGCGCCTGCCCATCATGCTGGTGACGGCGCGCGACACCATTGAGGACAAGCGGACGGGCTTCACCTCCGGCGCGGATGACTACCTGACCAAGCCGGTCGATTTGGACGAGCTGCTGCTGCATGTGCAAGCGCTGCTGCGGCGGTCGCAGGCAATGACGAGCCACCAATTGACCGTCGGGCAGACGCACTTGGATTACGATTCGCTGACCGTGCAGCGCGGTGACACGCTGCTGACGCTGCCGAAGAAGGAGTTTTTCCTGCTCTTTAAGCTCCTGTCCAGCCCGATGCAGATTTTCACGCGCCGGCAGCTGATGGACGAAATCTGGGGCATGGATGCGCAGAGCGACGAACGCACGGTGGACGTACACATCAAGCGTCTGCGCGAAAAGTGCGAGATTTTCCCTGATTTCAGCATCGTAACAGTGCGCGGCTTGGGCTACAAGGCGGTCAAGAATGGATAAGCGCCGCATCATCCGCAAACCATACTCCTTCCGCGGGCGCATGATTGCGGCGCTGATGATTGGCTCGCTGCTGGCCACCGTCATCAGCCTGTTTCTCGCCTTCTGCGTGACGCACATCAACCTTTTGCAGGAACTGAAAGTGCGTGAGCGCGCCGTCGCCTTCTACCTGATGGAACTGGAACAACGCACGGATCTGGAAACAGACGAATTAGCCCGCCTCGTGGAGCAGAACGGCATCGAAGTTGCTATCCTGTCCGACGAGGATGTCGCCGCCCTGTCCGCGGGCACGCAGCGGGATCTGAACCGCGTGGGCATTGCCTACGAATCAACGACGTGGAAATCGCAGCGAAATCCGGTAACGTATGTGCAGATGCGCACAGGCG